>ENA-UONV01001921-UONV01001921.1-human-gut-metagenome-genome-assembly--contig:-CS4-NODE-1921-length-16599-cov-5.919064_pt1 | contig 16599 bp, 16 predicted proteins | sample MGYA00242461_ERZ724008 | MGnify/ENA metagenome assembly ERZ724008 | reverse complement strand
GCGCTCGTTCTGGCACTCCACCACCATTCCGGTGGGGATGTGCGTCACCCGGATGGCGCTGGACGTTTTGTTGATGTGCTGGCCGCCCGCACCCGAGGAGCGGAAGGTATCGATGCGCAGATCCTTGGGGTCGATGACAAGATCCACCTCTTCGGCCTGCGGCATCACCGCCACGGTTGCCGTGGAGGTGTGGATGCGGCCCTGCGTTTCGGTCTCGGGCACACGCTGGACACGGTGCACTCCGCTCTCATACTTGAGCCGGTTATAGGCCCCTGCGCCGTTCACGGCAAGAATGGCTTCCTTGACACCGCCCAGCTCCGTCTCGTTGAGGTTCAGCACCTCCAGCTCCCAGCCCCTGCTCTGGACGTACATGGTGTACATCCGCATCAGGCTGTGGGCAAACAGCGCGGCCTCTTCGCCGCCCGCACCGCCGCGCAGCTCCATGATGACGCTTTTATCATCGTTGACATCCTTGGGCAGCAGCAAAATTTTGAGATTATTTTCCAGCTGCGCCACTTCCTGACTTTTTTCGCCGATCTCCTGCTGTACCATTTCCTTAAAGTCCGGATCAAGAGCCTCGCCCTCGAGCAGGGCTTTGGCCTGAGCAAGATGATCCTGCGCCGTGGTCAGGGCCTGATAGGCCTGCACCACGGGTTCCGCCTCGTGATACTCCTGCATCAGGCGGCGGAACAATGCGGGATCTGCCGCTGTTTCCGGCTGGTTCAGGCGGATGGAAAGTTCTTCAAACCGGTGGCTGACAGCCTCCATTTGGGAAAGCAGTCTTGACATACTGTGCAGTTCTCCTTACATGACCCAATGGTTACTCGGCAGCGCCGGGCTTGAGCACTTTCTTGATGTTTTTTTCAATTTTCGCGCGGGGCAGCATGACCTCACGGCCGCAGCCCGTGCAGCGGATCTTGAAATCCATACCGACCCGGAGCACCTCGAAGCTGGAAGCTCCGCACGGGTGTTTTTTGCGGGTCTGGATGGTATCTCCCACTGCGATATCCATGTTTCTTTCCCTCCTGCCGCCCCTTTGCGGGGCAGTACCCTGTGCAGCAGGTTTCTATGCCGCACATACAGATATAGTATAAACCAAACTCGTATAAAATGCAATTGTCCGCGCATAGAGTTTTAATGCCGACACCTGCTTTGTGTGCCGACGTGCAGCGGAAAACGCTAAAATAACACAGAAAGAGGAACAAACCATGATGCAGACATTTCGTACTGAAGGCAATTACCGTTCCGCAGACCGGCTCAGCCCCGCAGAACTGCGCGCCGCCATCGCCAGCCGCGAAATTTTACAGAGCACTGCCCTTGCCTTTGACACCCAGCGCCAGCTCCGGTTCGACCTGGGCGGGGTAAAGGCCGTGATGCCCTTTGGCCAGTGTGCCGATGGGGCTGAGAGCGGCACCGTGCGGGACATTGCAGTGCTGACGCGGGTGGGCCGCCCCACCTGCTTTGTGATCGAAGGGATAGAGACCGGGGAAAACGGCCAGCCCTGCTACCTGCTTTCCCGGGCTGAGGCACAGCGGATGTGCAAGGCAGAGTATCTGGACACCTTACAGCCCGGGGACATCCTGCCCTGCACTGTGACCCACATCGAGCCGTTTGGTGCCTTTTGTGACGTTGGGTGCGGCATCAGCGCCCTGCTGCCCATCGACTGCATGTCGGTCAGCCGCATCTCCTCCCCTGCCGACCGGGTGAGTGTGGGCCAGCAGATCCTGTGCGCCATCAAAAACCGGGACGTGCAGGGGCGGTTCGTGCTGAGCATCCGGGAGCTGCTGGGCACCTGGGAGGAGAACGCCGCCGGGTTCACCGTGGGCGAGACCGTGGTGGGCATTGTGCGGAGCGTGGAGGAATACGGCACCTTTGTGGAGATCGCCCCCAATCTGGCCGGCCTTGCCGAGACCTGCCCCGACCTGCACCCCGGGCAGGCGGTGAGCGTCTACATCAAAAACATCCTGCCCGATAAAATGAAGATCAAGCTGGTCATCGTCAACCACAGCCTGGGCCAGAGCCACCGGTTCGACCTGCGCTATTTCATCACCGAGGGGCATATCGACCACTGGCTGTATTCCACCCCCGAAAGCCGCAAGCGCATTGAGACAGATTTTGCGGTTGCGGCTTGCAATCCGGTCTGAAACCCTTTATACTATAAGAAAGTGATTCTTTACGGCCTGCCCTGAGGCAGTGCCGGGCAGCAATTTGAAATGACAGGGGGATGTGCAGAACGATGGCCGCCAACGATGCTTTTACCGCCGGTGTTCGTCCCGGCGGGCTGACCGACAGCACGGAGATCCGGTTGCTGTTGTGTTATCTGGTGAAAAATGCCGGGCCGATCACCCGGACGGAGATCGAGAACGCGCTGATGGAAGAACAGCTGGTCAACTATTTTGAGATCGGCTCCTGTCTGGATGATATCACCCGCCAGCAGCTGGTCACGCTGAAGGAAGATCGCTATTCCATCACCGAAAAAGGACGCAAAGTCGCGCAGGAGCTTGCCTATGACCTGCCCCGCAGTGTGCGGGAGCGCGCGGTGGCGGCGGTTCTGCGCAGCCAGACCTGGGCCCGCAAGGAAGCCGAGTACAGCGCCCGTATCACCGAAAAGCCGGACGGCCACTGCTCCATCCGCTGCACCATCAAGGCACTGGATCAGGAGCTGTTTTGTCTGGACATCGGCACGCCAGACCGGCTGAGTGCCGATCTGGTCAAGAAGCAGTTCATCCTCAAGGGCAACGAGATCTATCAGATGCTCATCACCAAACTGACAGAGTAATAAAGAAACGGGGCTGTTGCAAAAACAGTCCCGTTTCTTTTAGTTCCAGCACGCTGCGGCGATCAGTTCCAGCACACTGCCCGCAATGCAACGGGCCTTATCCGAGATGAGGAAGCAGTTTTCCAGCTCTGCGCGGCGGGGGTCCACATCGGCCACCTTGAATCCTTTGGTCACCGGGTAGCCATCCCGCAGCAGACCCCGCAGGATGCCGGAGATCTGTGTGACCACCGGCAGACGCTGACCGTCCGGCGTTTCGATCTCGGCCACAGCCTCGCCCGCCTCCACAAAATCAGCGATAGAATGCAGGTTGCGGAAGATACCCGCGGCCTGTGCATGAAGCACACGCTCGGCACCATAGCCACCGATGATGCCCGGCACGCCGGAGTTGGGTGCGGCAGATCCTTCCCGGATGATGCGGCCCAGCTTGTGGCCGCGCTTGGTCTCCACCACCACGTCCACATCCTGCCCCGCCGCAAAGCCGGGGCCAAGGGCAATGGTCAGCGGAGCCATCTCCCGGGTGGTGCCCAGATTTTTCTTTGCGATGATGGCATCCACCAGAACAGCAGGCCTTGCCTGCGGCAGGCAAGCACCCGTTGGGTCTATCAGGACCGGCACTGCGTTCTGTGCCCAGACGGCATCGGCATCCGCCAGCGTCTCCACCCGGATGCCCCGCATTCCTTCCACAGCGGTCTCGCCTTCGTAAACAGCCTCACAGAGAGACACCTGCCGACGGATGGCGGCGGGATGGGCTGTTTCCAGCACCAGCACCCGCAGCCCCGCCGACCAGAGCCGATGCACAACGCCGGTGGCAAGGTCTCCCCCGCCCCGGACAACGATCAGGTCATCACGCTTCATGGCTCATTCCTCCGGTTCCAGACGCTGCAAAAAGACTTCCATGGAGCCGCCGCAGGCCGCAATGGCCGCGGCATCGCTGGCCCCCTCTGTGGTAAAGGCGGCCAGCCTGCACGGGGCAGCCCCCGGCTCCAGCAATTCCCGCGCCAGCTGCTGGGTGCGGTACTCCATGATGCCGCCGCCCACGCTGCCCACGGCAGAGCCATCGGGCAGGACCAACATTTTGGAACCTTCCTCCCGTGGCGTAGAGCCATGGCGGCCTACGATGGTCGCCAGCACCGCCGGGGCGGTCTGCTGTTCCAGCGCAGCCAGCAGCGCCGGGGAAAAGCCCTCGGTCTGCTGGCGGCTGTTTTTAACGGAGACGATCTCCGCAAGAATAGAAAGTGCGATCTCCTGCGCGGTTTTTGCGCCAATGGAAAGCCCAATGGGCGCGTGCAGGGCATCAATGCGCTCTTGCGGCAGCCCCAGCTCGGCCAGTTGTGTGTGCACCAGAGCCGCGCGTTTCCGGCTGCCCATCATGCCCACATAGGCGGCTGGCTTTTGCAGAATAGAACGCAGGCAGGCAATATCACAGCTGTGGGCACGGGTCACGACCACAAAATATGTCTCTTGCCCGCCGGGGATCTGCGCAAGCCCCTCCGCAAAGGGCAGGCAGAGCACAGCATCGGCCCCGGCCTGACGCAGCTCCTCCGCAAACTCGGGGCGGTCCTCCAGCGCTGTGACCGGCAGGCCCAGCAGCTTTGCCAGCCGCACCACCGACGCGCCCACATGGCCGCCGCCGCAGACCACAAGCTGCGGGGCTGCGCCAAAGCGCTCCACAAAGATGCGCTGTCCGGCTGATTTCAGAATTCCACTGGAGGTCACAGCGGCCAAGGCAGGCAGATGCTCCCCCCAGAACGCAGGCAGTTCCTCCGGCCAGACCGGTGCTGTGTTCCGCAGCAGGACACGTTCCCCCTGCGTCGGGCCTTCCAGCACCGTGGCCAGCAGAAAATCCCCCTCCCGGTCATGGAGTGCATTGAAAAAAGAACGGTTTCCCATCCAATTCTCCTTTATTTGTTATTGTTCTACCTCCGCTGCGGCATCATAGGCGGCGGGGTCGATGCGGCTCTGCCACAGCTGCCAGGCCTCGGGCGGCATCCGCCACGCAAGGCCGCACCCGGCAGAGAGCTCCCGGGGCAGCGGAATGAGCCGCCCGGGGATGTGTTCCGCTTCGCAGTGTTTTTCCCATGCCATCGCTTCCACTGTGGTGCGGAAGGATAACACGATATAGGGTCTCTTTGCACGCATTATTTATTCCTCCGCAAGGCTGCGCACCGCACGGGCAGCGGCAAGCGCCTCCTCCCGGGTGTTGGTGTGGGAGAAGCTGAACCGCACTACACCCTGCTCCACGGTGCCCAGCGCCCTGTGCATCAGTGGAGCGCAGTGCGCACCGGCCCGCACACAGATGCCGTACTCTTCCCAGAGCACATCCGCCACCCGGGCGGAATCCTCGCCCGCCAGGTTCAGTGAGACGATGGGCGCACGCGGCGCAGTGAAGTCACCATAGAGCCGCACACCGGGAACTTCCCGGACAGTTTCGTAAAACAGGCGTGCAAGCGCATTTTCTTTTGTTTCCAACGCTTTCACGCCCTGTGTCAGGAGCCAGCGTACCCCGGCCCCCAGTCCGGCGATCCCCGGCACATTCAGCGTTCCGGCTTCCAGAGCGGTGGGCATTTCGGTAGGGTGGCGTTCATCAAAGCTGTGGACTCCGCTGCCGCCCACCACAAGGGGGGCAACCTGCAGCCCGGGCCGGACATACAGCCCGCCGGTGCCCTGCGGGCCCAGCAGCGCCTTGTGCCCGGTAAAGCAGAGCACATCGATCCCCAGTGCCTGCACATCCACCGGCATGGCACCCGCTGTCTGGGCGGCATCCACGAGAAACAACAGGCCGTGCTTTTTTGCAAAAGCGGATACGAACGCCAGGTCCATGCGGTTTCCGGTGACATTGGAAGCACCGGTCACAACCACTCCCCTGGTGTTGGGACGGAGCAGCTGCTCAAACTGCGCATAGCAGAGCACACCGTTTGCGTCCACATCCACAAAGCTCACCTCAATCCCTTTCCTTTGGAGGCGGTAGAGGGGCCGCAGGACGGAATTGTGCTCACAGACCGTGGTGATGACATGATCCCCCGGGCCAAAGAGCCCGTTGATGGCCGTGTTCAGTGCCTGGGTCGCATTGGATGCAAAGGCGATGCAGGCCGGGCCTTCGGCGTGGAAGAGCTGGGCCAGCGCTTCCCGGGTCTCGTAGACGATGCGGGAGGCGTGCAGGGTGGGCGCATGGGCTCCACGGCCCGGGTTGCCCGCTGTCTGCAAAGCATCCAGCATCGCCTGCCCCACCTCCGGGGGCTTGTACAAGGTGGTTGCGGCGTTATCAAGGTAGATCACGGCTTGACCACGTTCCCGGCGTTCAGCATCTTTTCAGCGATGACATACATATTGGTCACGCCGCCCACGGCCAGCTTCTCCGTTATGCCGTAGTAGTTCAGGCAGGTACCGCAGGTCAGGATCTCCACGCCCTCAGCTTCCAGTGCCTTCAGGTCTTCCAGCATGGGCGAACCCTCACAGGTCAGGGATGCGCCGCCGTTATAGAAGAGGATCGTCTTGGGCAGCTTGTCCTGCTGGGTCAGGGAGAACACGAAAGCCTTGAGCAGGGTCTTGCCCAGCTCCTCGGCCCCCTCCCCCATCTTGTCGGACGCGATGACCACAACTGTATCGGTGCGGGCATCCGGGATGCAGGTTTCCGCTTCTGCCTGCTGTTTCACCTTGCCCGGCACAGCGGTTTCCGCAGCAGGCGTGTCCTTGATGGTAAAGCGAACACGGTATTCCTGCCCGGCCAGTTTTTCGGAGCTGGACAGATAGCCCTTCTGCTGGGCCATCTTGGTCAGGTTCTGGACAGCGATCTCATTGTCCACCAGCACTTCCACCTCGCCGGGGCCGCGCAGCTCTGCAATGGCCTTTTTGGCCTTGACCACGGGCAGCGGACAGGCATCTCCACGGGCATCGATCTTGATCATCGGTTGTTCCTCCCTCATTCGTATGTTACTGTGATCTCCGGTGTCTGCTTTTCCCCAATGATGCCCACGATCTTTGCGGGCAGACCCGCAGCCTGCAGCTCTGCTTCCAGGGCAGCGGCATCCTGCGGGGCCACGGCAAACAGCAGGCCGCCGGAGGTCTGGGGATCAAACAGGATCTCTTCCATCGGGAAGGGCACCTTCTCAAACCGGACAAAGGGCCCGGTGTGGTTGCGGTTGCGCTGACCGGCGGCGGTGTACAGGCAGGCATCTGCGACCTCCCACGCACCGGGCAGCACCGGCACCGCATGGGCATCGATGACGCAGGAGAGCTTCTCCCCCATCATCTCGTGCAGATGGCCCAGGAAGCTGAACCCGGTCACATCCGTGGCGGCGTGCACCTCGTACCTGCGTGCGATCTCTGCCGCCGTTTTGTTCAGAGTGGTCATGGAACGGACGGCTGCTTCCATCTGTTCCGGAGCGGCTTCGCCCACCCGGTTGGCGGTGCAGATCAGCCCCACGCCAAGCGCCTTGGTCAGAAGAAGCTTGTCGCCCGGGCGGCCGGTATCGTTGGCCGTCAGGCGGTGCGGGTCTACCAGACCGGTCACCGACAGGCCGTACTTCACGCCGGTATCGGCAATGGAGTGCCCTCCCGCCAGCGTGCCCCCGGCTTCGGCCACCTTTTCGGCACCGCCGCGCAGGATCTCCCCCAGCACGTTCAGATCCATGCTCTCGGGGAAGCAGACAAGATTCAGTGCCGTTTTGACCTCACCGCCCATGGCGTAGACATCGCTCAGGGCATTGGCCGCGGCGATCTGCCCGAAGGTATAGGGGTCATCGACCATCGGCGGGAAGAAATCCACCGTCTGCACCAGAGCAATGTCCTCGGTAATGCGGTAGACGGCAGCATCGTCCCGGCTGTCGTAGCCAACCAGAAGGTCGGGGTCTTTTTCGCCCCGGGGCAGCTTTTCCAGAATGCGGCTCAGTACCCCGGCACCCAGCTTGGCGGTGCATCCGCCGCCGGTGCAGAAGACAATGGGGCCTTGTTCTGCCATTTCATGCACGCTCCCTTTCATCAAAATAAGTCAACACGCCCTGCACTTCATATTTTTCGCGCAGGAGCGCGAGGGTCTGTTCTCCGGCAGCAATGCGGGCGGGGGCATCCGCCTGATTGAGTACCACAGAAAAGCGGCGGTCCCCCACCAGTTTTCGTCCCCCCTGCTCACTGGCCAGCAGCCTTGCCAGCAGCTCCGGGGTCAGAAGCGTTTCGGGGGCAGCGCCCAGCAGGGCGCAGGCCTGCTCCAGCCGGAAGCAGACCTCCCGCAGAGGTCTGCCCAGCGCAGACAATCCTGCCACGGCCAGCACGATATCGCTTTCCGGCAGCAGCACCGGTTCATGGGCCGCCGGGACCTTGCAGGGCATCCGTTTTGCACCGTCCGCTTCCAGAAGAACCATATCCGCCTGTGCCATCCAGCAGGTCAACTGCTCCGGCGGCAGGGCGGTCAGCTTGCCCTGCTCTGCCGGGACACCGGCCACGGCATATTGCCCTGCCGCCCAGAGGGACGCAAGAGCAGCCTCATCTGCGGCATAATTCTCCCTGGGCTGCCGGATGTGGGTGGTGGTGCTCACCAGCACCCGCCAGCCTTTGGCGGCACAATGCCGGGCAAAGGCATAGAGCAGGGTGGTTTTTCCGCCGCCGCCCACCAGCGAGACTACATGGCCCTTTTCTGCCAGAAACGGAAACTGTTTTTCCGAAAGCATCAGCGGTTTTCTTCCACCGCCATGGCGACCTGCTCCGGGGTGATGGGCAGCTCATAGAAGCGGGTGCCGATGGCATTGTAGATGGCATCCGCGATGGCGGGCAGCGGGGTGTTGATGACCACCTCACCGATGGATTTTGCACCAAACGGGCCGTTGGGCTCGTAGCTGCTCTCAAACTCCACCCGGATGTGGCCGATGTCCACACGGGCGGGGATCTTATACTGCATAAAGGAATTCTCCATCGGCCAGCCCTTGGCATCGTAGGTGATGTTCTCGGTCAGAGCCATGCCGATGCCCTGCAGGATGCCGCCCTCAGTCTGCACACGGGTCAGGTTGGGGTTGATGGGGGTGCCGCAGTCCACGCAGGCGGCATAATCCACCACCTTGACCTCACCGGTCTCCTTGTCCAGCTCAATTTCAGCCGCGCCGACCATGTAGGGCGGGGGCGAAAGGGGCGAGGTGTGGGTCTCGGTGATCTCCAGCGGCACCATGTGGCCGAACTGGGAGGCGAAGGCCACCTCAGAGAGAGAGACCCTCTTCTCCGGGTCTGCGTTCAGGGAGACGAACTTGCCGTCAAAATCCACGGCATCTTCGGTCGTCTGGAGCAGCTCCGCGCCCAGCTTGCAGATCTGGCCGCGCAGCCGGAGGGCGCACTTCTCCACTGCCTTGCCGGTAACATAGGTGGTAGAAGAAGCGTAGGAGCCGGAATCATAGGGCGAGGTATCGGTATCCGCGCCAAAGACGGTGATATCGTCCAGGTCACAGTCCAGCACCTCGGCGGCGATCTGAGCCAGCGTGGTGTCACAGCCGGTGCCCATATCGGCAGCGCCGATGATGAGGGAGTAGAACCCGTCATCGTTTACCTTGAGGGTTGCACTGCCCACGTCCATGCCGGAAATGCCGGAGCCCTGCATGGCCATGCCCATACCCACGGCACGCACCTTGCCATTGCCAAGGTCGCGCACAGGGTACTTGTTGTCCCAGTCGATCATCTCGTGGACTTTTTTCAGGCAGCGGTCCAGCGCGCAGCTGGTGTTCACAGCACCGTAATAGGCGGGCATCACATCGCCCTCTTTGACGATGTTCATTTCACGGATCTTGAAGGGGTCCATGTGGAGTCTGGCGGCCAGCTCGTTGACGGCAGATTCCACCGCAAACAGGCCCTGGGTCGCACCATAGCCGCGGTACGCACCGGCAGACATGTGGTTGGTGTAGACCACGTCGCTGACAAAACGGAAGGCTTCGGCCTTGCCGTACAGCGGGATGGACTTATGACCGGAAAGGCCCACCGTTGTGGGGCCGTGCTCACCATAAGCACCGGTGTTGGACAGGGTGTAGAGGTCGATGCCCTTCACGATACCGTCTTTGGTGGCACCCAGACGGACGTGCATCTCCATCTCATGGCGGGGCGAAGATGCGGTCTGGCTCTCTTCGCGGGTGAAGATCAGCTTGCAGGGCTTCTTGGTCTTCCAGGTAACAAAGGCCGGATAGATGGCCGAGACCGCCGTCTGCTTGGCACCAAAGCCGCCGCCGATGCGGGGTTTGATGACGCGGATCATGGATTTGGGGATGTGCAGGGCGTTTGCCACATTGCGGCGGGTATGGAACACGATCTGGGTCGAGCTGAGGATGTTCAGCCGCCCGTACAGGTCCATCCAGCAGCAGGTGCGGAAGGTCTCCATCATGGCCTGCTGACAGGCCTTGGTGTGGTAGACACGGTCGATGACAACATCGCACTTTGCCAGCACGGCATCGATGTCGCCGTCGCCGCACGCATCGTGGGCACAGAGGTTGCGCTTGTTGTCGGCACCCACGGGGCTCAGGCTCTCCCAGTTGTCCTCCGGGTGGACAAGGATGGGGTTATCCTTCGCAGTGTGGAAATCCAGCACCGGCTCCAGCACCTCATACTCCACCTTGATGAGCTTCATCGCCTTCTCGACGCATTTGTCATCCGCACCGGCCACGATGGCCACGACATCGCCCACAAAGCGGACGTGCCGGTCGATGACCAGACGGTCGTAGGGGCTGGCCTCCGGGTAGGTCTGGCCGGCCTGGGTATAGCGGCGGGCGTTCTGGTCCACATCCTCCCAGGTAAAGATGGCCTCGATGCCGGGCACCTTTTTGGCCACGGACGTGTCGATGCGCTCCACCATGGCGATGGCATGGGACGAGCGGTACAGCTTGACGATCAGGCAGTCTGCCGGGGCCAGATCATCCATGTAAACGGGCTTGCCGGTCACAAGCTGCATGGCATCCTTTTTGCGGAATGCTTTGTTGACGTTTTTCATTCGGCACCCTCCTGTTTTGCTTTCTTCCAGGCGAGGAAATTCTGGATGCCCCGCAGCTGGCCCTCGTAGCCGGAGCAGCGGCAGAGGTTGCCCGCGAGATATTCCTTGATCTCCTCCTCAGTGGGGTATTCCTTTTCCCGGAAGAGGGCGAGGGCGTTCATAATAAAGCCCGGGTTGCAGAAGCCGCACTGCTCCGCACCCTGATCGGCGATAAAAGCACCGAACTCAGCAGCCTCCTCCTGCAGGCCCTCCAGCGTGGTCACCCTGTGGCCGTCGGCACGGGCTGCCAGCACAGAGCAGGACAGCACCGGCACATCGTCCAGAAAGACGGTGCACAGGCCGCAGTTGGAGGTCTCGCAGCCGCGCTTGACACTGTAACAGCCGTGTGCGCGGACAAAATCGATGAGCAGGGTGTCCGGTGCGGCCTCTGCCGTGACTTTGGTTCCGTTCAGAATAATATTCACCTGCATCTTGTCTCACCTGTTCCCTTCCAATTTCAGCACAGCGCGCTTGACCAGCACCCCGGCCAGATGATTGCGGTATTCCGCACTGCCGCGCATGTTGCTCTCCGTCCGGATGTTTGCCCGCACCTCAGCGGCAAAGCGGGCGGCGGTCAGCTCCGGCGTTTCGGCGGCATTGGGCTGCAGGGTATACAGCACTGCCTTGCCGGGCCGGGCACCAATGGCGACCCGGAAGCCCCCGGCTATTTTCGCGGCGGCACAGGTCAGCACCGGGAAATCCGTCTGGCTGTTGCGCACCGACTGATAGCAGAATGCTGCCTGCTCCTTCGGCACGATGACCCGTACCAGGATATCCCTGTCGTACGGGCGCTGGGCATACTCCGAAAGCGGCACGATGCCGCCCTTGTAGAGCTCCACCGAAGCGTTCAGGGCCAGGAACATGGTCAGAACATCGGAAAAGCCAAAACGGCTGTAAATGCTGCCGCCCACGGTGGCAAGGTTGCGCAGCTGCACACCCACAATGTGGCGCACAGATTCCCGCACAGCACCCTCCGTGTAGGCATTGAGCCCCTCGTGGAGCTCGATCTGCCGCAGGGGCACCATGGCCCCGATGGAAAAGCTCTCGGCCGTTTCCTCAATTTTGTCCAGCCCAAGGCCTGACAGGTCGATGGCGGTGCCGACATTGATGTTCTCCATCTTGAGCCAGATCATGCCGCCGATGACCCGATTGTTTCGCTTCTGGTTGAGCTGCCAGGCTTCCTCGAGGCTTTCGGCCCGTTTGTATTCCCGGATCGTCATCATACGCAGTACCTCTCTTTTTTCGATTGCTACTTTTATTTTATCACAAAATCCCTTATAATGCCACTGGAAAGACTGCCGCAGATCCGGCAGGTTCAGGAGGAATGATTTAATGGCAGAGTTGTGCAGAAAAAACGCCCGCCCTCCGGTGGGGTGCGTCATCATGGCATCGGGGCTGGCCCGGCGGTTCGGCTCCAACAAGCTGCTGACCGATTTCGGGGGCCGCCCCCTGCTCTGCCGGGCGCTGGAGGTCACCGCCACCCCTGCCCTTGCCGCCCGGGTGGTCGTGACCCGTTCTGCCGAGGTCAAGGCCCTGTGTGACGCACAGGCCGTTCCCTGCCTGCTCCACAGCCTGCCGGGCCGGAACGACACCGTCCGGCTGGGGCTGAAGGCGCTGCTGGAGCAATACCCCGGTCTTGCAGGCTGCATCTTCCTGCCCGGAGATCAGCCCCTGCTGCAGCGGGAGACGCTGGAAGCGCTGATCACTGCTTTTGCCCAGACACAAAAAGAAACAGAGCGGGCGATCTTCCGGCTGGGAGCCCGGGCCGCACATGGCCCGGACACCGTTGTCGGAAGTCCCGTTCTGTTTGGATGCAGATATTTTCCCGCCCTGCGCACCCTGCCCGAGGGCAAGGGCGGCAGTGTTGTGCTCAAGGCTCACCCTGAGCAGGTACAGATCGTTTACGCCCAGCGGCGGGAAGAACTGCTGGATGCAGATACGCCGGAAGCTCTGGAGGAGCTCTCCGCCATTGCAGCGCAATGGTGCGTCCCCTGACAGGAGAGGCAAGGGCACTTCTTGGCTCCCCTGTCAGGGGAGCGGTCACCAAAGGTGACTGAGAGGTTTATTCGGCCTTATCGTCCTTGGGCAGCAGCACATTCAGCACAATGGCCACAAAGGCTGCGGGCACGATGCCGCTCTCGCCGCAGATCAGCTGGAAGAACTGGGGGGTGTGTGCCAGGATGCTGGCATTTGCACCCATGCCGTAACCCACGCCCAGTGCAACGGAAACGATGGTCAGAGTGCGCGGAGTCATCTTTTCCTTGGTAATGAGCTGGATGCCGGACACCACGATGGAAGAGAACATCATCACGGCAGCACCGCCCAGAACGGCCTGCGGCATGATGGAGACCAGTGCGCCCAGCTTGGGGATCAGGCCGCAGAGGATCAGGAAGATGGCACCGGTAGCCAGTGCACCGCGGTTGACGACCTTGGTCATGGAAACCAGACCCACGTTCTGGCTGAAGGAGGTGTTGGGCAGAACGCCGAAGCAGGCGGCAAAGGAAGAGCCCAGGCCGTCGCAGATAACACCGCCGGACAGCTCCTTATCGGTGGCCTCACGGCTCATGCCGCCCTCCATCACGCCGGAGATATCGCCCACGGTCTCCACAGCGGTGACGATGAACATGATCAGCACGGGCAGGATGGCGCGCATATCAAAAACGATCTTGACGGGAACCAGCTTGGGGATGGCAAACCAGTCGGCCTGTGCCACCTTGCTCCAGTTCAGCACCCATGCCTTGGTGAACTCCACACCCTCGGCAGTGACACCGGTGGTGGGCAGGACAAAGCCCATGATAAAGGCTGCCAGATAGCCCGCCACAATGCCGATGAGGATGGAGGAGGAGCTCAGAAAGCCCGTGGTCCAATGCTTGAAGAACAGGATCACCACCAGCACGAACACGGCCAGCAGCAGGTTTTCCGCGGAACCGAAGTCCTTAGCTGCGTTGCCGCCGCCAAAGGAGTTGACACCCACGGAGATCAGGGACAGACCGATGGACAGCACCACCGTGCCGGTGACCACCGTGGGGAAGAACTTGCGCAGGGGCTTGAGGAAGAAGCCCAGCACAGTCTCAAACAGGCCGCCCAGAATGGAAGCGCCCATGATGGCACCGTAGGCCAGCACACCGCCGCCCATGGAAGCAGCCACACTGTTGAACACGCCCAGGAAGCCGGAGCTGGTGCCCATGATAATGGGAACCTGACCGCCCACAGGGCCGATGGAGAATAGCTGCACCAGCGTGACCACACCGGCCACGAACATGGCGTTCTGCAGCAGGCTGACCTGCAGGTCAGCAAACTCACCGCCTGCAAGGCCGCAGGCACTGGTGATGATAAGAAGCGGGGTCAGGTTGCCCACGAACATGGCAAATACATGCTGCAGGCCCAGCGGGATCGCCTGGCGAAGGGGCATCTTGGCATCAAACTGGTATGCACCCTTCTCCAACTCGATATTTTTGATCATAACTTCTCCTTTATCTAAAAGGCTTTTTTACACGACAAAAATTATTATAGCAGAGCCTTTCTCAAATTGGGAGAGGTCCGGGATGTTTTTTGTTCATTTTTAGTTCATAAGTCATACTTTAACTTTGAATTGTTCTTCTAAGAAGTACAAAATCGGATGGATCAGCCCCCTGCTCCCGGCACCAGAAGCCTCCGAGGCGCATCGATGGCCGTGGTGCCCTCTGCAAGGTCGTTGGCGGCAAGCATCTGGGCCGGGGAGACATGGAACCGCCTGGCGATGGCAAACAGCTCCTCCCCCGCCTGTGCATAATAGATGCGCAGGCTGATCTCCGGGTCTGCCGGGGTCAACGGCTCTCCCAGCGCGATGGAGCCCACACAGGTGTTTCCGCTCCGCTGTAGGATGGCTCCTTCTGCCTTGACGGAAAGGGTGACCTCCAGTGTGCCGTTTGCGCAGACACAGCGCAGATCCTCGGCACGGAGCCAGCACTCCGGGATCAGCTCCGCGTCCGAGGGCAGCTCCCGCCCCAGCGGCAGGGCAAGCTCCAGCACCTTTTCATAGCTTTCCAGCTCCGAAAGGCTGTTCTCCCCAAAGGCAGTCACGGTCACCCGGCTGGTCAGATCCCAGTTGTTTTCCCTGTATGCCAGCAGGGCCGGGCCAAAGGAGGCAAAGCAGGCCAGAATTTTAGCCCCAGCGTCTGGCAGGGGGCCGGAGCCGGTCAGGGTCACGGTCTCATCCAGGGTGCAGGCCAGCGATTCCGTCTGTACCGTCTGCGGGGTCTGTTCTGTCTCAAATTTCGTGGAGAAGGCATCCGCCACGCACTGCAGCTGATAGGGCCTCCATGCCCGCAGACGCAGCATCAGGGTGGCGGTCAGGCGGCTGGGTTCCTCCCCTTCTCCCTCCGTGAGCGTAAAGCCCACCGGCTCGGCCACGCAGAGGCAGCGGCAGTCCTCGCTCAGGCCGTCCACATCCAGCACCTGATTGAAGTTCAGGTTCACGCTCTGGCCTTGCAGTGCCGGGTCGCCCTCGGCACGCCAGGCACAGGAAACGACCAGCACGCCCTTGGCAACGGCTTTCCCGTTCAGGAGCTTGAGGTCTCCGACAGAGGCATTGCCGCTGAGATCCAAAACGGCGGCGGGCGGCGTGGGAAAGCGGATCTCGCCCTCGACCGTGACCAGCTTTTCCAGCACAGCGGCACGCCGCACCCCGGAAAGGGTGACCAGTTTCTGCTCCACCCCGCCATCCGACAGAGCCGTGATGACATCCGTTTTGACCTGCGTATGCACCGATACCACCAGCCCATACGCCCCCCGCACCTCGATGCGGCGCGGGTTGACGGTGCGGCAGTTCAGATATTCGGTCTGGCCTTCCACCTGCACGGCCCATGCCGTGAAGACGAACTCCGGCAGATCCAGCAGCTTGGTAAAGGGGAGCTTCTGCTCGGTCTGGCACAGACCCGCCCCATCTTCCCCCTGATAATAGACCACACAGCGCAGGTAGCCCTCCAATTGCAGCTTGCCGGGCTGCAGCCGCTTTTGCAGCACCACCGGCCTGACAAAGCACTTGACCAGCTTGAACACCGGTGGCAGATAATCAGAGATCAGGATCTCTGTTTCCAGCGGCAGCTCTGCCTTGAGGGTACAGTTTGTCCCCGCCGCCGGCAGGGCATCCCGAAAGATCTTCAACTCCATGGTACGCGCTCCTTTCCTGTCCGCTCTTGGTGTCATTTTATTCCGGGAACAGGTGGGATAGAACGGAGCGATTTTCCGTGGATGCAAAAAGCCGCCGCACAGCGTTTCCACTGCGCGGCGGCCTTATCACAATCAGGGTTCGGGGAAAATCAGGTGCTTACTCAGCAGCCTTGGCAGCCTCGATCTGCTTGATCAGCTCGGGAACGACCTTGAACAGATCGCCCACGATGCCGTAGTCAGCAACACCGAAGATGGGTGCGCTCTCGTTCTTGTTGACGGCGATGATGCACTCGGAATCCTGCATACCAGCGGTGTGCTGGATGGCACCGGAAATGCCCAGAGCAACATAGATCTTGGGGTGGACCGTCTTACCGGTCTGACCGACCTGATGGTCAGCGGTCATCCAGCCTGCATCGGTAACGGCACGGGAAGCACCCACAACGCCGCCGCCCAGTGCAGCAGCCAGCTGCTCAGCCAGCTCGATGCCCTTGTTGACATCCTTGCTGATGCCGCGGCCAACGGAGACGATGACATCGGCACCGATCAGATCGACCAGCTTCTCAGCAGCCTTCTCGACACTCAGGACCTCGGTCTTGATGTCGGCAGCGGACAGCTCGAAAGCGGGCTTCACGATCTGGCAGGCATCTGCCTTGGCCTGATCGAAGGGAGCCTTCTTCAT
>ENA-UONV01001920-UONV01001920.1-human-gut-metagenome-genome-assembly--contig:-CS4-NODE-1920-length-16600-cov-19.535509_pt1 | contig 16600 bp, 16 predicted proteins | sample MGYA00242461_ERZ724008 | MGnify/ENA metagenome assembly ERZ724008 | reverse complement strand
TGTACCGGAAATACTGTGCCGACTATCTGCCGCTGGTGGAAGAGATACAGGCAGAGTGACAACAGAGAAAGGGACGAGTCAAATAAAAAGGCTCACAGCCAAGATCGTCCACCAGCTGGACCCCAGCCGTGCCATCTCCGGCGTGCGATACCATCGGCGAGCTGCTGGAAACGCAGGAGCACTTTTCCTTCACGTCCCCACTCCGTAGAACAGCAAACAAGCCAGACCGGCAGGTCTGGCTTGTTTGCAATATCAAAATAAATGTTTCCGCTGAATATCCCCAAGGTGCAGCGGAGGACCTTCTGAATCTTAGCTCACATATCCATCGGTCACGCTAATGATGTTGGCATTGCCTTCCAGACTTTCATACACGTTCACGACAGCATAGTGCATCTCAGCACCCGGATAAACCGTGGTTGCTTCGCATAGGATGCGGTAGTTCGTGCCTGCCACGGTCTGGGTGCTCAACAGAGCCACCGGCACATAGTCCACGCCCACAAAGCCCTCGGTGGCCTTGTTGAACGCTGCCGTGGCTTCCTCCGTCATGGCGGGGGACTCGGCTTCCTGCCAAGCGCCCACAGTGCCTTCTTCATAGTCCAGATTTGTCAGGCACAGTGGATCGCCGATGTCCAGAATTTCTGCTTTGCTCAGCCAGCTGTGCTGCAGCGTGACCACCACATACTCTTCCTGTGCGCCCGGTACGACGACAGTCGCCTTGCCAGCAGGGCTACAGGTGTATAGGAAACGCCCTCCAGACCATCAAAGGCCTGATCGAACACTTTGCGGACTTTCTCGGTCAGTGCTGGGTCGGAAGCACGCTTCCAACTGCTGGAAATACAGTTTTCCTCAGCCACAGCAGAAACTGGTTCCACCGTCTCTGCCGAAAGTGCATATGCCTGTACCGCACCGCCTGCCAGCAGGGAAAGGGCCATCACAGCCGTCATGCAAACAGAAATCGTCTTTTTCATAATAATATATCCCCTCTTCTTATTGTGTTGTGTGTCACTGCCGGGGTGTACACCCGGTTTTGTCGCTTCATTCTGGATACGAATGAGCCGCCCTCGGAATTTCACGGGTTTGAAATATTTTCCCAAAAAGGCTGAGACTGCGCTCTGGAAGGATACAAAACACCCCCGGCACTCGTTTGACAGGAACGAGTACCGGGGGTGCTGCTGTATCAAAATTATTTCAGGTCGAACCGGACAATGACCAGCCGATACCACAGATACGGCACCATGTTCCAGATCATCCAAAGTTCCATCAGGATGTAGTTGGGCAGGTCTTTCAGGCGGAAGGGGCGCTTGCCGAGCTGGCCGGAGCGGAGCAGGGCAAAGGCTTCGTGCATCCCTTTGTCCCAGGCCTCACCAAAGCCCTGCTTGTGGAATTTGTAGCACTTGAGCAGATAGCCCAGCGCCAGCGGGATGAAGTTGAGCAGGAGCATGAGCAGCGGCTCGTTCTTGAGCGGGAGCAGGATGCTGTTGCGGCCGCTCTGCTGGCTCTTGAAGGCATTGTACTTGACGGCACCGGTGCTGGCACCGCAGATGTGGTAGCATCTGGCCGCAGGGCAGAGCACATTTTGATAGCCCGCGTTGTTGGCGCGCCAGCTGAGGTCCACGTCTTCAAAGTAAGCGAAAAAGTTTTCGTCGAAGCCGCCGATCTCGTCCAGGATGCTCTTGCGGTAGAGTGATGCGCCGCCGCAGGCCGAGAAGATGCGCTTCGTTTTGGTGTAGCGGCTGGCCCGGCGGCCGTCGCCGGTCTTACAGGCAAAGCCCATCCAGGTGACGTAATCCCCGGCGTCGTCGGCCAGTTCGCGGTCGAAGTGGCGGATCATCAGGCTCTGCACGGCGAAGATCCGGGGGTCGGTCTCGGCGGTGCGGATAAGCTCCGCCAGCCACTGCGGCTCAGCGAAGGCGTCGTTGTTGAAGAGCACCACGAACTCGCTCTTGGCACGGGCGATGCCCTGATTGACCGCATGGGAGAAGCCGGTGTTGCGGCCGTTCTCAATGAGGGTGAAGTTCGGGCGGGTGCAATAGCTGCGGGCCTGCTCCAGACTTTCGTCGGTGGAGCCGTTGTCCACGACGATGAGTTCAAAATCCTGTTCGGTCTGGGCATAGATGGACTCGATGGAGTCCCTGAGCCAGCCCTTGCCGTTGATGTTGGGGATGACGATGGTTGCTTTCATATCTACCTGCTCCTGCAAAGTTTCGGTTTCGTTGGTCCTGCTTGAAAGTATACCATAATCTGCACAAAAAGAAAACGGAAAGAACAAACAGACTTTTGTACGAAAGCCACAACAGACAAAAGTGCCTTTTGTGCAATCTGCTCATGAATTGTGACCAAATCGTGTAAAATGTGAGAAAAAAGCTGAGCAACTGTTTACAAAAGAGTAACAGACTGGTATACTTTACGGCAGTGAATAACGACGCGATTCAAGGGAGATGGAACAACGTGGAAACTGCACCGCATCACGCATGGAAAAAACTGTCGGCGCTGCTCATGACGCTGGCGCTGATGATGACGCTTCTGCCTGCGGCTCTGGCCGTGGACTTAAACGTTGACGCCGGGTTCTACTTCAAGCAGAGCCGGGGCGGCACCTGCACACTGGCTTCGGCCGCGATGATGCTGCGCCGCCGCGCTTACTTCGATGGTCTGGACGGCTGGGTCGATGTGACCGAGAACAGCATCAAGAGCACGGCGTGGGCCGGCGGTCTGTCCCACAGTTTTACATACAATGCGATGCACGTTGGCTACGCCACCCTTCCTTCCGGCAGGGCGGCCAAGACCGAAGCCCTCATCCGGATTTTGCAGGAGCACCCGGAGGGCATCGTCTTGTATGACCGCAGCCAGCCCCACGCGGTGCTGCTGACCGACTACACGAACGGCGTCTTCTACTGCTCAGACCCGGCGAACGGCGTTTCTGCGGGCCGTGTGCCGCTGTCCAGCGCCAGCATCTCGATCGCTGGGGCGTCCTGCTACTGGTACATCACTTCCGATGCCAACGACGACGGCATCGGTCTGGAAGAGCTGGAGGCCGCAGTCGTGGCCGAGGAGACGGCTGCAGAGACGGCCACCGAGACCACCGTGGTGGAACAGACCCCCACAACGGAGACGACGACTCAGAGCAGCGTGTTGAGCTGGCTGGACAGTCTGTTTCAGTAAAAGATACCGAAAAACCGCCGGGTGCAGATCAGATGCACACGGCGGTTTTTTGTCGGCGCGGCTCACTGCCGCAGCTGGGTGCCGGGGAAGTAGTGGGCGAGGATCTGCGAAGCCGTCTGCCCCTGCTCGGCCAGCGCTCTGGCTCCCCACTGGCTCATCCCGACCCCGTGGCCGTAGCCTCTGGTGGTGAAGAAAAAGCTGCCGTTCTGATACTGCACCGTGAAGCAGGCGCTCCGCAGGCCCAGCGCCTTCCGCAGCGCCGGGCCGGTCACGGTCTGGCCGCAGACGGGCAGGGAGGCTACATAGCCGGAGGGAGTGAGGGCGGCATCCCCGAACCAGCCCTCCGGTGCGGAGAGGTCGGGCGTGACGCCCAGCCCGGTCAGAAGCTGCTGCAGCTGTGCGGCAGAGAACGAGACGGTGTAGATGTAGTTGTCGGCGTTCTGGTCGGTGCTGCTGTCCACCGGGATGAGATAGGGGACGGCGGTGCCCCAGACGTTCTCGCTGGCTTCGGTCTGCCCATTGGAGATGGCGAAATAGCTGGTCCCGGCGGGGGCATCCTCATAGTAGAGCACCTGCGTCAGGACCGAATCCACCAGAGCCGAGAGCCTGGCGTAGTTGGCCTCATAGGCCGTGCCCCAATAGCTGCGGAGAACGGCATCGGTCAGATAGCCCTGCCGCCGAGCCGGGTCGGCGGTGAGCCAGCCTGCGGCGGGGTCCTGTGCGTGGTCCCGGCAGTAGAGCGCGTAGCTGTGGGCCGCGATGGCCTGGGCTTTCAGCGCCTCGTCCGGCCAGGTGATAGGCATTTCCGCCGCCACGGCCCCGATGAGGTAGTCCCGGCGGGGCACCGACACGACCGCGCCATCGCTCTGGTCGGCGATGAGGAAGGTCTCGCTGTCCCGGTCGGAGGGCGGCAGAGAGGCGGCATCGGGCGTTTCCGGTTCCGGGGCCGTGGCGGACGACGCCGGTGCCGAAGGCCCCAGCACGGTTTTGGCCAGCCGGTATCCGGCCAGCGGCAGCAGACTGCCCAGCACGAACAGCACGGCACAGAGCAGAAAAAAGGAACGTTTCATAGCAGCCCCTCCCGGACAGGCAGTTTCGTTTGGGCCAGTGTAGCAGGAACATGCGGAGAAAAAGCGCAGATTTCATCTTCTTCTTGAATTTATTTCACAAAAGCGCTATGATAGATATGTGCCATCAGCGCGGATGGCAGGGAAAGGTATAAGAAATTCGAAACAGAAAGGGGAACCTGCGCATGAACTATCAACATGCAGAAGTGGCAACGCTGGACCCGCAGACGATGCAGACACTCTGCGAAGAGTACATTGCCAACAACTACATCGACCCGGAGACCAGTGAGCGGCTGGGGGTCAAGCGCGGCCTGCGCAATCCGGATGGCACCGGTGTGCTGGCAGGCCTGACCAACGTCTGCGACGTCGTCGGCTACAAAAAGGACCAGGAGGGGCATGTCATCCCCATCCCCGGCAAGCTGATCTACCGCGGTGTCAACATCGAGGAGATCGTGGAAGAAGCCTACCGCAACGACCGCTTCGTCTTTGAGGAGGTCATCTGGCTGCTGCTGTTCGGCAGCCTGCCCACCCAGACCCAGCTGGACGATTTCTGTGCGCTGCTGGCCGAGCACCGTGCACTGCCCGATGGCTTCATGGACACCATGAACGCGCCTTCGCCCAACGTGATGAACAAGCTGCAGCGCTGTGTGCTGGGCCTGTATTCCTACGATGAGCACGCCGAGGACCTGAGCCTGGAGAACATCCTGAACCAGAGCATCAACCTCATTGCAAGCATGCCCACCATGATGGTCAACGCCTACCAGATGAAGCGCCGCTATTACGATAAGCAGAGCATGTTCTTCCATCTGCCCAAGCCCGGTCAGAGCACGGCGGAGCACATCCTCAGCACCTACCGCCCAGACCAGAAGTTCACCCACGAGGAGGCCAAGCTGCTGGATATGTGCCTGCTGGTCCACGCGGACCACGGCGGCGGCAACTGCTCCACCTTCACTGCCCGTGTGCTGTCCTCTTCGGGCACCGACACCTATTCGGCCATCGCGGCGGCCATCGGCGCACTGAAAGGCCCCAAGCACGGCGGTGCGAACCTGATGGTCAACCGTCAGCTGCAGGATATCCTGAAGCATGTCGAGCACCCCGACGATGACGACGAGGTCCGCGAGTATCTCCGCCGCATCCTCCGTAAGCAGGCGGGCGACGGCTCCGGCCTCATCTACGGCATGGGCCACGCGGTCTATACCATGAGCGACCCCCGCGAGGTCATCCTGAAGAACCGCGCCAGACACCTGGCCTACGAGAAAGGCTTTGAGGAAGAGTACAACATGCTGTGCAGCATCGAGCGGCTGGCCCCCGGCATCTTCGCCGAGGAAAAGGGCAGCACGAAGCCCGTCTGCGCCAACGTGGACCTGTTCAGCGGGCTGATCTACAACATGCTGGGCATCTCCGAGGACATCTACACCCCGCTGTTTGCCATTGCCCGTGTGCCGGGCTGGTGCGCCCACCGCGTGGAGGAGGTCATCTTCGCCAACCGCATCATCCGGCCCGCCTACAAGTATCTGGGTGTGCGCCAGAAATATAAACCGATCGAGGAACGCTGATGAATCCATTACTCACACTTGTTTTTGTTGTAGGAACGGCACTGGCCCTTGGCCGGGGCCTGGATCTGGGCTTCTGGACCGACCTGGAAAGCGGCCTGGGCATCGCCGGTTCGGTCTGGCTGCGGTATGCTGCACTGGGCATCGCGGTGCTGGTGAGCCTGTTTGCGGGCCGGAAACTGGCCTGTGAGCCGAAAAATCTGCAGGGCCATTGCAAACCGTCCGGCATCGTCACGGCGATGGCAGGGGCATTCTTTACTGCCGCAGGATTTTTGCGCTTCGCCGTTGGAATGACTGGCGCAGGCTCGTTTGTTCGCGCGATACTGGAAATTCTGTGTGGCCAGTGGCTGGCCCGGCTGGCGAAGAGCTGGCTGCGGAAGGACTGGCAGCCGCCCACAAAGAGCATGGCCTCCGGCATCTGGGGCACACTGGTGTTCTACTGGTGCGTTCTGAGCCGCTTCATGGAGAACAGCTCCAGCTGGCACCGCGTTTCACCCACGGCGCAGGTCTGGGTGCTGCTGGGGATGCTCGTCTTTCTGTCCAGTCTGGTGCGGGCACTCTGGCTGCCCGAAACATCGGATGGGAAAGCCCTGTGCGCCTCCGGTCTGGCAGCCTTTGTCCTCGGATTCTGCTGGGAGCTGCCCCAGACCCTGACGCTGGCGATGCCCTCACAGTTCGTCCTCACGGCGCTGCCTTCCATCTTTTTTGGTCTGGGCATGGCCTGCCTTGGGACGCTGGGCGTGTTCTGCACCGTGCGCACCGCAGGGCCTGCGGCCAGAAAGAAGTAAAGGCCAGCACTCTGTTGGCTGAATTGCTGAAAACCGGCCCAGATAAGGGACAAAAATCATACAAAAGCCAAAAAGTGAACAAACGAGTTGTTAATTTTTTAGCAGGCACTTGAAACTTTTCGCGTTTTGGACTACAATAAAGATACCGTGAGATTATCCGATGAAAAAGGGTAAGAACATTTAGGAGGTATTATTAACATGGCTGTTAGAGTTGCTATCAATGGTTTTGGTCGTATTGGCCGTCTGGCTTTCCGTCAGATGTTTGATGCTGAGGGTTACGAGGTCGTCGCAATCAACGACCTGACCAGCCCCAAGATGCTGGCTCACCTGCTGAAGTACGACACTGCTCAGGGTTCCTTCTGCGGCAAGATCGGCGAAGGCAAGCACACTGTCGAGGCTACCGAGGATTCCATCATCGTCGACGGCAAGGAGATCAAGATCTACGCTGTTAAGGACGCAAAGGATGCTCCCTGGGGCGAACTGAACGTTGATGTCGTTCTGGAGTGCACCGGCTTCTACACCAGCAAGGAGAAGAGCATGGCTCACATCCAGGCTGGCGCAAAGAAGGTCGTCATCTCTGCTCCCGCAGGCAACGACCTGAAGACCATTGTCTTCTCCGTCAACGAGAAGACCCTGTCCGCTGAGGATCAGGTCATCTCCGCTGCTTCCTGCACCACCAACTGCCTGGCTCCCATGGCTAACACCCTGAACAAGACCTACCCCATCGTTTCCGGCATCATGACCACTGTTCATGCTTACACCGGCGACCAGATGATCCTGGATGGTCCTCAGCGCAAGGGCGACCTGCGCCGTGCACGTGCTGGCGCACAGAACATCGTCCCCAACAGCACCGGTGCTGCTAAGGCCATCGGCCTGGTCATCCCCGAGCTGAACGGCAAGCTGATCGGCTCTGCTCAGCGTGTGCCTGTTCCCACCGGCTCTACCACCATCCTGGTTGCTGTCGTCAAGGGCAAGGACGTCACCAAGGAGTCCATCAACGCTGCAATGAAGGCTGCTTCTTCTGAGTCCTTCGGCTACAACGAGGATCAGATCGTCTCTTCTGACGTCATCGGCATGCGTTACGGCTCTCTGTTCGACGCTACCCAGACCATGGTCGCTAAGATCGACGACGACACCTATCAGGTTCAGGTCGTGTCCTGGTACGACAACGAGAACTCCTACACCTCTCAGATGGTCCGTACCATTAAGTACTTCGCTGAGAACTGCTAATCACGCAGCTGCGTTAAAAATTGGATGATTTGTCGGCCAAAGTTTGTCTTGCTCAACTACGAACAAGCTTGATTTGGTACGATAAGCTTATCTAGCAATTTTTCACCCTTTCTTTTGTGGTCCGCCATGAAGGAAAGGGTGTTTTTTTATGTGTTTGAAAGATCTCCGTGATGAATTTATCTACGACTGTGAATGCCGCCATCTGGCTAAAGGCTCTCTGCGCAATTATAAGGCTGCGACACGGTTTTTGCTGGAATATCTGGAGCTGAAGCAGATCACCGAGCTGGAAGACGTCCGTCCGCGCCACATCCGGGACCTGATGAAGGAGAAGCAGGACGCGGGCAGCACGTCCCGCTATATCAACGATCTGCTCAAGGTGTGGCGCACATGGTTCAACTATCTGGTCAATGAGGGCTATCTGGAGGAGCGGGACAATCCGGCCAAAAAGGTAAAGTGCCTCCGCCAGCCCCGGACGATCATCGATACCTTTACAGTGGCTGAGATGAAGCGGATGATCCAGTTCTACGATGGCAAGGATTTTCTGGACGTGCGGAACAAGACCATCATCATGCTGCTGTTCGATACCGGGATGCGCTGCAACGAAATGATTCAGATGGTAGAAGAAGACATTAAGAGAGATTATATTGTAGTGAAGCATGGTAAAGGCAATAAAGAACGTGTTGTGCCGAAGTCTCCAACATTATCAAAACAGTTGTTGAAGTATCTTTATGTTCGGGAAAGCTACTTCAACGGGAAGGAAACGGCAAATAAGAATCTGTTCTTAAGCAAAACGGGAAAACCGCTGACAGATGAAGTAGTCGCCAGAATGCTAAAGAGAGCAGCAACAGAAGTTGGAGTTTCGCAGTCTGTTCGTGTTAGTCCGCACACTTGCCGCCATACCTTCGCACAAATGCAGTTGAAGAATGGTCTTGACCTTTACAGTCTTTCCCGGCTTATGGGTCACGTCAACATCTCCATCACACAGCGGTATTTGTTGGGCATCAAGGATAAGGATATCGTAGACAAGGGAAATCAGACAAGCCCGTTGATGAATCTTTGAGAGCTAACATAATGTAAAGAAGAATTTTTGAAAAAACGTAATTAAATACCTTGACGGCACGGATTAATTGTGCTATACTAAAATAGGAAAATTGCAAGAAAATGCTTGAAATGACCGTCTGACTGTGCTATACTATACGCACAGGGCAGCACGGTTGTTTGAGTTATTATTAAAATCCTCTGCTGTAACTGGCAGGGGATTTTTTGTTGCCTACAAAACTACACTTTATCATGATGAAGTAAAACGAATGCCAATCTAACAAGAAAAAAGGAAAGAGGTGTTTATTATAAAGGAAAGGTATTTGGAAGTCCCAAACTTCCAAAATTGGACAGAAGGGCTATATCTGGTAGATGCTCCATGTGGGACTGGTAAGAGCTACTTTGTTTTTCACACGTTGTATCCGTTTGCGAAAGAGAACAACAAGAAGCTGATAGTGTTCTCTAATCGGAATGCGCTCAAGCGGCAACAGGAACTTCAAGCGGAAGGAACAGATATTGAGCTGATAACTTATCAAAAGTTGGAATATAATCAATATCTCAACGGTGATTGGAATGTTCGGCGCAGTGTTCCCGACTTGATGCAGGAACTTGAAAGATATGATTACATTGTGTTAGATGAAGCACACTATCTGTTTCAGGATGCGAGGTTCAACCGCAATACAGAAGTTATCTTGGATATGATAGAATGGTATAGGCTTTCAAAAGTTATTATCATGCTTTCCGCAACGCCGGATTTGTTGAAGTTATACTTCGGCGACAGGATTAAAGAAACATACGAAGCTGAAGCAGATTACAGCTACATCAAAAAAGCCTATTGTTACACGTCGAAGGATGCCGCCTATAAAATCTTGGATAGCATACCGCAAAATGAAAAAGCTGTGTTCTTCGGTGACAGTAAGGAACGGTTGAAGGAATTGCACAGAAGATACCCGGATAGTGCATATCTGTGCGCTGAAAACGAAACGACGAGTGAAGCGTTTGAACAGATTACAAGCACAGAACTCTTTGATTGCAGATTCCTGTTTACAACAAAAGTGTTGGATAATGGCGTGAATCTAACAGATAGAGCCATTAAGCATATCATCATTGAACAGACAGACTTGATTGATTTCATTCAATGTCTGGGGAGAAAGCGTGTTCAAGATGAAGAAGATACCGTTACTTTGTATTTCCTAAGCAACATTTCATCTATTGCGGCAAGATACGGCAAACTGCAAAAAGAGATTCAACTGGGTAATGAATATCTTTTTGAAAGAGAACATGATGTAGATAGGTTTAGAAAAGTGCATATCAAAGATAAATTACCGGATTTCTTTGATAATGCGTTTGGACTGATTGAACCAACATGGTTCAAGGCAAAAGCTGATTATCAGTTCTACTATTCACTTGTTGGGGCAAAAACTCCTGATAAGGGGAAAACAACGTTTGCTAAAGAGGTATCCCAAAGATTAAAGGTAAGAGTACATTATTATGAAATAGTTTCAAAAAACTATAATCTGTCTTCTTATCTGACAAAAAATGTCGATAGAAAGTACTATAAGAAAGATAGGAAAGAACTGATAGATACATTCGGATTAAGAAAAGATGGACATTTGCTAAAATCAATGGGAATGTTCAATCAGTATTTGGAAGAAAATCAGATAGAATATCGTTTGAAATCTAACAAGAAAAATAATAAGGTATATTGGACGATTGTTAAAACTGACGAAAATGAACGTAACCCTTTATATCGGGTGACGAATGATTTGAAAGGAGAAATTTAAAATGTCAGAAAATCAAGCACCGGATATTAAAACAGAAATCGTACATGAAGGAGAAAAGGTTACGATTAGATTATTCCATGATGAAAAGATTGGAACGTTACCAGAATATCCCAGTTATATTGTCACATCAGAAGGAAGAGTATATAGCTGGAACGTCCATAGATTTCTTCATTACAGATTCTTAAGTCAAAAAGAAAATAAGAGTGGAAGAAAGAAGCTTTATGTGAGATACCAGTTAAAAAATGTAATAACAGGGAAGAAAGAGGAAAAACTAGCACATGAATTGGTTTGGAGATGCTTTGGGGACTATCCTATTCCGGCAAATGGTGTAGTCCATCATATAGACGGAGACAGCTTAGATAACCGCATTTGTAATCTTCAAGCCATTACCAAAGAAGAACATGATAAGGTTCAAGGGGGATTCCAGATTGCAGTTGAGTTAAAAGTGGTGGATGCAACAACATTTGCTAGAGGTGGGTACAATTGGCCGTGTACAACGATGCAAGGATTTGAACGCAGAGATAAAGCAGCGGAATTTTTGAATCTGAGCATCAAAGAATTTGACAATTTGTTGAAAAGAAAACCTGAAAAAATGTTCGGAGATACGAAAGCATGGCACGCACCAGATGGACGCATTGTGTTGAAGTTTCCTAAAAGGTACTTAACAAAGGATGATTTACAGTATTTTGAAAACTGAGTAATAACATAATAAGGGACGGCTGCAAGACCAAATGCAACCGCCCCTTATGGTGCTATTCTTTGTTAGATTAGAAAGTCAGTCGTTCTTGATTTCCAAATTATCCAAACCGAACTCTACGCATAATTGAATCAATTCATTCCGGCTGTGTCCGGTTTCCATCGTGATGGCATCCAGCCGCTTTATCATGTCCTCTGACAGACGCACAGAAACAACGGCAGTCTTGCCCAAAGCAGCCCGCCGGGGACGAATGATTAACTTTTTATCTGTATTTTCCATGTTGCACCTCTTGTTTACTACAAGTGTAACCTCATAAAGCACAAAAATGTAGACTACAATGATAATTTGTTCCTGTAATATGTATACATTTGTAGTTTAATTGTGTATAATAATGATAAGACAGCCACTTGCAATAAAGGAGATGCCAAAATGAGAAGGATTATTAAAACGGTATGTGCTACGGCCTTGTGTGTCGTTCTATTTACAGGATGCAGTCAACCAGCAGCTCAATCAGTTTCCACTGAAACGAGTACAGCAGAAGTTGAGCCTCTTAAAATCGAGTTCAAAGAAGCAGAAATCACAAAACGCACTGACACTAAATCTAATATTCCAGAGTACACAATAATATCTGATAGTAATGAAAAGTATGATGTCGTATGGACATCATCGGATGAATCTGTCGCAAAAGTGGAAGAGGGAATGCTGTGTACAGGTAAAGAAGGAAGTGCCCAAATTACAGCTACAATCGACGATGGCGTTAGTGCGTCCATTACAGTTAATGTTGAGCGTAAAACAAGAAAAGCATCATCTTACACTCATTCGAGCAAATCAGTTTCACAGGAATATCAGAATGCTTTAACTAAGGGATTACAATATGCGAATCAACTGCATATGTCAAAACAGGCAATCTACGACCAACTAACATCTTCCTATGGAGAAGGATTCCCGGCAGATGCCGCACAGTATGCTGTTGATAATATGACAGGCGTTGATTGGAATGCAAACGCCCTTGAAAAGGCAAAGCAGTACTATTATGATATGGCAATGTCAAAGAGTGCCGTGTATGACCAACTGACATCCAGTTACGGCGAACAGTTTACGGCATCACAGGCGCAGTATGCTATTGACCATCTTGATTGATGCAGTTGTAATCTTTCTTGTTAGATTAAACAAGTCCCGGCGGTTTGCCGGGGCTTTTGCTTCTTCATAAAGTTAGATGAATCTAACAAAAAGATTGTTCATTCTTGTTAGGTTGTATCAAAATTGATGTATATTGAAATTGTATCAAAACTTATTGCAAACTGACCCCAAACGTGTTATAATTAGTGTAGCAAATCCAACGAACGTTAAACTTGATACAATATAGAGGTAAAGATACCATGACATACGGATATGCACGAATCAGCACCAAACAGCAGAGCATTGAACGACAGATTAGAAACATCCGTGAATCTTACCCGGATGCGGACATTAAACAGGAAGCTTACACAGGAACCAAGATTGACCGGCCTGTTTTTGATACTTTGATTCGACAAGTCAAGAAAGACCGCAAAGCCGGAAAGCCTGTTACAATCGTGTTTGACAGTGTATCCCGTATGAGCCGAAACGCAGAGGACGGCTACAATCTGTATCAAGAGCTGTACAGTTTGGGTATCAATCTTGTTTTCCTGAAAGAACCCCACATCAATACAGCGACCTACGACAAAGCTAGACAGAACAGCATTCCGGCAACTGGAACCAAGTTTGACAAGGTGATTGAAGCCATCAACGACTATATTGCAGACCTTGCCAAAGAGCAGATAGAGCTTGCATTCCAACAGGCGCAAAAGGAAGTTGACGACTTGCACCAGCGCACTAAAGAGGGCATCCAGACCGCCAAGGACAACGGCAAACAGATAGGTGGTAAATCGGGCGTGAAGCTGACAATCAAAAAGGCAGCTCCGGCGAAAGAAATTATTATGAAGCATAGCAAGGATTTTGGCGGTACGCTGAATGATGCGGAATGTATGAGGCTTGCTGGACTTGCCCGTAACACCTACTACAAGTACAAAAAGCAGCTCAAAGAAGCCGGATACCTTGTAACACTCAAATAAACTACAGCGTCCCTTGCGTCAAAGCAAGAGGACGCTTTTCTTAATTTCCAAATTTTTGATTTCAATTTTGTGCAATTCGCCGGATGGCCGCTTTGAGAACATATCTCAGAAAAACCAAGTACGATATACCATTTATTGCCATTGGATTATATCGTGTCGTTTGCGTTGGATGGAGAACAAGAGCCGTTACAATCAGAGACTGCATAGCTTTTCTTTGTTAGATTTGACTAACCGAAAGCTTGCAATCCGTTTTCAGATACCTACTTGACGCACTCAAAACAAGAAAACCTAAAACGATACCATGCAACACACTTTCTTGTTAGATTAGAAATGATACGGATTTTCATAAAGTGCGTATCTACGACAAAGTGGTTAAAAATTTCATTTTATGCCCCTGTATTGGATGCAAAAATGAAAATATGGACAAAACACGCTTGATTTATTGTGCGAAATACGGTATAATGTAAAAGATGAAAGATAAAACAAGGAAGAATGAACTACGACAACTGTTTTATCTGGTACGATAACTGTTGATAAAAATTTGTGCAAAAATTCAGAGAAAATGGTAAAAAACAGCGTAGCTACGACGACACCTATCAGGTTCAGGTCGTGTCCTGGTACGACAACGAGAACTCCTACACCTCTCAGATGGTCCGTACCATTAAGTACTTCGCTGAGAACTGCTAATCACAGCTCTACGCTCAAAAGTGCTTGAGATGCCGTGCCGAGTAACAGCCTGTGTTGACCTTTCTGGTACGAACATGCTGTGATAGGTGCGACAACAGGAACTTGAGTTCTACACCCTTCCTTTTGCGGGTCTCCGTGAGAGGAAGGGTGTTTTTGTTATGTGAGCTCCATCATAAACCAAGCGCCCCTTCCGATGTGGTCTGCCACAGGGAAGGGGCGCGTTTGAATGCGGGATATTTTATTTTTTGCTATTTCCCACCCGCATCTTGAAGTCCTCATACCCGAACTTTACAAGCTCGCGGCAGGTGCCGGCGGCGTCCATCGCCCAGATGGGCGGGAGGGGCATGCCGTTGAAGGTATTGTTCTTGCAGGTGGTGTAGATGGCCATATCACCGAAGAGAAGACGGTCGCCCTCGGTGAGGGGGGCGTCGAAGCTGTAGTCGCCGATGACATCCCCGGCCAGGCAGGTCGGGCCGCCGAGCCGGAAGGTGACGGCCTTTTCGCCGGGGTCGCCTGCGTTCAGCAGGGGCGGGCGGTAGGGCATCTCGATGACGTCCGGCGTGTGGCAGGCGGCGGACAGATCCAGAATGGCAAGGCTGGTATCGCCGTTGCGCAGGGTGTCCAGCACCGTGGTGACGAGATAGCCTGCGTTCAGCGCCCAGGCCTCGCCGGGCTCCAGATAGACCTGTACGCCGTACTTCGTCTGCGTCTCGGTGATGCAGCGCTCCAGCGTGGGCAGGTCGTAGCCGGGGCGGGTGATGTGGTGTCCGCCGCCAAAGTTCAGCCACTGCATCCGGGGCAGCAGGTCGCCGAAGCGGTCTTCCACGGCGGCCAGCGTCAGGGCCAGCGCGTCGGAATCCTGCTCACACAGGGTGTGGAAGTGCAGGCCGTCCAGCAGACCCGGCAGGGCCGGGTCTGCCTGCACAGCGGCGTCCCACTGGGCACGGGTGGTGCCCAGGCGGCTGCCGGGGGCGCAGGGGTCGTAGATCGCGTGGCCTTCCTGGGTCGAGCATTCCGGGTTGATGCGCAGACCGACGCTCTTGCCCGCCGCTTTGGCTGCCGGGCCGAATCTGGCCAGCTGGCGGGGCGAGTTGAAGACGATGTGGTCGGCGTAGTGCAGCAGTTCGTCGAATGCGTCGGCTCGGTAGGCGGCGCAGAACACGTGGTTCTCCTTGTCGGGCAGCGTTTCCCGGCCGAGGCGGCTCTCATAGAGGCCGCTGGCCTCGGTGCCCGCCAGATAAGGCGCCAGCAGGGGGTAGAGGTCGAAGTTCGAGAACGCCTTCTGTGCCAGCAGGATCTTGCAGCCGGTGCGCTGCTGCACCCCCAGCAGAAGTTCGCCGTTGCGGCGCAACTGGGCTTCGTCCAGCAGATAGCAGGGGGTGGGCAGGGCAGACAGCGCGGTCTCGGAGAGGTTCGCCAGCCCGGCAAAGGGCGGGCGCGTGTCCCGCAGCCGCATCAGTCCACCAGAGCCGGGGCGTGGCTCTCAGAGCGGGGCAGGCCGTACTTGTCCAGAGCGTCCAGATACGGGTCCGGATCGAACTCTTCCACCGTGTGGACGCCCTTGGTGGTCCACTTGCCGGTCAGCAGCATGAGGGCACCGCACATGGCAGGCACACCGGTGGTGTAGCTGATGGCCTGCGAGCCGACCTCGCGATAGCACTCCTGATGGTCGCAGACATTGTAGATATAGTAGGTCTTTTCCTTGCCGTCCTTCTTGCCGGTGAAGATGCAGCCGATGTTGGTCTTGCCCTTGGTGCGGGGGCCGAGGCTGGCGGGGTCGGGCAGGAGGGCCTTGAGGAACTGGATGGGCACGATCTCCTGGCCGTTGAACTCGATGGGCGTGGTGGACAGCATCCCCACGTCCTCCAGGCAGCGCATGTGGTCGAGGTAGCTCTGGCCGAAGGTCATGAAGAAGCGGATGCGCTTGGCCTCCGGGATGTTCTTGGCCAGAGACTCGATCTCCTCGTGGTGGAGCAGGTACATGTCCTTTTCGCCCACCTGATCGAAGTTGTACTCCCGCTTGATGCTCATGGCCGGGATCTCGACCCAGTGGCCGTTCTCCCAGTAGCTGCCGGGGGCCGAGACCTCGCGCAGGTTGATCTCCGGGTTGAAGTTGGTGGCGAAGGCGTAGCCGTGGTCGCCGCCGTTGCAGTCGAGGATGTCGATGGTGTCGATGGTGTCGAACTCGTGCTTCTTGGCATAGGCGCAGTAAGCCTGGGTCACACCCGGATCGAAGCCGCTGCCCAGCAGAGCGGTCAGGCCGGCTTCCTCAAACTTTTTGGCATAGGCCCACTGCCAGCTGTAATCGAAGTAGGCAGAGAAACCGGCCTCCTTGCAGCGTTTCTCGTAGATGGCGCGCCACTCCGGGTCGTCCGTGTTCTCCGGCTCGTAGTTGGCGGTGTCCATGTAGTTGACGCCGCAGGCCAGGCAGGCGTCCATGATGGTCAGATCCTGATAGGGCAGGGCGATGTTCATCACGAGGTCGGGCTGGTAGCTCTTGATGA
>ENA-UONV01001917-UONV01001917.1-human-gut-metagenome-genome-assembly--contig:-CS4-NODE-1917-length-16648-cov-7.003134_pt1 | contig 16648 bp, 11 predicted proteins | sample MGYA00242461_ERZ724008 | MGnify/ENA metagenome assembly ERZ724008 | reverse complement strand
AATTCATTCAAAAAATTTTATTTTTAGACTTGACTTTTAATAGTTAGTCTTTCATTTTGTATGCACAAATAAATGGACGACCTTTTAATAAATCTTTGAATGTTCCACTAACAATCATTGGAGCACTTGCATATTCGTCATTATAAGTTTGCATTTTATTACCACTTAATACCTTTACCGTAATTGTATGTATTCCATCAAGAAGATTCTGGCTATTCCAAAAAGAAATAATGTATATATTTCCCCTTGTCATCTTCAATTTGATTCTTTTTCTAATAGCAGAATAATTCATACCACACTTTGTAATCAATTTCCCTTCCCTATAAGGATTTGTTCCCCATTGACCTGTCAAAGCAGTGTAGCCTGATAATTCGCATTGTAATATTATATCAGATAAAGATACCTCCACTCCACTTTTCAGTTGAATTGCATTATAAATTGCTATAAGTTCACATCCTGCGTTTTTCATATTTGAAGTACCAAATCTGAGTTCTTCTAATCCAGCTTGATTTGTGATATACTTACTTATATATTGATTTTTCAATAAGTCTTTTTCAATTTTTGTGTTTTGATAATAATTTATCCAGCCAAGTACTCTCTCTTCCTTTGTTGCCCTTTTCCATCTAGTTGCCTTTAAATAAGCTTCGGCAACCTTCTGTCCAATACTAGCATTTGCATAACTGTAAGCATTTTTAGGGGGACGAGCCGGAGCAGGCCCCGGTTGTGGTATAGGACTATTCCCCGTAGAGTCAATATAATTCACTCCATCATTCTCACAATATATATACAAATGTAAACTGAGCGGATCGTCACTTTCCCCAGTATACACATCTCGCGTAATAAATCTCCCCACTACCGGCAGATAGTACCGTGCCCTTAGATAAACTTCCTCTGTCTCCTTATCATAATACTCACCACAATAACGAAACGGATTCTCATCTTTCTTCTCCGGGTTCACTTCATTTCCAAAAGAATCATACTCATAAGTCTTTATGACACTTCCTGTTCCATCCAACAACTGCACTACATTTCCGTGAGTATCTGTCACATAGTATGTCTTTTCTGTACTTTCTCCCTTATCTGCATAAACAAGGTCATTTCCACGGATATAACGGTTCTGTACAGTTCCTCCTTTTGACAGTTCCATTACTACCTGGTCGCCGTCCCAAACAAAAATCGTCTTTTCACCATTTACTGTCTTACTGGTGCGCAGTCCCTCGGCATCATAAGTAAAGCTTACTTTATAGTTCTTGGTAAACGTCCTTGTCAACTGATTCAAAGCATTGTAATGATTAACTACATTATCGTTCAACTGATTATCTCCCAAGGTCACATCCACATCAATGTAGTTTTCATCATTTGTGCCACTTGGAATCTCATAACGGTTGACGGTAGCCAGCTGATTTCCATTTTTATCATTTTTACAGATAACAACTTCATTCTTCTCAGTCTCTGAATTTAGCGTATCCGTGCGAAGTAATTCATCATTCTGATTGTACTTATAAGCAGTTATCTTGTTTCCCACTTTCATTTCCTTACGGTTGTTGTGGCTGTCATAGGTATAGGAAATATCCTCGCTACCAGTTTTTGTCTCTTTTGTAATTCTACCAAGCAAGTCATAAGTATAGGCAGCCGTTTTGGCAGTATTCTTACCCTCTTTATCCATAACCGTAGAAATTTCTTTTGATTTCTGACCATTGGTAAGGTATTCAGAATTATATTTGGAAATGACTCTGGCACTTTGTGTCTGATTCGTCAACGTAGTTAAACGATTCTGATAATCATAAGCATAAACAGTAGTAAGGTTCGCTCCGGCTACACTTCTTTCTGACAGGTTGCCATCTGTATCATAGTCATACCCTGCCACTTCATTTCCGTCAGCATCTTTTACCGAGGTAAGCTTAGATTCCCCATCATACTCATACGTCAGAGAAAGTTTTGTATCCTCACCTACCTGAACATCAAAAGCAGACTTATTTCCTGCACTATCATAAGAATAGTTCTTTACCACGTCCTTATTCTTAGTCAGTTTGGTGATTTCTTTTGTCACCTGGTCGGATACATCTCCATACTCAAAGATAGTATCATCCTGTGTTGCCACATCACCGTAGGCGTTGTAGGTATATGTATGTACCGTCTCTTTTCCGGTCTTTTTCTCTTTTGCTACAGCCTCTGTCAGACGGTTCTGATAATCATAGATGTTTTTCAACGTATTTCCGTTCTTGTCCACCGTTTTGGTTAAGTTGCTGTTGACATCATAAGTATAGGTTTCCGTTCTGCCTTCCGGATCAGTAAAAGAAACCAACTGATTTTTTCCATCATACTGGTATTTTGTTTCGCTGATGGTATCCGATTTCTTCTTCCCCTCGATAGTAAGTACATAATTCTTTCCAGCATAAGAGAACGTATCATCATCCTCAGAAATCGTCTCTACTTCCGATACGGTTAGTGTAAGCGGGCTTGTCATTCCGGTAAACTGACGCACTTTATTTCCCTGCTCATCATAGACATACTGAACATACTGCGCTGCATCGTTTTCCATGCAGCTTTTTACCATGACAAGATTATTCTGCTCATCATAAGTATACTCGGTTCTGGCTACTTTGTCATCCTCTATTTGTTCTTCTTTTGCAACCACGTTTCCTGAAATATCATACTCGCTAGTGATTGTCTGATAATTGATACTTCCATCTTTTTTCTCCTGTGGAAACTCTTCTTTGATTTTACGCCCAAGAATGTCATAAGTATACTTAGTCGCCACATTTTCCTTGACGCCTCGTGGGGTATACTCGCTAGTCACCTGTCTCTGGCTATCATACACGGTCTTTGTAGTCTGAGTCTGCCACTTAGTTTCTCCCTCTTTCCGACTCTTCGTCTCGGTCTGAGTCACATTTCCATTTCCATCGTATGAGTAAAGGACCTTTGTTTCATAAGACGGAAGCCACTTGCCGTCCTGATATTTCTTATTTACCGTGCTTTCCTTTATCGTTCTGCCAAAGGAATCATTTTCATAAGTCGTAACGCTCTCAGTTTTATTTGCTCCGCGGATATAGGTATTTGTGCTGGAAATGGTGTTTCCCCCTACGTCGGACACCGTTTCTGTGATACTTTCACTCAATACGGAATCATTAAACTGATCATAATAAGTATCAACATCTACATTAGCATCATAAGCCGCTGGATCGATTTCTTTGCTGTAACTGGTAGAGGTGGTCTGCGTCTCATCATCCTCCCCGGTTACTTCGATCTCGGATTTACTAAAACTAAAAGAAGTACAGTGCGCGGCGTCCAGTTCTCCATTGCTAAACTTGGCATTTCCGATTTCATTTCCCAAGGTATCATAAAAATGCTTGGTTCCGCTTAAGATAGCTTCTCCTTTTCCCGTGATATAGAAATTTGCCACTGTTTCCCCGTTTTCATTTGTGATAAACCGCTTCTCATCTGGCTTAAAAGTATAGGTCTTTTCTTCCATCAGGCTGGCAACTTCTTCTTTTTCCTCTTCATTATCGTCTTCTTCCTCGCTATCTTCGCTTTCGTCGTCCTCTACTTCGCTGTCTTCCTCATCGTTACCATAATCGTAAACGTTTTCTGTCCATGTGCCGGCAGCTTCATCCTTACTAATAACGGTATTCCCAAAAGCATCCTTAATATCAATGCTGACACGACCATAGTCATCCAGTGACATGGTTTTTAATGTATCCGCAGAAATATATTCTTTATCAGTTGTTTCATACTCGGTTCCCACTGCATTCACGGTTTCTGTTTCTTCACCAGTTTCCGAGTCATAAGAAGTCTTTAAAGTCAGCCCATTCTCATCAGTATAAGAAATCTCATTTCCAAAGGAATCGTAAATAGTCTCTTCTTCTACATAACTGCGGTTGTCTGCCGGATTCTTAGCAGATGTCAACGTTACCGTGGTTTTGATCTGCTGTCCCAAGCTGTTATAGGTATAGTCGTTTTGAATCACTTCTTTTTCCCCATCGATACTGTAAGAAGGATAAATCTTTCCCTGTGTTTCATTTCCTTGTGAATCGTATGCATAAACCGTCTTGGAAATGGTTTGATAATCTCCTCCATTTGCACTTTTCTGCTCCAGTATGCTGGCATAATCAATTCCATTGCCGTCAATGGTACTGCTCAAACGACTTTTCGTATTCTCCGAAACATACTGCTCCTGTGTTGCAACAGTACTCAAAGAAAACGGTGTATCCTCTGCCGGATAGCCACTCTCTGTTCCGTGATATGTATAAGTAGTAGTAAATAATGCTTCTTTTCCATTGTTTTTCTTCAAATAAGCTTTCGGACTTTTACTTGTCAGAAGATTTCGGTAGGCATCATAGCTATAACCATTTTTTGTAGTCGTTGCCCCGCTTCCCTTACTTCCGTACGATTTTTCTGTTTCCAGCACCACAAGAGAACCATTTCCGTTATTATCATAACTATAAATAGTTTCCTCTTTTTCTTTTCCGTAATTCACTTCATTCGTCAACATCTTATTTTCGTTGTAGATATATAAACTGACATTTTTCTTTGTATCGCTCTTTAATCTAAGAGTATTTGCATTAATTTTTGATTTTTTATATTTGTAATCGTAATATTTTCCATTAGTTTTATACTTATTCGCATTAAAGGTACTGACTACCGTTACAGTACGCAAACCGCTGTTTCCATACTGCCAAGCTTCGTATATCGTCCCCGGACTACCGTCTGCATTCTCCATCCTTTCCTCAAAATCCGCATAAGAACGAAGGTCATCACTTCCCTTTTTCTGGAAATAATCATACTTGATTCCATTGGATTTTTTCTTCGTTTTGGTATCTTTTTCATACTCCCTCGTCACATAAAACTGCTCCATTACCACGTCTCTTTTCTGTCCTGTTCCTGACTCCCTTTCTCCACGCAAAGAACCGGCACGGTATTCGTAATGTGATTCCGTTCCGTCCGCTACAATCTTTTTCAAAAGATAACTCTGATTGGTGGATACACGCTGGGAGGCGATACCAGAACCGGCGGTATTTACCAATCGCTCCACCGTTTTGTAAGAATATGTTTCCTTGCTTCCATCCACAGTAGCACGGGTAAGGGTCACGCCATTTAATCGGTCCCCATGATGTGGTGTGTAGGATTTTTCTTCCGTTTCATAGGTAATGGTTTTCGAAGATACGCCACCTTCTACTTGTGTTCCCTCTACCGTTACCGAAGCAAGAACCCGTTCCCCTTCTTCTCCTTCATAATGAAATACGATTTCTCTGCCCACTGAATCTGTGATTTTACTGAAATAAATGCCATCCACATATGTATAGGTGATGGTATTGTTATGAGCGTCTTTCTGCAACACAACAACACCGTCCTCGTTAAAATAAGTACGAAGTCCGGTTTTATCACGCAAAAGATATTTGCAGGTAATACCATCTACCTTTTTATCCCAATCTTCTAATTTCAAATCCACATAGGAATAGCCTTCCAATCCCGTAATCTTATAACTCTTGGTAGCAGCATCTCCTTCTGTGGCTATGTTGATAACTCCCGCACTACCATAATGAAGATATGTAGGATTTTTTTCCCAGCCTTCGTCTTCTGTCAAAGTCACCGTTTCAATCCAAGGGAAGTCATAACGCCATCCACTTGCCAAACCATACACGTTATACCCTTCGTTGCTGACGATTTTGGTTCGTTGCGTACGGTCGGATAACAGTTCTTTTCTACATTCACCAACTTTTTCGTATTTTACAACCAAATCTTTCAATGCTTTTTTGTGCTTGTTCCAAATAGCAGTATTAACTATGATTTTCTTTTCTTCACCATCCTGTCCAGTATATTTCACCCAGATAGTATCAATTCCCAACTCCTCTACTTGTTCCACTGTAGCATGACCGAGATTGGCTTCATTACTGTCATAGTAACGATTCAGCTCAAAGTCCATACCTCCGGTACCCTCTAAAGATAAGTCTGTCCGAGAAATCATCAGATGTCCGGTAGCAGTATCCACACCATCCGCACACTCTGTTTCCAACGGTGAACCTGCTAATCTATTTTCATACACGCTTCGAAAAGTATCTCCATAGGCAGCTTCCAATGCAGTGTTGTAAACTTCTCCTGCGGCGAAACTAGTAGTACTGTTCCCCCATACCAGGGTTCCACATAAAAGTGTAGCTGCTACTGCTCCTAACATCATGTTTTTTATCTTTCTCATCGTTTCCAAACTCCTTTTCCTTCTATTAAGCCTTATACTCTCACTATCTTTAATACTGATAATCTATCAGGCAAACTGTAATCATATAAATCGGATACAATAAATCTGCATTACCTATTTCTTCAAATTATCGACTTTTTACTTTATAGTCAACTGTATATTGTTCCACGAATACATTTCCTGTTAATTTATATGTTTCTAACAAAGTCTTAATACAACTTCCATTTGCGTAATTTTCTTCTCGGGCATACGCAACTGAAAACTTTTTGATACTATCTTTTAATTTTTCCAACATTTCCATTGTTAATATTCTAATTTCTTTTCTTGGAGAACAATCATACTCAAAAACATTACTTTTATGAATCAATATCGGTATCCCCCTTCTCATCGGATAGACATTATTAAACCAGTTAAAAGAACCCTCTAATTGATTGCAGTCATGTTTACAAATTGTATCCGTTTTGACTTCATTTTTGCACTCAATGATAAGAGAAAGACTTTCCGAAATAAAGCAAAAGTCGTCTGGTCCTTTTCCAGTTTCCTTTTCCGGTCTATTTGCAACAAAACCTAATAATTGCAAAACGATCTTAATTGCTTCTTCAAATTCATCATGTGTATTTTCTTCGAAAACCAATTTATCCAAATACTTATCGACAAATAAAATATATTTATTTCTATCATTTATCAGTTTCATCTCTTCCTGAAATTGAAGCATTTCTTTAGCCTGGTCAGAAAACTTTTTTATTGCTTTAGATGATTGCACCCCCTCAATTGGATTCAATAAATACTTATTCTTTTTCTTCGCTGAAATCAATAGTTGTTGAGCTGCTTTTTTGTCAACCATATTAAGATACTCTGCTCTTTGTTGCTCATAATATCCTTTTACCTGCTCATCCTTTATTCCATTCGAACTATTGCACAAAACTTCTATAGCTTCGTTATAACTTCCTATTTCAGCCAAATTAAATGCCTTTCGTACAGCAACAACTGCCTCATCATATTTTATCTCCTTTGAATACAATACACTAGACACAATATCTTTATTCAAAGCCACCCATTCCTCATCTCTCATCAATATTCTATGAACCAGTTCCATAATTTCGTCTATTCCTTCTGCACGTTCACAAATTTCTTGAGACAAATTATATTGTTTTTTCGTTGCATCACTAAATAGTTCACACGCATTGTGCGAATATATCACATCCGTCAATTCATTTCCTAACAAAAAAACAATACAATAATCTGAATTCGAGCGAACTCCTCTCCCCATACCTTGTTCAATTTTCTGAATTCTTTGTTGCAAAATACGATTGCTTTGATTAGCAACCTCCTTCTCGTATCGATCATTCATATTCACAACCTTAGGAAGGCCATCAATTACAAGAACTCTACATGCATCATTAGGCAAGTCAATTCCATCATATTTATTAAGGATTACATACAATCCTTTTGAATGCAACTTTATCTCTTCTATTCCTTCTGACATATTTTTACTATCAATTAACTTTCCGCCACATTCCTCCCATATAGCTGCACTTTTTCTTGATGGTGATAACACAACAACATTCACTTCCTCAGCTAATTTTATAATCTCTCCTCTAATATGTTCAGCCGTAATATCCTCACATACCAACTTAGGTACAACTATCAGTCTTTCACCAATGTCATTTGCTCTTTCAGGAGTTATATTTTCTTCTATTTTTTTCAAATCTACATCCATTACTGTTGAGAATATACTATCATCTGGTAATGTTGCACTCAAATAAATTCTTCTACTGGCATTTTCTAAACTTTTAATGACATGTATAGGAATACTATTCGGGATTATCTCTATTTTCCTTCTATTTACATAGCACCGACAATGTTTTAGGCTATCTTTAACTAAATCAACTGAAAAATTAATATTAGAGTCATTTTTTCTTTCTTCTAATAATATTTTTAAAACCTCAGAGCACTTCTCTTGCCATGCCCAAAAAGGCACTAACATATTGTCATATGACATATCCGAATCTAATATGTTCATAATTTTACTCTCACTTTGCGCTTTCAAATCGTTCAAAAATATATTAACTATTTTTTGATATCCAACTGACTCTCCATTTAATGTGATCATAAATTGATTTTGAATCACTGACATGCACGCATGAATATCATCTATAACAATACTTTCAAACTCAACATTGTCCTCACTTCGCATCCCATACTTGCTCTTCCCATTAACAAGAGTGTGTATATTAATTATTAATATCGACTTTCCACGCTTAAAATTCAAACCTGCTTCATTCGTTGTTGTTTCTATTCCCAATAAGTCCGCTTGTTCCTTTACTTGTTGCATTAAATAAGAATCTGGTACAACGTAAATTGCCGGTCCTTTTCCCTCATTCAAGCAACTTTTTAATATCATTAATGCCACTACTGTTTTCCCACTACCGGTATTCATTTTAATAATATTATCCCGATTATTACGTTTTTCAAACCATTTTTTCCAAACTTCGCTTTGTACATCTCTTGGATAGTCATACTTTTCATTTTTAGAGGGCAATGCCATAAAAATTTCTCTTGGATCAATTTTCTTTCCTCTACTCATTCTTCCTAAATTATTCAAATCAATTGCCATTTTAAACACCTCTCTGTTTTTTCCTATGCTTTTTTTATCAATTCTTTTTATTCCTGATTTTCTCTACGGACGTCCCCTTTTTCAACATGGACTCCACTTCCTCGAAGGAATATTTCTCATTCAATATCATTACTGCTATATCAACACGGTCGTTTTCCTTTACCGACATATCTTTCAGCGTTTGAATCTGTTCTTTCGTAAGTCCCAGCTGTCCTTCTACCGTCAAAATCTCGCTTTCACTTACCACATCAGACCATTCCCGCTTGTCTTTGATTTTTCCTTTTGCCTTAATAAGTTCCATCGCTTTTCTTCCGGTCTGCGTCGACAGTTTTTCTGCCTCCTCCAAATCATCCAAGCTGTAACCTTCTTTTGTCATTTGATATTTGATATTTTCATCAATTGTAAAGAACTCTTTCTCCAGTTCTTTCGCTGTCTTTTCCCAATCTGTTGTTTCTACATAGATTTTTGCCACCTCTTCCGATGACATTTCGTAAAGTTCTGCATAGATGGTAGCAGTTTCTTTATCCGATTCACTCAACGACTGGTAGATAGCATCCTGTTCCACTATCGCTTGCTGTTCTTTCAGCTTATTTTTCTGTAAGCACCAAACGCCAACAACGACAAACATAAGAACAACTAAGATCCCTCCTATAGCCGCAATTCTTTTTCTCTTTTTCATAAACTCTCTCAAGAACTTTCTCCCCTTCCAAAATCATTTATTGTGTGCAAAGGCTTCGCTATCCCCTTGCACACAACTACATTCATTCTTTCTCTGTCAATGTAATCTCTACCGTTGTTTTTCCACTAATCTTTGCTTCTACCGGAACGGATTGATAGGCTTCATAAGAATTTCCTTTTTCCAAACTTCCGGTAAGTTTCAAAACCATAATTCCCTTTTGTGGCTGGTACTTTAGGAGCATTACACCATCTGCGCCCTCTTTTAATACCGCTTCTTCCTCAAATGAAGAAGCGGATTGGATTTCCAATTCATCCGGATCTACCGACAACGTCACAATCTGTGACTGCCCCTTATCCAGATTTCCGGCAGTCACCTGCAGTTCATAGGCTTCACACTCATTAACCATCAACTGCTTTTTGATGGTCTGAACTTTGATAGAATACTGCTCTACCACATCTAACACACCAAAGCCTGTCATTTCACCACCGATACTATAGAGGTCATTTCCGCAAGCGCTTAGTGCCGACTCTTTCTTCGTCAGATTCATAGCAGAAACTTCACTCCATTCATCGGAGTATGCATCATAAACAAGGACATTCTTAGTTTCACCTGTCTTTATCATATAAATTTTCCCGCTGATAACCACAGGAGTTGCAAAGTTATCGGAAGTCGTGTATGGACATACTGTTCCGGCCTCTTCGAAAGCATTATCCTCCGGGAGATACTCCATCCAGTACATACTCTCGCCTTCTTCTTTCAGTACAAACACACGGTTATCCACACTTGCCGCCCCAAGGATGGTACTGGTTCCCGGCATAACAGCCGTTTCCCATGTATCGTTTTTTAAATCATAAACATCCACTTTATCAGTTGCTCCTGCTTTGGAGAAAGCATAAACTTTGTTGTCACAAACCGCCGTTGCCAGATTGGTTCTTCCTTCCACTAAATCCGCTTTCTTCTGCCACTGCTTGGATTCTGTATGAAACACATATACAGACTTTAATGCCATTGCATTGACTCCTGTACCTGTCTGACCGCCAATAACATAGATTGCATTGTTGTAGGAAATCATAGTTGTTTTACAGATCCCCGCTTCTGTCCCCGGATACTCCGGCAGGCTTTCCCATGTTTTCTTTCCGGTATCATATACCACGAAGGATTTCAATGCTCCTGTCTCATTTTCACCACCTAACACATAGATTTTTCCATTTACGGTTACCGCAGACGTATTTTTTCTCTGTTCTGCCAATGGAGTCTGATATACCCACTCGGACTGATTGTCTGTGTTAAAAATCATCTTAGAAGTTTCTCCGGTTAAGGTCGTGTTTTCTCTTGCCGTAACCGTAAATCCTAATGTCTTTCTACTGGTAGCATTGGTATAAAGATAATCATAAGTGGTGCCTGTTACTACGGCTTCACTGATCTTCTTTCCTTCATCGTACACGCAAACCAAGTATTCTTTGGCATTCTCGACAGCATTCCAGGTAAGAGTGTATTTGTCCTTCCCTTTTATTCCTGTTACTTCCGGAACTCCAAAACGCTGTTTCATGTAAAGGGTATACGTGCCTGTTTCATTATTTTTGGCACTGACTTTCAAATATCTTCTGCTATCGTAAGAGCTGATAAAACTGAAGTTTTTATTTACTCCTGTATCATCCGCATATCCGACACGTTCTTTATTCACATCATACATGGTGGCCTGTGTATCCATGGTGGAATCTGTGTAAATGTCGTAAGCAATGCCTGGTTTGGCATCAAAGTAATAATAATTTTCCTGTCCGGCGGTAATTACCATTCTGGTAATTGGCTCTGCTTCAGTTAATTCCACAGCCCCGTCAAACCCTACCATCTCATAATTCACACTAAAATATGGATTTCGATCCAGCTCTGCCTGATAGGTATGGTTTGTATTGTTAGCAACCAATGCCACACCATAATTGGCTTCACCCTGATACCACGCCTTCACAATGTCCGTCACATCACAGGAATAACGCCCTTTTTTCTGAATACTGACTTTGGCAGCCGCCGTTGTTTCATAAGCCGGACAGTTATTGTAAGTAAGTTTTTTACTCGTCCAGTTTTCTTTGACTTTATGTACATCAATGTCAAAGTTCTTTCCTGCTCCCAATTTTAATGTCGCTTTGTTTTTAACATGCAAAGAGGCACTTCGTATCTGTACATTCGGATTGGCGAGTTCTGTCAAACTCGTCATTTTTGCAAAACCGACGCATTTATTTGCCTGCAAAAGCAAGGATTTATCGTAAACAAAGGTTCCCTCCGGTGCACCACTGTAAGCTGCCCCTACTTTTACGTTGCGGCTATGCTTGGCTGTAACGTAGCTGGTACGGATTTCCACCGGAAACTTTCTCTTTTTACTGTTCCACCATTTCTTGGATGGCGTTATGGTTAATGTCCCTTTTTTCTTATTATATTTCACTTTCACACTTGTGGTGGAAACACCTTTGGCATCTGTCAAAATGGTTTTTAATCTTGTATACTTGGTCTTCCCTTTTTTCGTCTTGAAGTAAACTTGCTTTCCTTTTACCTTGACTTTCATTTTTCTACTGTCGATTTTGAATGACCACTTTTTTGCTTTCTGCTTTTTGGACACCGTAATAATTTCCTGTACACGCTCTGGGAAAATGTTGTAAGTAACTTTCGTATTCTTTAATTGATTTTTGTAAGTAACCGTGTTCTGATTTAGCACATCCGTTTCTTTTACTTTTGTGGGATTGCTGATTTCGGCTTTGACGGATTTTACTTCCTTTCCGACTAACGCCCATGACAATTTGTAAGAATCACGTTTCAGCGAAACATCCGATTTCTCGTTTGACTTTTTCGATACTTTGATAGATAAATCCGTAGACTTGGTTTTATAACTTTTCTTTCCGTATTGCTTTAGTGTGGTATTAATTTCTTTCCACTTACCATTCTTTTTATAATGAACCGGCATAGAATAGGTTACTGCGGTAAAGCTGCCATCGGACATGGCAAACTCTTTAACAAACCTGTTTCTCTTTTCGGTCAATTCCTTTGTAATTTTCGCATTCTCAGAAATGGCATCGGCTTTTACATCTACTTGCGATGGTACACTAAGCCCCCATATTCCAGTAATTGCCAATGTTCCTACTAACAAGCTACCCATTACTCGTTTGCTATATTTCTTTGTATCTTTCATTAAGCTCTCCCCTTCTTATGTTTGTTGTTGATTATTTATATAAAATCAATATTGCTATTGATATTGCTTGCATTTTGCCCCGTAGTTTTATAACTAAAATGTGTATACACCCTACCGACAGGCAAAACGATAACTTATGTTACATTCCCGTCACTATTTTACTTTCTTAGTAGGACGTTTTGGCTGATGTAAAAAGCCTGCACACGCTGGTGGCCACCAATAACCATTTTTACCAGTCTCTTTCTTAACTTCCTTAATAGCAATTTTTCCTATTAATTCAAGAACACGACTTTCATTACCATTTCTTTTCACTGTCTTGCACCTCCTGTCTAATTATCTTTGCTAGTAGTATAAACACGGCACATAAGATTACCGCAGCAATCATGTACCGTTGAAAATGCACTTGTAAATATTCTCCGATTCCTATAATTCCTAGTTCCACACTCAGTACAACTATACATAAACATCTGTGTTTCTTTTTCTCTTCTTGGCTCAGTGCCAAATTGGGATGATTTACCGGAGCCAAGCATACGATACACACGATAGACAATAATAATAGAATTCCGACTACTTCCACATAATGCTCTGCTAACGGCACTATAATCATTACCACTGACAAAAGTGTCAATACAGAACCAAACAGACACCCAAGAAAACTTTCTGCGTGGAATCCTCCTGTTGTCTGTCGCAGGCTTGCAAAAGAAATAGCAAATACCATCCCTTGTATTGATTTACCAATCCCAAATGCAACCAACAGCAAAATACTATATGCAACTATTTTTTCAAATTTTGTCGCCAACACATATTCATACTCCTCTCTATACTCCTTATCCAAAATTTCTTTTTGAATCAGAACCTGCACCAAATGCTTAATCATGATATATGTCTCCTTTTGTCACAAAACGTATATCACAATTCCACCTACAAAATCAATACCAATTTCAAAATTCACCCAAAAGTTGCAAAAACAGACTATGCTTTTTTCACAAAATAGTTAATTTTCCCCCCCCCAAAAAATTCCTTGCATACAAAAGCAAGGCTATAACTTTTATAGCCTTGTCTCTTGAATTATATAATTTTATATTTATCATATTTCTTCCTTGTTTGGTATGATTGCCGTGTAATAAAACCAACCGTTTTCATAACGTATATTTCCAAATCCATGATACTTATCCAATACCATCTGCACATTTTTCAAGCCAATGCCATGATTTTTCTTATCGCTTTTACTGGTTTCTATTTCCTTTTCTTTAATTTCCACCGTATCAGCAACCTGATTTTGAACAGATAACACTAATTGTCTTCTTTCTCTTACAATTTTCAGTAGTATTACCCTATTCTCCTTGAGTTTTCTACAAGCCTCAATGGCATTATCAAGTAAGTTGGACATGATAATTACCATGTCTGTATCTTCTATCCATAAATTCGTCAAACTATTGATTTGAAAAATCATTGAAATATTTTCATTGCGAGCTGTACGATACTTCTGATTCAACACTACATTAAGAATGATATTTTTTACATCAATAACCTCCATGTTCTCTTCCACTAATCCTGTCAGTTTACTTGCATACTCCTGTGCATCCTGGTATTTTTTACTCTCTAACAAGCCCTGTATACAATGAATTTGATTACTATAATCATGCAATATCCTTTTCTGATTCTGATAATTTACACTCAACTCTTGGTACGCATTGATTCTTTCTCGATTTCTTTCTTGTAATATTTGTATCTCCTTCATTTTTTGTTCTCTTGTTGAAACGTACCTCATTAACCCAAACATAACAATGTTTACAATCACCATTCCCAATGAAACGGTTACATAACCGGCATAGCTGCTTTTGTCCCGAAAGGATATCAACATAACAACCATAATAGCTACTGTTAAAAATGGGAATACCAGAAACAATATCCACTCAGAGTTTTTCATTTCAACTTTTCTTTCCTTTTTCCACGTAAAATCTAACAGCAGTACTAACAAAAACAATATCGTCTTACACAAGAGCACGATAATTACCAAGAAAACTGAATTTTGCAAAAATTTTTCTGCTACAAACAGCTCAATAAAAATCAAGCACAAATAATCTACACATACCATCAAGCCATAAAATACAGCACTAAGAAATAACTTTTTAATCCATTTGCCTTTATACATAACGACAGCATATACAAAAATACTAAATATAATCGCAATACTTCTCAAAAAATACTGATCTAATACCTGAGTACTTAATGCCCATCCCATAAACACTATCGCAAGTCCCAATATAGATATTGCTTTTTTTATCATAGAAGAAACTTTGTCCTGCAAAATTGCCCCTAAGAAAATATGACAACAAAGCGCTTCATAAATTACAATACTAATGCTTTTAATAAATTCCTGTAACATATTGTATCCTCGTTTCCGTAGATTATATCCGTTCTTTGTACAGTAAATACATACTTTTTAGCTTGTCATAACGTCCCTTCACTGCTGGCAAAGTAGTTCCATCCACTAGCTGCACTTTGTAACTTGCAATTTTTTCTACATATTGCAAATTTACTAAATAGCTCTGATGTGTTCTAGCAAAGTAATAAGGACGTAATTGTTCCTCTATCACATCCAACTTTCTATTCAGATATAATTGTTCTTTTTTCCCAACAAAATGCAACTGGTGAGAACTATTTTCTATGTAAATAATATTGCTTAAAATAATATTCCGCTCCCCACCAACAAAAGGAAATTTCATTTTTACAATTTTCTCCTGCATTCTATGTAATACAGATTCCAAACACTCTTGTAAAGAATTTTCCAAATCCTCTTTTATAATAAAACGCATAGCATCCACTTTGTAACCTTCAAGGCAATATTCCACCCGAATCGTGATAAACACAATTTGCACGTCTGCATTAAATTTGCGTATTATGTAAGCGGTATCCATACCATTCATCTTATCCATTTCAATATCTAAGAATATAATATCATACTTATGAAAATTGTTCTTATCTGCACAAAATTCACTGCCATCTGAGAAAAGGTCAATATAAACTGTCATATCCTTATTCTCAAAATAATTCGCAATCAATTTTTCTATATACTCTCTATAGTATTTTTCATCATCACAAACTGCTATTCTTAATTCTGAACTCATTCGCATATCCCACTTTCTTGTACTTTATTCCATATTATTACAAAACTATACTATATATTTCGACTAATTTTAGAAATATTTTATTACTTAAAGTTCAGAAACCTCAAAATTATTACTAGATATGCCCTAGCACGAATGATACCTGCTAGAATGTACTTTGGTCGATATTAAGCGATTTACCCAGCGTTTTTTCTATTTTCTTAATACTGTGACACCCCATATTCCAAAATATCCTCACTCTCCACCGGATAGGTATGTTGCTTACACGTATCCCCTGTATTTCCTTCAACCGTATGAACCATACCATACTCCGCTTTTTCTACAATCCCCACATGATCTGCGCTTCCGTCTCCATCCCAATCAAAATATATTAGGTCGCCCAGTGCTGGTGTATATCCTCCATCCTGCCACTGACCACGTTCCCTAAACCACGGAACTCCTTGATTGGCACAACTGGCAAACTTTGAAATCACACCCATTTCAATATAACCACACTGGTCTGCACACCAACTAACAAAACAAGCACACCATGATACTTGTTGTGGTAAAATATAGTTGTAACACTCCGACCTAATGAGTTATAATCTTACTAGGAAACGAGGTACACTACAATGAATCAAAATTACGAACCGGAATTCAAGAAGAAGATTGTCCGTCTTCATCTTGAAGAGGGTGTTCTGGTCAAGCATTTTTGTAACATTCACACTGAAAAAAATCATTGATTGAAATATCTCTTTTCAAACGGTGTCATGTATCCATTTGATGAATGTGGCCGTATATGATTGTAATAGCCATTATACATAATCCAACGTGCTTTCATTTAACTCTTGATCTGTTTCAAACCGATTCT
>ENA-UONV01001915-UONV01001915.1-human-gut-metagenome-genome-assembly--contig:-CS4-NODE-1915-length-16658-cov-7.885021_pt1 | contig 16658 bp, 14 predicted proteins | sample MGYA00242461_ERZ724008 | MGnify/ENA metagenome assembly ERZ724008 | reverse complement strand
CAGAAAAGGAAAAAGCAAGGTTTGGCGTGTGCGGAGCAACACCCAACAGGCGCAGGTACACGTCAGAAAAGGAAAAAGCAAGGTTTGGCGTGTGCGGAGCAACACCCAACAAGTTCGAGAAATTATCTTCTTTACAAACAAGCAGAGGCATGATACACTTATATTGTGCCTTTTGTTCTGAATAAAAATTATTTCATTTAATTTCCCAAAAAGTAATTGACAACCATAAAAATTTGTAGTAGTATAAAATAAAACAGAACAAACGTTCCGAAAAGTTGTTTGCATAGATAGAAAATTGGAGGTTAATAATGGCAGAAAAAGATCAAAATAAATTAAAGGCGTTGGAAGCGGCAATTGCCCATATTGAGAAAGAATACGGAAAAGGTTCCGTTATGAAATTGGGAGATACGGCAGCGACGATGAATGTTGAGTCAATTCCATCCGGAGCATTGAGTTTGGATATTGCACTGGGGGTTGGTGGAGTACCTCGTGGACGTATTATCGAAGTGTATGGACCAGAATCCAGTGGTAAGACGACGGTTGCTCTGCATATGGTTGCAGAAGCTCAGAAGCGTGGAGGAATTGCAGGATTCATTGATGCAGAGCATGCATTGGATCCGGTATATGCAAAAAATATCGGTGTAAATATTGATGAACTTTACATTTCCCAGCCGGACTGTGGAGAGCAGGCGTTGGAGATCCTTGAGACGATGGTGCGTTCCGGTGCACTGGATATCGTTATTGTTGACTCTGTAGCAGCATTGGTTCCGAAAGCAGAGATTGATGGAGATATGGGAGACAGTCATGTTGGTGTGCAGGCGCGTTTGATGAGTCAGGCACTTCGTAAATTGACTGGTGTTATCAATAAAACAAATTGCGTAGTTATCTTTATCAACCAGCTTCGTGAAAAAATTGGAGTTATGTTCGGAAATCCGGAGACTACGACCGGAGGACGTGCATTGAAATTCTATTCCTCCGTACGACTGGATGTTCGTCGTGTGGAAACTTTGAAGCAGGCAGGTGAGATGATTGGTAACCATGTTCGCGTTAAAGTGGTGAAGAATAAAGTAGCACCGCCTTTTAAAGAGGCAGAGTTTGATATCATGTTTGGAAAAGGAATTTCCCGTGAAGGAGATGTTCTGGATCTGGCAGCCAAAGAAGATATTATCGTAAAGAGCGGAGCTTGGTATTCTTATAAAGGAGAGAAGATTGGTCAGGGACGCGAAAATGCGAAAAAATATCTGGCAGACAATCCGGCAGTGTTTGATGAAGTGGAACTTCTTGTCCGTAATAAATACTTAAATCCGGAGGCAGAAGAAGAGAAGGAGAAGGAAGAAACTCCGACCGCAAAGAAAACAACAAAGGAAAAGAAAGAATCTGACAAATAATCAGCGATTATTTGTCACAGAGATATAAAAATCGACGTTACGTCCAATTTGTTTGGACATAACGTCGATTTCTATCATACGAAAAGCAGGAAAAGAATGCCAGGAGGGAAAATGGAAGAAAAAAGAGATGGATATTCGTTTGCGGATGAAGAGGGGAAACGAGCGGCGAAGAAGGCGATGGAATGGATTGCCTATAAAGATCGAACAAAAAAAGAATTGGAAGATAAATTGTATCGTGCCGGTTTTTCGGAAAAAGCATCTAAGCAGGCGATGGATTATGTTATGTCATTCGGTTATATTGATGACCGAAGATATGTGGAAAATTATTTGATGTTTCAAACAGGAAAAAGAAGCAAAAAAGAAATTTATTTTAAATTACAGCAGAAAGGCATTTCCCAGGAGCTGATTGAAGAAATTGTGTTTAACCAAGGAGGGATTGATGAGCAGGAAGCGATTGAGTCCCTTACGTTGAAAAGGTTAAAAGGCCGAGAGTTTCCGGAACTTGATCGAAAAGAGCGGGATAAAATATTTGCGTATTTAGGTCGAAAAGGATATGAAATTTCACAAATAAAGAAAGTATTTTCTAAACTTGACATTTGAGCATAAAAAGTGTAAAATTTAAGTGTTGTATTTATGTGCAATGATAATTAAATAAAGGAGGTGCTCTTGTGCCACAGTTGACGATCGGTTTTGTGGTTGGCTCAATCATCGTAATTCTTGCTGTAATTGCTGTTTCTGCATTGATTGCATGGAAAAGTGCGATTTCATACCGTATTAAAGTTGGTGAAGCGAAGGTAGGAAGTGCAGAAGAAAAAGCAAGGGAGATTATAGACGATGCTTTGAAGACGGCTGAGACCAAAAAACGAGAAGCTCTTTTGGAAGCCAAAGAGGAGAATCTTAAGGCAAAAAATGATCTTGAAAGAGAGACCAAAGAAAGAAGAGCGGAGATTCAGCGCTATGAAAAACGTGTGCTGGGTAAAGAGGAAACTTTGGACAAGAAATTAGAAGCACTCGAGAAAAGGGAATCCAAATTCACAGCAAAGGAAATTGATTTCGAAAAAGAGAAGCAAAAAGTCGAAGAACTTCGTGAAAGCCATTTGCGTGAATTAGAAAAGATTTCCGGTCTCACCTCCGAACAGGCGAAAGATTATTTATTGAGAACTGTAGAGGAAGATGTAAAACATGAGACTGCAGTTTTAGTAAAAGAGTTGGAACGTCAGGCAAAGGATGATGCAGATAAGAAAGCAAAAGAGTACATCATCAATGCAATTCAGAAATGTGCCGCTGATCATGTGTCAGAAGCTACCATTTCTGTAGTGCCATTGCCAAGTGATGAGATGAAGGGTAGAATTATCGGACGAGAAGGTAGAAATATTCGTACGTTAGAAAACCTGACAGGTATTGATCTTATCATTGATGACACACCGGAAGCTGTTATTTTATCCGGATTTGATCCAATTCGCCGAGAAATAGCCAGAATCGCTTTGGAAAAATTGATTGTGGATGGAAGAATTCATCCAGCCAGAATCGAAGAAATGGTTGAAAAAGCAAAAAAAGAAGTTGAAACGATGATTCGTGAAGAAGGAGAAGCAGCGGCGTTGGAAGTTGGCGTACATGGCATTCATCCAGAACTGATTCGCCTTTTAGGAAAAATGAGATTTCGTACAAGTTATGGTCAGAATGCATTAAAGCATTCGATTGAAGTAGCGCATCTTTCCGGATTACTGGCCGGAGAGATGGGAGCAGATGTCCGCATGGCAAAACGTGCCGGATTGCTTCATGATATCGGTAAATCCGTTGACCATGATATGGAAGGTTCTCATATCCAACTTGGTGTGGAATTGTGCCGTAAGTACAAAGAATCCGCACTGGTCATCAATGCAGTAGAAGCTCACCATGGTGACGTAGAGCCGGAGAGCATGATTGCTTGCATCGTACAGGCAGCAGATGCGATATCGGCAGCACGTCCGGGAGCAAGAAGAGAGACATTAGAAACCTACACAAACAGATTGAAACAATTAGAGGATATCTCAAACAACTTCAAAGGTGTTGACAAATCTTTTGCCATTCAGGCAGGTAGAGAAGTTCGAGTGATCGTGGTTCCTGATCAGATTAATGATGATGAAATGGTATTACTGGCTCGTGATATTTCAAAACAGATTGAAGCAGAACTTCAGTATCCGGGACAGATTAAAGTTAATGTGATCCGTGAATCCAGAGTTGTTGATTATGCAAAATAAGCAGATCATTTACTTTGTCTAAAAGTAAGGAAAGTATTGAAAGAAATTGTTTTCGATACTTTCCTTTTTTATAATACAACTATACTGTGAGTGTATTTTTGCTAAGCACGATCGAAAGAGCATTTTGCTTAAAATATAATACATTTAATTTTCATTGTACTAGTTGATTTCTTTCGCAATATAGTTTAAACTACTAATACAGTAAAATTGAGAAAAGAGGATCAATATGAGAAAAAAGAAAAAGTGGAACAAGATTATATATTGTACCGGTATTATTTTACTTGGTAGTAGTATGGCATTATCGCTTTTCGCTTGTGGCAAAAAAGATGATGAGACAGCTGTAGAACAAGCGGTAAGTCAGGAAGAAACACAGAATACAGAGGTGCTGGGGGAGCATTCCGGGCCGAAAGTAGTATCGGATACCATAAAGACAAAAAAATCGACATTGGATGCTTCTTATAAAAAAGACAAAGAGATTGAAAAAATGCTGGAGTCTGGAAAAACTTCCTGGGAAAATCCGGCAGTTCTTCTAAATCCTTATGGAAATTCACCACTTTCAGCTTATATTTTATTTGAGACGAAGGATGCCTGCAAAGTGACTATGACGGTAGCGGGAAAGACTAAAGAGGCAGATATTACGGCAGAATTTGGGAAGACGAAGAAACATCGTATCCCGGTTGTGGGGTTATATCCGGATACAAAAAATAAGGTTCATCTTTCCTACGTAGATAAGAATGGAAAAAAGAAGACAAAAACAGTAATCATTCAGACAAAAGAGCTTCCGAAGGAATTAAAGGATGCTGTCAAAGTAGAGAAAAAAGGAAAGGCATCTGCGTATGCACTGACCATTCTTTCCGGTCAGACGACAAAGTATCCGTTTGCTTACGATGAGGCGGGAGATATCCGCTGGTATATTACGATGACGACAGGTTCTTACGGCGTATTTCCACTTGCGGACAAACGGCTGATCTATCAGACGGATGAGGCGGAGACACCGACGGAAGAGAAACCGCATACGACTTCGATGTATGAAATGGATTACCTCGGACGGATTTATCGCCAGTATTATGTGAAAAATGGAATCCACCATGAAGTCATTGAAAAAGAACCGGGCGGTAATTTATTTGTATTGTCAAGTTCGATCGCCGGGCATACCGAGGACGTTGTCCTTGAGATTGACCGAAAGACCGGAGAGACGGTGAAAGAACTGGACATGAAAGAAATATTTGATAAGACCTATCGAAATAAAGTGGATTGGGCGCATTTGAATACGGTTTCCTATAAAGAAGATGATCATAGTGTCCTGCTTTCGCCGCGAAATCTGCATTCGGCAGTAAAAGTGGACTGGGATACGAAGAAAATCAAATGGATTCTTGCAAATCCGGAGATGTTTGAAGGAACCGAGCAGGAGGATTTGGTGCTAAAGCCGCAGGGCGATATCAAATGGCATTTTCAGCAGCATAGCGTTTATGAGATCCCATATGATTTGGATGGAGATCCCGATACGATTCATGTGATGCTATATGACAATCATTGGCAGACCAAGAGGAAAGTGAATTTTTGGGATGACGATCCAAATTCTTATGTATCGGTTTATACGATCAATGAAAAGAAAATGACAGTGCGCCAGGACAAACTGTTTAAAAGTGTGAAATCAATCATTACATCGAACTGTGAATATGACAAAGACAAAAACCGAATGTTTTCCTTTGGCGGATATTTACATCCGCTCATTGGGGGGCAGAAGGGGATGGTCTATGAATACGATTACAAAACCGGGGCGGTATTGAATCAATATTCAGCAAAAAAATATTTCTACCGCGGTTATGTGATGAACTTTAACTGGAAAGATCTCAGCATGGCGATGCCAGAAAAGAGTGAGACCATTCTCGGTACGCTGCAGGCGCCAAAAGAAAAAAAGGAATCGGCGGCGCAGAAAGCAGTAAAGAAAAAAGTGAATGTATCATTTAAAATTTATCAGTCGATGCTTTATATGACGGCAAACGATCACACAGTGACAAAATTGGAATTTTCCGGAAAAGAAAAATGCTATCAGATGGATTACAGCAGTGCGGGAAAAGGAATGAAAGAAAAGAAAAATCAGCGTTATGCCATTGCCATTCCGCTTTCCGGCATGGCAAAAGATACTTATGATATATTTCTTTATTACGAAGGAAAATGGATTGATGCAGAGCAGTCAGTTACTGTGAAGTAAGACGGAAGGGAAGAAAAGAAGCATGTGGAAATTACTCACATATTTAAAAAATTATAAGAAAGAGTCGGTACTTGGACCATTGTTCAAGTTATTGGAAGCCTCCTTTGAATTGTTTGTGCCGCTTGTTATGGCATCAATCATTGATGATGGAATTGCAAGACAGGATACCCCGCATGTATTGTGGATGGGCGCTTTGCTTGTGCTGCTTGGTGTCGTGGGTCTTGCCTCATCACTTACGGCCCAGTATTTTGCGGCAAAGGCGGCGGTCGGATTTTCGACCGAATTGAAATCAGCTTTGTTTAAACATATCGAATCGCTCTCGTATACAGAGATCGATACGCTTGGTACGACGAGCCTGATTACGAGGATGACAAGTGACATCAATCAGATTCAGTCAGGTGTCAATCTCGTGCTTCGATTGTTTCTGCGTTCTCCGTTTATTGTATTTGGTGCGATGATCATGGCCTTTACCATTGATGTAAAAGCGGCTCTCATCTTTGTCGTGGCAATTCCGCTTTTGTCAATCGTCGTATTTGGCGTTATGCTCATCAGCATTCCTTTGTATAAAAAAGTGCAGGCGAGTCTTGACCGCGTGCTTGGCATTACGAGAGAAAATCTTACCGGAGTCCGTGTGATTCGTGCCTTTAATAAAGAAGCAGAAGAAAAAGAACAATTTGAAGATGCCAATCTCGTATTGAATAAAATACAGATGTTTGTTGGAAGATTTTCAGCGCTGATGAATCCGCTCACGTATGTCATTATCAATGGTGCGATTATTGCGCTTATCTGGCAGGGCGCGCTTCGTGTCGATGCCGGAATCCTGACACAGGGAGCTGTTGTCGCATTGGTAAATTATATGTCACAGATTTTGGTGGAACTTGTAAAACTTGCCAATCTGATCATAACTGTGACAAAAGCCATCGCATGTGGAAACCGCGTGCAGGATGTATTTGAAGTTAATGCAAGCATGAAAGACGGAGAAACTACTACTGTAGAACAAGGTAAAGAAAAAGTAAAATTTGAGCATGTCGGTTTGTGTTATGCCGGTGCCGGTGAGGAATCATTGACGGATATTTCCTTTACGGCAGAGAAGGGGCAGATGATCGGTGTGATCGGAGGAACCGGTTCCGGAAAGACCTCACTTGTAAATTTGATTCCGAGATTTTACGACTGTACGAGCGGTGAGGCAAAAATTGCGGGAAAAAATATCGAGGATTATTCGCTTGATAAACTCCGTGAAAAGATTGCTGTCGTGCCACAAAAAGCGGTTTTGTTTTCCGGGTCGATCCGTTCCAATATGAAATGGGGCAAAGAGGATGCGACGGAAGAAGAGATGTGGAAGGCATTGGAAGTGGCGCAGGCAGAAGAATTTGTGAAAAAGAAAGAAAATGGACTGGATGCCAAAGTAGAGCAGGGAGGACGCAATTTCTCCGGTGGTCAGCGACAGCGTCTGACGATTGCCAGAGCACTTGTGAAAAAGCCGGAAATCCTTATTCTGGATGACAGTTCTTCGGCGCTGGATTATGCGACCGACGCGGCACTTCGTATGGGGCTGCGAAAGAGTTTCCCGGAGACGACCATTTTCATCGTGTCGCAGAGGGCGGCATCGATCCTTCATGCAGACCAGATTCTGGTATTAGATGATGGCAAGATGGTAGGAAAGGGAACCCATGAAGAATTATTGAAGTCCTGTGAGGTATACCGGGAGATTTACGAATCACAATTTGGAAAGGAGGGACGTTAAATGAGCCAGAAAGAAACGATTAAAAAAGTACTTCGTTATATTAAGAAATATTCCTTTTTTGTAATCTGCTCATTGGTGCTTGCTGTGATCACGGTCGCACTTACACTATATGTCCCAATCCTTACCGGTAATGCGGTCGATGTGATCGTAGGACCGGGGCAGGTAGATTTTGGAAAAATTACGAAGATCCTTATGAAAATTGCTGTTGCCATAGCGATCACAATGGTGGCGCAGTGGATCATGAACGTGTGCAACAATAAGATCACGTACAATGTCATCCGCGATATCCGAAGCGAAGCGTTTGAAAAACTGCAGGATCTTCCGCTGAAATATTTGGATGGACATTCTTATGGTGAGATCGTAAGCCGCGTGATCGCAGATGTAGATCAGTTTGCGGACGGACTTTTGATGGGGTTCACCCAATTATTTACAGGTATTATCACCATCCTTGGAACGTTGCTTTTTATGCTGAGCGTCAATGTCAGCATTACCCTTGTCGTTGTCGTTATTACGCCGGTTTCGCTCTGTGTGGCAAGCTTTATCGCAAAGCGGACCTATGAAATGTTCAAATTGCAGTCCGAGACGCGTGGCGAACAGACGGCATTGATCGAAGAAACACTTGGCAACCAGAAAGTGGTAAAAGCCTTTGGTTATGAAAAAAGGGCCGAAGAACAGTTTGACGAGATCAATGAAAGGCTCCGCAAATGTTCGCTAAAGGGAATCTTTTTCTCCTCCATTACCAATCCCGCGACGCGTTTTGTCAATAGTTTGGTTTATGCGGGAGTCGGTATTTCCGGAGCGATTTTTGCCATCCACGGAGGAATTACGGTAGGACAGTTATCCTGTTTCTTAAGTTATGCAAACCAGTATACCAAACCGTTCAATGAGATTTCCGGCGTCGTTACGGAATTGCAGAATGCGATTGCCTGCGCAGGACGAATTTTTGAATTGATTGAAGAAAAATCCCAGACAAAGGATGCAGAAGATGCGGTTGTCCTTGAACAGGCGACCGGAGAGGTCGATCTGGAAGATGTTTATTTTTCCTACGAACCGGATCAGAAATTGATCGAAAAATTGAATTTGTCGGTAAAACCGGGACAGAGAATTGCTATTGTCGGACCGACCGGCTGTGGAAAGACGACACTCATCAATCTGCTGATGCGCTTTTATGACGTCAATTCCGGTACGATTCGTGTAAGTAAAAAGGATATTCAGGAAATTACCAGACACAGTCTGCGCGCCAATTACGGTATGGTTTTGCAGGAAACATGGCTTCGTCAGGGAACCATTCGTGAAAATATCTGCATGGGAAAACCGGATGCGACCGAAGAAGAAATGATCGCAGCGGCAAAGGCAAGCCATGCGCACAGCTTTATCAAACGTTTGAAAAACGGATACGATACTGTGATCGGAGAAGACGGTGGAAGTCTTTCCCAGGGACAGAAACAGCTTCTTTGTATCACGAGAGTCATGCTCTGCCTGCCACCGATGCTTATTTTGGATGAAGCAACGTCGTCCATCGATACGCGAACAGAAATTCATATTCAGCATGCATTTTCAAAAATGATGCAGGGACGCACCAGTTTCATCGTAGCCCACCGTTTATCGACGATTCAGGAAGCAGATGTGATCCTGGTTATGAAAGATGGTCATATTATTGAGCAGGGAAATCACGAACAACTCTTGCAACAAAACGGTTTCTATGCTACATTATATAATAGTCAGTTTGCAGGCTGATCCACTAAGAAAAGGAATGAGGAGAACATGGAGAATAAAAAACAACAAATAGAAAATATTAAACAGATGCAGAAAGAAAAAGATGTTGTAATCCTTGCGCATTATTATGTAGATGGTGCCGTACAGGAAATTGCGGATTTTGTAGGAGATTCCTTTTTCTTAGCAAAAAAAGCGGTTTCTATCCCAAATCAGAACATATTATTCTGTGGTGTTTCTTTTATGGGAGAGAGTGCGAAGATACTGAATCCGGGAAAGCGCGTTATCATGGCGGATGAGTACGCAGACTGTCCGATGGCACATATGGTAGATGTCCGTCGAATCGAAGAAGTTAGAGAGCAGTACGAAGATGTCGCCGTCGTGTGTTATGTAAATTCTACAGCTGAGATTAAAGCACACTCGGATGTGTGTGTGACTTCCTCCAATGCGCTGCGTGTCGTAAATGCCCTGCCCAATAAACGTATTTTCTTTATCCCGGACAATAACCTTGGTCGTTATGTGGCGAGCAAGCTGCCGGAAAAAGAGTTTATTTTCCATGATGGATACTGTCATGTACATAAAAGCATTCATGCGGAAAATGTAAAAGAAGCGAAGGAACTTCATCCGGATGCGCTGGTACTGACCCACCCTGAGTGTACATGGGATGTACTTGAACTTTCGGATTTCATCGGAAGCACTTCGGAAATTATTGATTATGCGACGGCAAGTGACCATGATAAATTCATCATTTGCACCGAAGTGGGTGTATTTTATGAATTGCAGCAGAAAAATCCACAGAAAAAATTCTACAATGTAGGCCATCGCCAGTTTTGTCCGAATATGAAAAAGATTACATTGGACAAAGTAGAGCAGGCGCTTATGAATATGGCGCCGGAAATGTTTGTGGACGAAGAAGTAAGCAAAAAGGCGAGTGTAGCATTGGAACGAATGTTGGAACTGGCATAATTCGTAAAAACATAAAAGATAGAGGAGCTTGTCGTGCAATAGAAAAATTATTTGTGCGGCGGCTCTATTTTTATGCAACTTTTTAGAACTGTCCGACGTCTAACTTATGTAAAACGAAAAGAGAGGAGGGACAATATGCAATCGAAGAAAAAAAGACAGCTGGTCGAGGAAACCATTCTTTCTTCCTATGAATCCATGTACCGGATTGCTTTTACCTATGTAAAAAATCAGGAAGATGCATTGGATATCGTGCAGGATAGCGCGTGCCGGGCAATGCAGTATGCGGATAGCATGAAAAAGGAAGAGTATGTTGAAACCTGGCTGTTTCGGATTGTCATCAATTGTGCGATGGATTTCCTGAGCCGGAAAAAACGGGAAGTTTCCATGGATAATCCGGAATACTATATTCAAGGGGCTTCGTGGGATTCATATGAGGATATGGATCTGAAAAGGGCACTTGATAAATTGAATGCAAAAGAAAGGACAATTGTTCTTCTTCGATTTTTCGAGGATAAAAAATTGGAAGAGATTGCTGAAGTTCTCAGATTAAAGACGAATACGGTAAAATCCATATTGTATCGGAGTATTCAAAAATTAGAGATTGAAATGACGAAAGGAGAGAAATTATCATGAAAAGAAATGTATTGAGTAACATGAAAAAAGCATATGATAATATTGAAATCCCAGAAGAATTGCAAGAACGCGTAAAACAGGGAATTAAGACAGGAAAACAAAAAGAAGGTAAAAATACAACTATTTGCATGAAGTGGAGTTTCCGTATTGGAAGTGTTATAGCGGCTGCCGTGCTGGCGTTTGGATTGCTGCTGCATTTTAATGAAAAAGCAGCCTATGCGTTAAGTAAAGTCCCGGTACTGGGGAATATTGTAAAAATCGTAACGTTCCGGGATTTTGAAGATAATACAGGTGAGATGAGTGCCAGTGTGCGGGTTCCCGAAGTAAAGGTAACCGGAAAAGACCAAAAAGCGGATGAAGATGCCAGCAAAAAATTAAATGCTCAGATTCAAAAATATACGGATAAGATTATAGATGAGTACTGGAAAGACGTAAAAGAAACGAAAGGGAAAGGACGCGAAAATGTGACGATAGATTATGAGGTTATTACCAATACGAAACGTTTGTTTTCCCTTAAAATCAATTCGATTGTTCAAATAAATACCTCAAGTGACGAGGCGAAAGTATACCATATAGATAAAAAAACAGGAAAATGTATTACCTTAGAAGATATTTTTAAAGACAATACAGATTATCGCGCGGTGTTGACAAAGGAAATTAAGAAACAGATGCGCAATAATATGAAAACGGACAAAGAGAAGGTATATTTCATTGACAAAAAGGGGATGAACTGGACGGGAGTTGGAAAAGAAGCTGATTTTTATATTAATAATAAAAAAGAACTTGTTATGTTATTTGATAAATATGAGGTGGCGCCCGGGTATATGGGGGCGTGTCAGTTTTGTATTCCACAAGAACGGATTCAGAATATAATAAAAAAGGAATATTTTGTAAAGTGAGGTATTAGAGTATGAAGATCAATAAAAAAGCTTTGATTGGTATGTGTGGAGGAATTTTGCTTGCAGATATTTTGTTTGTGGGCTGGGCTTTGAACTCGCTGCGTGCCAATGAGACAAATACGGTGTATGAGACAAAAAGCCCTGCTGTCCCGGTTGTTTCGGCGAAAGAGAAGAAGCCGGAGAAGAGAAAAAAGAAAACGGTTTCCTGGATTCGAAAAGACCTGGATCCAAAGAAACCGATGGTGGCATTGACGTTTGATGATGGGCCCTATACGCCGGTCACATCACGTATTTTAAAAACCGCCGGAAAATACGATGCGAAAGTTACTTTCTTTGTAGTTGGTGACCGCGTGTCCACCTATGCTAAAGTGATGAAGAAAGCATATCGTCAGGGACACCAGATTGCCAGTCATACCTATCATCATGTCAATTTGACAAAACTGGATTCTGCCGGAATGTTGAAAGAGTTAGATGAATCTAACACGGCGGTCAAACAAGTGATCGGACAGGAAGTGTCGGCAATCCGCCCACCGGAAGGCGCAGTCAATGATCTGATGCGTAAGACATTCAAGATTCCTATGATCTACTGGAGCATAGATACAGAGGATTGGCGCTCGCGGGACGCTTCCCAAATTCTCCAAAGGGCGAAAAAGATAAAAGACGGCGATATTGTTTTGATGCATGACCTGTACCCTTCCACAGCAGACGCAGTTCAAACCTTGATCCCGCGGTTAAAGAAAAAAGGATTTCAGCTGGTTACGGTGGATGAATTGTTCTATTATAAAAAGATAAAGGCAGAGGGCGGAAAAGTGTATTTTAGTGGGAGATAAGGATATAGAGTACGGCTTGATACGAACTATCCCTGTTGTCAGTGGGTGACAGGGATAGTTTTGCGTAAATTGTGTGAAAAAATCACATTAAAATAGAATATAATACTGTAAAATCTTAAAAAATTAAAAAATAGGATTGCAATATGTGAAAAAATCACATATAATAAAAATATATAAGGAGGTGCTGGTTATGCTGATTAGGTTTTCTGTTGAAAATTTCCTCTCATTTAATCAACGACAAGTTTTTTCTATGGCGGCGGGAAAACATACTAGACATAAAGAACAATTAGTTGTGGTAAATGGGAAAAGAGTATTAAAGGCCGGACTGGTTTATGGAGCAAATGCAGCAGGTAAAAGCAATTTGATTAAGGCAGTTAATTTTGGTAAAAATATTGCTCTTGGCGGGGTTAAAAGCAGCAGAACAAATAATAAATTTTTTCGGATTGATCCTGTTGCGATGAATCGACCGGGGGTTTTTCAATACGATTTTGTTAGTAATGGGCACATCTACTCATATGGTTTTGCAATTTCGTATACGGAAAATGTTTTTTTAGCAGAGTGGTTATATTTATGTGATAATAAAGAGGTATGTATATTTGAAAGAAAAGCAGGAGAGAAAATACGTACGGATATCTGCTTTGCGAAAGAGGAAGATGAGCAGAGATTTAATATTTACTCTGACGATGTAAAAGATAGTACAAGTTTTTTGGCAGAAATATGTGGACATAAACTTAAAGAAATAAAGGACTTCACGCCTTTTTTTGATACGCTTGATTTTTTTGCTTCCATGATAGTGATATTTCCACAGACAAAGTATCGAAATTTGGAACAGCTGTTTAAAAGCGATACTAAGGAATCATTGGGGAAATTGTTGAATTATTTTGATACCGGCATTGAAGAAGTACGGACAGAGAAAAGACCGATTGAGGAAGTTCTTACTTTTTTGCCGGAAGATATAAAAAATGATATAATGAATGATATTCAAAAAGCATTTGATGAAGATTGTGAAAAAACGACATCATCGATAACAGTTACAATAGTTGGAAAAAGATTTAGTTTTAAAAAAACAAGCGACGGTAATATAGTTGGTTCGCAATTAATGATGAATCATGGTAACCCATTAGATTTGTTTGAAATTCAGGATGAGTCCGATGGAACAAAGAGGTTGTTTGATTTGATCCCGCTCTATCAGAAAGGGATGGAGAATGGCATAATCTTTATTGACGAACTGGATAGAAGTTTTCATACGAAACTTACTGTTGAATTTTTACATAAGTTTTTTGAAAAAACGGAAGGATTTCCAACTCAGTTGATCGTAACACTGCATGATTCAAATGTTATGAATTTAAATATCTTTCGTCAGGATGAGATTTGGTTTATGGAAAGAAAAGAAGACCATAGTTCAGAACTATATTCTCTTAATAAATTTAAGGAAAGATTTGACCATTCCGTAGCGAAGGATTATCTGTTGGGGAGATATGGCGCAATTCCAATTTTTGGGATTGATGATATGGATGAAGAAAAGGGGGAATAAGATGGAGAAATCATTTCGCTTAAGCTCAGATGGTATGTTTTCGAGACCGGAATAGATTTTTCCTGAAAAGCCATTGCGAATCATTTTTTTGTCGGTGGAAGGAAATGTAACAGAACAGAATTATTTTAGCTGGCTTGAAAAATACAGGGAAAAACTTGGGATAAAAACCAGTGTTCATGTACATCCATTGAGAAGAGGAAAAAGAGATAATTTCAGTGCACCCGCTCAGGTGTTGGAATTGCTGGAAGAATATATTGAAATAAGAGAATCCGACATTTTACCGGATCGGATGAGAAAAGTGATTCCAACAAAATATACAGATGCTTTTGTACAACAATATATGAAAGATCCAGATAGTGTTGATAAAGATAAAAAAGAACAGTTTGAGATGCTGTTAAAACAAGTGGGTATTGATCTTGAATATCAATTTTTTGTAAAAGAATATCAGGGGCAGGATGATTTGTTTGGGGTGGTAATCGACAGAGATTATAATACACATACGGTTATGCAGTTGAACGAGATTCGAAAGCAATGTATTGAAAAAGGCTATCATTTCTTTATTACGACACCTTGCTTTGAATTTTGGCTTTTACTCCATTTAGTGGATGTGAAAAAACAGTATAAGGGTGATATGCAGAAATTTAGGGACAATGAGAAAAAAACAAACAAGCATACATTTACCAGTCTTCAAGTTTCTGAATATGCGGGACACTCAAAAAAAATCAGTGAAAAAATTTTTAGACAATATTATCTTAATCATATTGATTATGCAATTTCACAGGTTAAAAAATTTTTCTCTACAGATGTAGAAGAACTGATAGGTACGGACAAAACCGAGGATTCCCAAAAGGGAAAATTGGGGACAAATCTTCCGGAATTGTTCAAATTATTGCGGGAATTGTAATTTCTGATTAGGTCAATCCATTACTCCAATATTCCATTGCAGGCAAGTACATCTTCTATCCCCAGACGCATGAAGTCTGCCATGGAATGATCCCGATATAATTTTCTGAAATATTCCATCAGATTCTGACCTTTGTAAGATTCCTCATAAAAATGATCATGCGCCGGATGCTGGCTTACGCAATATTTCTTCAGGGGCGTTTCAAAAAACAAGGCATCAATGGCTATTTCAGAAAAAATCCAGACAAGGGAGGAGGAGTATTGGTCTTTAAACAGCGCATTCCATTTATGAAACCAGTAATAATGAATCAGTTCATGAACACAAGTCTCCAGTATTTCTTCCGATGATTTCCTGTAATTTATGTAAATTTGATTGTTCTCAAAATCATAAGGGCAGACACAATTCACACTCATAAGGGCGCGCAGCTGCTGTGATTCCAAGGTGCATTCAAATATACTGCGTAATGTACGGTCTATTCCGTCGCGATTTTCCTGCCACAGGCAATTCATTTTTTCGATTTTGCCGGCGATTGTTGCGGCATTATTATTTTGCTCGTTTTGAACGATGGTTCGGACGGTGGTTTCTAATGCCGCATTGTTTTGAAGCGCAAGTTCTGTTGGAATATGAAAATATTCGCAGATGTATTTTTTTACACGCATATGTTCTTCATTTAAGGTTAGCAGACTTAATATGCTGTTTATATCCTCCTCAATCGGAGCTTCGCAAAAAAGAATATCCATGATTCACCTATTTCTTATTTCTGTAAATACGTCATTCACATCTTCCGGACTCAAAAAGGGAAGATAGCCGCGAATGTCGTTCCCGGCGCTAAATGCTTTCGCTGCAAATTCTTTCACATCCTCCGGATCTAAAAAGGGAAGATAGCCGCCAATGCTTTTGCCGGCGTTGAAATTTTTCCGTGCAAATTCTTTTACATCTTCCGGCTCCATAAACGGAAGAAACCTGTTGATGTCTTTTAAAGCCGATTTATTAACGCCATTTACGACTTCTGTAATCTGGTCTGGTTTTAATATAGGCAATACTTCCGTAATGTCCTCTTCGGTGAGTTTTTCAAAATTTTCCGGCTCCTGTTCGGAAGTATTTAACATCATAGTAACTACTTTTGATTCCCCGATTAATTCATCAATAGAAATTTCAAATAATTTGGCAATTTCCGGCAGTTTTTCGATGTCCGGCATACTGTTTCCCCTTTCCCAGCTGGAAACCGCCTGATAAGTAATGCCTAATTTATCTGCCAGATTCACTTGTGTCATGTTTCTGCTCTTTCTTAAAGAAAGAATCTTTCTACCAATTTCTTCCATACTAAACATAATGAAACTCCTTTCTTGACTCAGCGGTCATCTGAATATAATTTCATTATACCATACAATCACCACAATACTATCAAATGGTGTTTGAGTTTTACCACCGGGAAACAAATTCCAGCGTTTTTTCCATAATGTAAATACAAAAAACAGGATCCCACATCACAACGTCTGTGGAATCCTGCCTAAGTAACAGGGGCACTAGGAATCGAACCCAGCTCTGGAGTTTTGGAGACTCTTATTCTACCGATGAACTATGCCCCTATA
>ENA-UONV01001905-UONV01001905.1-human-gut-metagenome-genome-assembly--contig:-CS4-NODE-1905-length-16709-cov-5.915516_pt1 | contig 16709 bp, 14 predicted proteins | sample MGYA00242461_ERZ724008 | MGnify/ENA metagenome assembly ERZ724008 | reverse complement strand
GGTATTCTACATAATCAACAAATATTTCTGCGGCTTCCTTACAAAGACAGTGCGTGAGGGCAGCTACGATATCTTATCAGACATAGGAATGATACTTGTGGCACTCGTGCTTGTGGTAAGCTGTAATTACCTTATGTGTACAATCAATGAGGGCGAGGGTAAGTTCAGACACATATACAGCTCACTGGTATACAGCTTCGGACCTTATGCAGTGCTGACACCGATTATATTCCTTCTGTCACATGTGGTGACCAACAACGAAATATTCTTCGTGCAGTTCGGAAGCCTGTGCATGACAGTATGGATAATTGTACTGATTTTCATTTCTATAAGAGAGATTAACAATTATACGGTCAAGGAGACATTTAAAATTATATTCCTTACAATATTTACTATCCTGATTGTTTGTCTTCTCATATTCATTATCTATGTATTATGGTCGCAGGTATTCGACTTCATACAGTCGATTGCGGGAGAGGTGGTGTATCGAATTGGCTCATAAAAGAACGGCAAAAAGAATAATTTCCCTTCTGTTGGCGTTTATGGTAGCGTTCGGTGCAGCCGGCTTTAACGGAAAGGGCGTGCAGGTGCAGGCAGCGCAAAAGACTATAAACGGCTGTAAGTACCTCACCGAGAACACGGATTACAGGCTGTATGTCAACGAGGAAGACCTGTCACTTGTGATAGAGGATAAAAAAAGTGGTTCGTACATGACATCGGCTATTGAATATGACGATGGAAAGAACAATGCGACATGGCAGGGAGCCATGAGGTCTGCTGTTGTCATAACAATGATAAGCGGAAGCGATGATTCCAAGCAGGCAGACTTAATCAATGACAATGTTACAAAGACAGTAAGCTACACGGATAACGGATTTACCGCCAAGCTCTACTGGACAACTTACCAGTTCGGGTTGACACTTGAGGTTACACTCACAGATGACGGACTTATTGCGAGAGTTCCGGATGAATCGATAGTTGAAGATGGAGAAAAGTATTTTATTGGAACTATTTCCATCTACCCATACATGGGTAACTCCTATCTTGATGACAAGGCCGGCTACATGCTTGTGCCGGACGGCAACGGAGCGTTAATCTACCTTGATGATAAGGAGGGAAGATTTAAGAGCGGTTTTTCCAAGATGATTTATGGCGGAGATGTCGGATTCGATGAATCTAATGTCCAGACACTTTTAAATGATAAGTACAACACAATAAAGGATTCCGAGGAGGTCATTGCACCTGTATTCGGAATAGCACATGTGGATGATAATATTGCTTATCTTGGAATTGTCGAGGAAGGTGAGGCGCGGGCTTCAATCGAATGTATTCCGAACGGTGCGAGTGTGGATTACAACAGAGCTTATGCCAAGTTCATACTCAGAAAGACCTACACACAGCCTACAAGTAATAATTCCACAGCAGGTTCACTTCATGTATATGAGAATGAGAGAAGTCATTCAAACCTTGCGGTGAGATATGTTTTCCTTTCCGATGACAACGCCAACTACACAGGTATGGCGGCAGCTTACAGAGAGTATCTTCTTAGGTCTGAAGGTCTTGCACAGAATGAGAGCAGTTTCAGAACGCGTGTGGACTTCTTAGGAACTGAGCGCGAGTCCTTCCTTCTTGGAACATCATCGGTGGTTATGACAACTGTCGATGACATATACGAGATATATGATGAGCTTGAGAGTGAAGGCGTAAGCGATTTACTTACAGTCTATAAGGGCTGGCAGAAGAAGGGACTTAACAGTGTCCCGATCACAAGCTATAAGGCTGATTCGAAAATCGGAGGAACAAGTAAGCTTACCAAGCTTATAAAGGATGCGGGTGAGAGAAATATCAGGATGTATCTGTACAACGATGCACTAAGAATAAACCCGGATGAGAAGAATGCCACCTTCAATGTCGTAAAGCAGATTAACAAGAGAAGGTTTGAGGAGACGACCTACAAGACGGTGTACAGCACGATGAATTATCTCACACCTGCAAGAACACTGAGTCTTCTCAATTCCTTTATCGGAAAATATGTCAAGAGCGGAGTAGGCAATCTGGCGCTTGCAGGTATCTCGAACACGCTGTTCTCCTACACATACAGTGGGGACACCTACACTAGGTACGATACACAGAAGATGTATAAGAATATCGTGACAGAGGCAGCACAAAAGACAAAGCTTGTGCTTGAACAGCCGTTTGCATATCTGTGGTCCGAGACGGATGCCTTCCTTGATATGCCGTTGTACACATCAAGCTATATATTTGAGGATGAGAGCATTCCGTTCTTAAGTATAGTATTAAAGGGTGTGCTGCCTATGTATTCGGAGTATGTGAACTTTGAGGCGAACAAGCAGGAATTCTTCTTAAAGCTTGTTGAGACAGGAGTTTATCCTTCCTTCTACATAACAAAGGAAAGCTCCGCAAAGCTTCTGTACACCAATTCAAGCGATATATACAGCTCAGAATATTCCACCTACAAGGACACGATTGTGGAGTATTATAAGGAGCTTAAGGCACTGCACGAAAAAATAGCGGACTCAACAGTGACAAAGCATGAGATTGTCGACAACGACATAAGAATTGTGACTTATTCTAATGGGGTTACAGTCTACATCAATTATGGTGCGGATGCCGTGAGCGTGGATGGCGTGACTATAGAATCAATGTCGTATGAGGTCAGGTGAGCGTATGGGGAAAACGAAAAATAAGAAAATAAAAATTAAACAGGGACGTCTTGAGGCAAGGGAGGCAAGGATGGGATATCTGTTCCTGCTTCCATGGTTGATAGGAGTTGTTGTATTCCTGTTATTCCCGCTGGGACAGTCATTCTACTACATGTGGTTTAACATAAGAATCACACCGCTTGCCACTAAGTTTACCTGGGTCGGAACCGGAAATTTTACCCAGATATGGCTTGAAAATCCTGAGTTTCCAAAACAGCTTGTGACATATATCTGGCAGACGATAGTGGAGGTTCCGGTAATAGTAGTATTCGCACTTATCATCGCGATGATGTTAAACGGCAAGATAAAATGTAAGGCTTTTTTCAGGCTTATATTCTTCCTCCCGGTTATCATCGTGAGTGGTCCGGTCATGAATATGCTGGTGAGTGAGGGAGCTTCAACAATCCCTTCAATGAACACACAGGTTATTGTAAATGCGATAAGCACGTTCCTTCCGGCATCAATTGCTGCGTCGATTGGGGAGATTTTCTCCAACATGATTATGATACTCTGGTATTCGGGTGTCCAGATACTTATATTCCTCTCGGCATTGCAGAAGGTTGACCCTTCACTCTATGAGGCAGCTAAGATGGATGGTGGCTCAGGCTGGGAGTGCTTCTGGAAAATAACACTTCCTACCATAAAGAATTTTATCCTTTTAAATGCAGTGTACACAGTAATCTTCCTCTCAGGAAACGAACAGAACCAGCTTATCACAATGATAGAGTCGGCGATGTTCTCAGGAACCAAGGAGAAGGGTTACGGATATGCCTCAGCGATGGCATGGATGTACTCAATCGTCGTGACACTCATTGTGCTTATCTTCTTCTTACTGCTTGGTAATAAGAAAGATGTATATGACAGAATGGTGAAGAAGAGAAAGAGACAGCTAAAGAAAGACGAACGCATGCACAGAAGAATTGAGAGGAGGGGAAGAAGAAATGTCAAGAAGCTCGAAAAAGGCATTAAGCACGGCAGATACAAGACGTATGACGGCAGCGGAGATTATTAAGAAGAAGTTTACTAAGGAAAAGCTTCACAGATTTATCTTCGGTACGCGTGAGAAGCAGGGCGTAGGAAAACAGCTGGTCGTATATGCACTTCTTATATGTATAGGTTTCGTATATCTGTACCCTGTATTATATATGATAAGCACAAGCTTTATGAGCAGGAATGACCTTCTTGATACCTCAGTCAAGTGGCTGCCTTCCAAGCTGTATCTTCAGAATTTTATTGATGCGGCAAAGGCGATGGATTATGTTTCATCATTTGAGAAGGGTATACTGATAGCTGGTCTTCCTACACTGTGCAATGTTGTTATATGCATGATGGTCGGATATGGTTTTGCAAGATATGAGTTCAAGGGTAAGAAAATACTGATGGGAATACTCATATTTTCCTATATTCTTCCAAGACAGATAACCATGATTCCTACTTATGTTCTCTACACAAAGATGGGGATTCAGGGTACACTGTGGGCATTTATCCTTCCGGCACTGTTCGGAAACGGGTTAAACTCACCTATATTTATTTTAATCTTCTATCAGTTCTTTAAGCAGATACCTAAGGTGCTGATGGAGGCAGCCTCTATTGACGGAGCAGGACATTTCAAAGCATTCTTTAAGATAGCAGTTCCATCCGCAATACCGGCTATTGTGACGGTTGTTCTGTTCTCCTTTGTATGGTACTGGAATGAGTCATACCTCACTGAGCTGTATGTACAGGGACTTGCAGCAAAGAGCAATTGGACGAATCTTGTGGTTCAGTTAAAGCAGTTCGACACTGCCTTCCAGACAAGGGCAAGTGTCGGAGACACTGCTACAAGCCTCAATGAATCCGTCCGAATGGCAGCTACCACACTGAGTATACTGCCGCTTCTTATCATGTACCTTGTGCTTCAGAAGCAGTTCGTTGAAAGTATTGACCGTTCGGGAATTACCGGAGAATAGTATTTAGTCCGGTATATCCGGACTATAAAAGCAATTCAATATTTATATGCCGCCCGGAAGCGGCGGCAGAATGGAGGGTTCTATGAAAAAAAGGTTAGTTGCTGCACTTATGGCATCGGTTATGACAGTAGGTGCACTGACAGGCTGTGCTGCTAAGAAGGACACAAATGGTCCAGCAGTGAGCGGAGAGGTTGACGAGAATGGTGTGACTAAGGATGATATCACCCTTACATACTGGCATTACGAAGATGAGACTACAATCAATCTTCTGGCAGAGGCATTTATGAAAAAGTATCCTAATATCAAGGTAGAATGTAAGCAGATATCGGATATGAGCACAGACCTTTCTGCCGCAGCCAACAGCGGAACTTTCCCTGATGTATTCTCAGGAACAGATTCCGACACAGCACTTGCGAATGAGTACTGGCTTGACATCACGGATTACGTTGAAAATGATCCTGATATGGCTAACATGATGACTACAATCAAGGATTATGGAATCGGAAAGTTCGATACAAGCAGATGGTTCGGTCTTCCTACATGGTATCAGCCAAGTGCGATATTCATTGACAGAAACGTAATCAGCAAATTGAATCTTGAGATGCCTAGAACAGACTGGACATGGGATGAGATGCTTCAGCTCATAAAGGACGCAACCGTTGATGACAGATCAGGCATGAAGTATTATGGCCTTGGCTATTATAACAGACTTGATTCACTCTACGGAATTGCAGCCTGCTCAACAGCGGAGAGAGCAATCAAGGGTGAGTTCGGATTCGACGGAACAGATTTCGACCTTCAGTACTGGGCAATAGGTGAGCAGCAGTTCTCAGATCTCAAGCTTGCAGGTTATGTTGCACCGCAGCAGAATACACAGGCTATGGAAGACTGGTCCGGAGACTGGGGCGCATGGTTCGGTGCCACAGGACATGTAGCAGTATTCTCAGAAGGCTTCTGGACATACCAGAATCTCTGGGGAACAGAAGGGTATCAGGATACCTATGGACTTGATATCGTTCCTTATGTAACACCTAATGTAGTAGACGAGAAGATGCACAACGTAATTGCCAATATGTACATCGGTGGTGTATCAACATCATGTAAGCACCCTTATGAGGCATACCTCCTCCTTAAGTTCATGGGTATCGGAACAGACGGATGGAATGCACGTATGGAAATCTATGAGGATACATCAATAACAAATGCTTCCGGAACACCACTCATGAACTCCAACATGCCTGTTCCTATGACACTTGATCAGGGTGTATGGGCAAGATATAAGGCACTCTTCCCACAGGATGAGGATCATAAGGCATACTGGGATGACTACTTTGATTCAATCACAAGACCTGTTCCTTACGGCTGGTACAGCATTGCAGGCTACTGGAACTTCTGTGACCAGTACTTCAACAAGATCGGTATCCATGACCTTGTAGACAATGGTACAGCTAAGGCTGCCGATTATACAGACGAGGCAACAGAGCAGGCTAACTACTACCACGCTGAGGCAATGCTCTCATACTTCGGACCTACAGGCTACAATGTATTGTCTGATGAGGAGATTGCGCAGTACGAGGCAGTGACAAGTGCATTCGGAAAGTAATGTTTGACAAGTATAATATGGAGGTAATTCTATATGAGGAATAAGAAGTTTTTAAGCGTTTTGTTATGCGGTACAATGGCAGCTACAATGCTTGCGGGATGCCAGAAGCAGGCTGGTTCGGATTCGACATCACAGCAGGACAGCTCTTCACAGGAGAGCAGCGTACAGGAGTCATCATCACAGCAGACAGTTAAGGCTGGTGAGATTCCGCAGGATTACAAGTATTATTATTCATTTGATGCAGCGGATAACAAGACGGATATCCAGCCTACTGCACAGACTATCGGCGGAGATCCTATACTCAGTGCGGCAGACAAGGATGTTGTATATATTCCGGGTGTAAAAGGTGATGCCGTATATACGGACGGTATAACAGGTTACAAGCTCACAGATGTAAATGGAGTTGGTGACAATTACACAATCTCATTCTGGATCTATGCTACAAGACTTTCCAATTACATGCCGACAGTCCAGTTCGGACCGGATGTTCACGGAGATGCTACAGGCGGACAGCATTACACCAACATTACAAGAGCAGAGTGGTCCGGTGAGGGAACATTCCCATGTATATGGTCTTATGATCAGCTCGACAATGCACTCTGGCCGGCGTGGTCGGATGCCGCAACCGGTGAGCCTATGAAGCAGTGGGTACAGATTGCACTTGTTGTTGATTCTAACAATTTATCAGCAGACGGAACACTTATTGCTTCTAAGCTTTACATCAACGGACAGGAGTGGATTACCAAGGATTCAGATGGAAATGTTGTTCCTGCCTATGTAACAAAGAACTGTATGCGGGCTTCTGATAATTTCGATTTCTTACTTGGTGTAAACTACTGGGATTCAGTATTCAAGGGAGCTTTTGATGAGCTTTATATCTATGATTACGCTCTTAATGCTGAGCAGGTTGCAGCTCTCTATGCGGACGGAAATTCTAATGCAGAGTTCGTTGAGCCGGAGAGAGTTATAAATGTAACTAAGGATGACAGTGCTATTGCCTCCATCGGTGCATTAGATTTCTCAAAGGCAGATGATGTATATTCAGAGCCGATTGACATTGCAGACGGACAGACAAAGCAGATTAAGTTAAAGCATTGGTCAGACGGTAAGGACGTTAAGAACAACTACTACTTCATATTCAAGGATGCAGATGGAAATGAAGTTGCAAGAGTAAATGCCGATATGACAGGTACTGCAGATGGCAAGGATATAGCGGACAGCTGCTTTACATGGTCATGGGGTAACTGGAACACATGGGAGCAGTCAGTAATGGTTGAGACAGATGTAACTGCTACAATCACTTATGCGGATGGCACAGTTACGGTTGATGTTGACAATGTTGACTACAACAAGACCTCCAACACCGCAAGGGCTGAATTCCCTGTAACAGGCGAAATCGCTTCAATTGAGATTGGAACACAGTCAAGCTATACAGATATCATTTCAATCAAGGATAAGACAGTTAAGGCGGCGGAGGGCGTTATCGTAGGTAATACAGACTGCACAACACCTTTCTGGAGCGCATTCTCAGATATATTTACAATTCCTGAGGGCGAGTCTGTCACAAAGACATTCAAGAACTACACAGACGGTGTAAACAACTGGGATAACTTCCTTGTTGTACTTCAGACAACGCCAACCGGACACAGTGCAGATGATGCAGAGGGCTATGCAGAGTATGCAGTGCTTCGTGCAGATAACTTTGGCTGGGGAGCAGGCTATGACGGAATTGTAACACCGGAGGGCGATTTGAATCTGGATACCTTTACATCGGATATGGATGGTGCAACATGTGAAGTTACAATTACCAACAATGGTGCTACGGCAGATGTTGTTGCAGTGATAACAACTGTTGATGGAACAGTTTATACACAGAGCTATCCTGGAATTGTAATAGATGGAGAACTCTATGCATGCTTTACCTGTGAGGCATCATATCTTGTATTTGAGTCATCTATTGTGGGAAATACAGATTGTACAACACCTTTCTGGAGCGCATTCTCAGACATCTGGAGCGTTGAAAAGGGAGAAACAGTTACAAAGAGCTTTACTAATTATACAGATGGAGTAAACAGCTGGGATAATTTCCTTGTAGTACTTCAGACAACGGCAACAGGTCATAGTGCGGCAGACAATGCGGATTATGCAGAATATGCAGTGTTACGTGCAGATAATTTTGGATGGGGAACAGGTTATGAGACTGTAACAGCAGAAGCGGACTGGGATCTCAGTACATTTTTATCTGATATTGATGGTGCTAAGGTTGAACTCTCAGTCACCAACAATGGTGATACAGCGGATGTTGTAGCTGTGGTTACAACAGTAGACGGAACGGTATATACACAGAAGTATACAGGTATTACAACAGGAGGAGACCTTAACTTCTGCCTTACATGCGAGGGTGCTTACCTTGTAATGGAATAATGTAATAAAATAAAAATCAGCTTATCCCCGGGGTGTGGCAATGGGGCATCCCGGGGAATTTTAAATTAAATGTGCAGATTTTTCTGTAAAATAAGTATGGGAGAGGATATGGTATGGAAGAAAGACCTAGAAACGGAAAAATTACTGATTTTAATAAACCTTTTATAGAGCAGAGAGCAGATCCGTTTGTTATGCGTGCGGAGGATGGAAAGTATTATTTTACTGCTTCAGTACCAGCGTATGATAAGATTATTCTCAGATGTTCAGACACACTTCAGGGGTTAAAGGATGCCAAGGAGAAGGTCATCTGGACAAAGCATGAGTCCGGCGAGATGAGCAGACATATCTGGGCTCCGGAGCTTCATTATCTGTTTGGAAAATGGTACATATATTTTGCTGCCTCAATGGAAGAAGACATCTGGAGATTAAGACCATATATTCTTGAATGTCAGGGATCGGATCCTATGAAGGATGAGTGGATTGAAAAGGGAAAAATCCGGAGAAGCGATGATGATATATATTCATTTGATGCGTTTTCGCTTGATGCTACAATACTTGAAAATAAAGGAGAATATTACTATATCTGGGCTGAGAAGGTAAGCGTCGGCATTCAGATATCTAATATATATATTGCAAAGATGGAGTCGGCAACCAAGCTCAAAACGGCTCAGGTGCTTCTTACAACCCCTGATTATGATTGGGAGAGAGTTGACATCTGGGTAAACGAAGGTCCGGCTGCAATACACCATGACGGAAAGATTTTTCTCACCTATTCAGCAAGTGCAACAGGTGAGTGCTACTGCGTTGGCATGCTGTCCATCGATGAGGACGCAGATTTGCTTGACCCGCGTGCGTGGAAGAAGGAAAGATACCCTGTACTGTGCTCCGACAGGGAGAAGGGAATATACGGACCGGGACACAACAGCTTTACAAAGACCGAGGACGGAAGGGATGTGTGTGTATACCATGCGCGCACCTATCCTGAGATTGTCGGAGACCCACTGTATGACCCGAACAGACATACCATGCTCATGGAAGTGAAGTGGGATGAGGATGGTAAGCCGGTGTTTAGGTACGAGAATAATATCCACTAAAAAAGGAAATTGCGAAAATCGGTTTGCTATGCGGATTACTATGGATTACAAAATTAGTTTGCTATGCGGACAATTATTAGTTTCAAAGGTTCAGGAAGTTTATTAATAAAAATACATAACTGTTTATCGGAGAAATTAAGTTTCACAATTATATATTTGATAATAATTCAGGAGGTGAGGGCATGAGAAGAGGTTCGGGCAGATTGGTTCGGTGTGTTCTATTGCCGCTGATGGTGGCGGGACTGGTTGCCGGATGCGCCGGAAATAAGAATAGTTCATCTGATGCTGATAACACAACATCGACAGGAGGGACAGGCGTGGTGTGCTCTAAGACGGAGAATGACATCACAGTGGAGTTGTCAACGGATAAGGAGGAATATAAAGCCGGGGAGGATATCAAGTACACTCTCACAGTAAAGAATGACAGGGACGGATATACGATAAGCAGGGTGTATGCGGCATCAAGCAATGACGATAAGCTTGCACAGACTGAGGCACCCGCGTTTGGCGGAGCGATAAAGTACGGAGAGAGCAGCTCATACGAGGGAGTTCTCCAGGAGGCATCGAAAGTTGAAAATCCTGCCGAGGTTACCAAGGAGAAGATAAGCGGTTCTGTTGAGACTGTAACTTTAAGACCTTATGTCTATGTAAAGTATGGTGGTGAGGAGGTTACCGTAAGGTATATTGTGGATGTTATTATGTTTCAGAATCATGTTGAATTTTCAAAGGATGAGTTAAAGTCAATAAAGACTGTGAGCTGCCATGACCCATCCATAATAGTTGGCGAGGACAAGGAAGGAAAGAAGTGCTATTATATTTTTGGTTCACACAGGGCATGGGCGAAGTCATACGACCTCGAGAACTGGGAGAGCTTTACCAACAATCTCTCCACAGATTATAGAGAAATATTGAAGGAGCCGGCAGCGTGGTCTGCACACGGAAGCGCCGGCTATCAGGTCGACGGCTACATGTGGGCGCCTGATGTCGTGTACAACGATAAGCTTGGCAAGTGGTGCATGTATCTTTCGGTTGATGGTGACAAGTGGTATTCCTCAATCGTCCTTCTCACAGCGGATACACTTGAGGGCGACTGGGAGTATCAGGGCATAGTAGTGTACTCAGGCTTCTATAATGAGGAATACTATAATGAGACGGATGTCGCAAGGGTGACCGGTGAAACCGAGCTTGCAGACAGATACAAGAGAGCATGGGGGGATTATTACCCTAACAATATTGATGCCTGCGTTTTCTACGATGACGACGGAAACCTCTGGATGAGCTACGGCTCCTGGAGCGGTGGAATCTTTATGCTTGAGCTTGACGAGGAGACAGGCTTCAGGGATAACAGCGTGACCTACGGGGACGGTATTCATTCCGACCCTTACTTTGGCAGGAAGATTGCCGGAGGAAAATATGTGACCGGAGAAGCCTCGTACATACAGAAGATAGGCGATTACTACTGGCTGTTCATGTCCTACGGTGAGCTTTTCGCAAAGGGCGGCTACAACGTGAGAGTGTACAGGAGCAGTACACCTGATGGTGAATACCTTGATGAGAACGGCAGAAATCCGTTCTACGATACCTACATACTCAACACAAACGATTCTGCCGGAATCAGGCTTTTCGGCGGTTACAAGTGGAGAAGCTTCTCACAGGGACAGGTTGCGCAGGGACATAACAGCGCATTTGTCGATGATGACGGAAGGGCATACATCGTATTTCATACCAGAACAACCGGCGGAAACGAAGGCCACTATGTTAAGGTTCATCAGCTCTTTTTGAACAAGAACGGATGGCTGGTGGCTGCACCGTACCAGACAGCAGGAGAGAAGCTTGATGAGAACGGTTTTTCCGCAGACGAGATTGCGGGCAAGTATGATGTTATTCTCCATGAGCTTGACATCGACTACAAGAATTTAGGTCTGAACACGCCACAGACAATAACACTTGGCGCTGATGGAACGGTCACAGGAGCATTTGCTGGAACATGGAGCTGCGATAAGGGCACAGCCTACATCGACCTTACACTTGACGGCGAGACCTACAGTGGTGTAATTTTAAAGATGGATATTGAGGGCACGAACGTGGAGACAATTGTGTTCACAGCACTTGGAAATACCAACCAGCTCACACTGTGGGGGAGCAAGGTGGTTGATTAGGGTATAACCGTAAGAATTTCTGATTTGGACCTTTTAAATACAATATACGTTAAAAGAGTATTTAAAGGGGTAAAATTATGATAAAATATAAATAGGTGATTGTGCAGCTTGGTGTGCGGCAAACGCGCGTTGCGCAAGGCAAAGCGAAGCTGTACAGTCACCTGATATAATATGAACTGAAATGAGGTTAAAGCTGGGACATGGAAAGAGACTTATCAAAAATGTACAAGGATAAAAAGCAGGAGAGCGTGAACAAGCTTAAGGATATCAGCGCAGAGTACCCGCAAAAGCCGTTCACGGCTCAGGATGTGGTTATGGATGTAATTATGCTGTTCGTGACCACGGCACTTGCGTTCGGCTGGATGCTCATAATGCTTCTTATTTTCAGCTTTGTGACCTTGTCCTATGTTCATATTGAGATTGGCACAATGCTTATCATATCCATGGTGTTTGCGGCGGTTATCCTTGTGGTGTATATTGTGAAGAAGGGGCTTAAGTATAGGAAGCTGATGGGGCGGTAGGTATTATAAAGCAATAGTTTTGTTTATATAGTCAATGAGGGACTTACTTAGCAGATAGGAAAAAATTAGATAATAGAATAGGACAGAGCAAGTAAGGCATAACAGACTCAGTATCTGGTATGCTTTATTTTTTATTTAAAATATAGAAATGTATTGGAATTAATATTGAAATATTTGTATAATTATTTTTAAGGATAAAGATATATCTGTCATAGAATATGGGGCATTATTTTTTATTAAATATGGATGGAATAGAAATATTTTATATTGAAAATGTAAGGCATAATAAATTGGTCTTGCAGAGTGAAGAAATATGGATGGTGAATGTATAAGAGAATATTTAAAAAGATATCTTCCAAAAGATTTGTAGGTATTAAGCGTGTATTATGATGAAATGCGAAATTATATTTCCAGACCTGGGTTTACGTCATTCCCCTCAAATAGAAAATATGATAAGTGTCTAGGCGAGATTGAAACAAAAGGAATACGATAATATCTAAAAATTTAAAACGCAAATACAAATAGCTTGAAAATGTTTTTATAAACAATATAATATAAAAAGTATGTTTATGAAAAATTTAAGAAAATAGATTCTTTTATTTCATTTGAATGTTTTAAATTTAAAATAGATAATACGTCCATTGGAAAAAGAGAGGTAAAAGATGTATACAACCATTGAACTGTTTGCAGGGGCAGGTGGACTGGCTCTTGGAGTTGAAAAGGCAGGTTTTAATACGATTGGATTGATAGAAGTAAATGAGGATGCATGCGCCACGCTTAGGAAAAATAGGCCAAATTGGAAAGTGATATGTGATGATATTGCTAATATATCTCAAATTAATTTAGAAGAATATTTCGGTATAAAATGTTGTCGAGAAGCCAGTGCCTGAATTATTTCTTAAATTTGCCAACTATGTCAGGTTACAAGACCTCTAACATGTGTTATTATTAGATTATACTATATAATAACCCACTAATTTCGCGAGGCAGCCCATGATGATGAATCTCCCCCAATCCCCACAACTGAATATCAACGACCTCCAAAGAATTTTCGACAAGACGACGGAGTGCTATAAGCTCTTCTGGTTTCGGGCTATTCTGAGCAGAGTCGGGGACGGAAAGCAGAGAATGACGTATAATGAGCTGCTCTGCCGGATGATGGCGGACGCTTATTATATGGTGAACGAGTATCATCTGAATCTTGGACCTAATGACAGCCTTGAAAAGATTGTGAAGATAGTTTTTGAGCAGACGGGGGTTAAGTCGTCGGAGAATACGGACAAGATTTACAATATGCTTCTCGATTATAATACAAAGGAGATTGCCAGGCTTAAAGGTGCACTGATAAATTATGTCCCGTATCATCTGCAGTCCTGCTTTCTGCACGATAAGACATTGGCAGAATTTCCTGCAGGGAGTGCGGAGAAAATTAATGAGCTGAATCAGCAGGAGCGGCTGTTATACTATTATGGCGAGTACATGCGCTACAGAACCGAGATTATCATACAGGACGACTGGTTTGCCTATCTGAGCGAAAACCGCGAGATTTTGGAGGGGTGGGTGCAGTATAAGCTGATTGATTATCTGCAACGGAGAAACCCGACAATCCCGGGGATACCGAACAAGATTTCCGCACCTGAAAAGAGAAAGCTTGAGGAGGCGAACCGGTTCTGGCGTGCCGTTGTTGACAGGGCAGAGATTACGGATTGTTATACCGGAAAGGTGTTCAATAAGGACAGCTTTGAACAGCTTGGACAGCTGGAGATTGACCATTTTATACCGTGGTCTTTTATTGCGAGCGATGAAATCTGGAATTTGACACCGACCTTTAAGCAGGTGAATATAAATAAGAGCAACGATTTGCCGGACATGGATATAGACTTGAAAAAGATGGCACATCAGCACCACATTGCGTTTGGAATGGCGGAGGAGAACTCCGAAATAAGAAAATTGCTGGATAAATTTTTAAACAAAAATCTTAATGACAGCGCCGCGAGGCTTGATTTGTATTCAAGAAAGCTGTCGGAAAAGGAGTACTCCGACGGGATTTTCAAGATAATTGAGCCGTTGTATATGTCGGCGCAGAATGTGGGATTTAAGAAATGGACGAAGCGGTTAGAGGCATAAGTTTTGAAAGTAAAATCTTCAAACTATTTATTGGAGGCAGTACTGCAGGCAATGCTTGCAGTATGCAAGGGATAAGTTTGAAAGTGAAACTTTCAAACAACTTATTGGAGACAGTACTGCAAGCTATGCTTGCAGTATGCAGGGGGATAAAAATAAAACATAACATGGAGGGTTAGCGGCTATGGGAAAGCTGGTCAGAGATAAAATTCCGCAGATAATAATGTCGGACGGCAAAAATCCGATTATACGGACATTGTCTGATGAGGAATTTTTGACGGAGCTTGATAAGAAGCTTGACGAGGAGATTGCAGAGTATCAGGAGGACAAGTCTCTTGAGGAGATGGCTGATGTTCTGGAGGTGCTTTTTACAATCTGTGAGGCACGCGGATATTCGATTGATGAGCTTATGAAGGTGCGCGATGAGAAGAGGGAAAACAGAGGCGGATTTAAGGAGAAGATTTTTTGGGCTGGCAACGAATGAAAAATAGTGTATAATTATAAAAACAAATACATTTCAGAAAAGAGGACCCCGGATTGTTTAGTGCATTTGATGTGATTCCAAACAGTTTTTTTAATCCGTTGTCAAGCAGCAGCAATTACAGAACCAATGCTTCCATGCTCAAGTTCGTATATGAGCAGTATGACAATGAGATTTCATATAGAATTAAGAGAAATGTGCTCAGAGATGAGCTGGCATATTTTATTTCTGATCATTCTGATGAGCTGGCACTTGATGGGGATAATATGTCGAAGAGCTATCAGGACATGGCGAGCGACTATCTCAGAAAATTTGCGGGCAGGGACGTGGGCTGGCTCGAGGAGGAGTTTGATGAGACTACATTTGAAAAATATATCATTATGACCGAGCAGGGTGTGATGCTGGCAGAGCTGCTGGTTCGTTTAGAGCGCCCGGAACGTGAAGAGCTTTCAAGTTACATGTATAATATCTATAATACACTGTTAAATCGTGAACAGTGGAATGGGGATCCTTATGTGGGTGCCCTCAAAAATGCCTACAAAAATGCAAAGGCATTGTCAAAATCACTCAAAAAAATGTCCACATATATTCGCAAAACTATTGAAAAACTGATGAAAGAGATTTCGTATGAGAGCCTCACTGAGAATATTATTGCATACTGTGATGGAGATTTTATCAAGGAATATTCAAGGCTCACCAAGCCCCAGAACAACATTCATATTTATCGCGGAAAGATAATTACTATGCTTGAGCAGCTACAGAACGATGATGAGATGTATGAGCTTATTACGATTGGCTGCGTGAACGAGGAGGATATAGAGGAGTGGGAAGCCAACGAGAAGATAGATTTGATGTTTGATACAATCAAGAAATTTTTGAAGGACGATTATCTCAAAATTATTGCAGATATTAAACATAAATTAAATCTATATATAACCATGGCTCTCGGGAGACTAAGATATCTCAAGAACCATGAAGTCGATATGCGCGGAAATGTTGAAAAGACTTTAAAATATATGCTGGATATGATGAATGAGACAGGAATGAAAGATGAGCTTCCGGACGAAATGGGTGAACTTATTCGAATAAACCAGAACAAATACATAGATTTGCAGTCAATCAGAATGCCGCAGAACAGGAAGAAGGTACGGCAAAGGTCGGTAACGCAGATAGAAGCTCTGACGCAGGAGGATTTGGAAAATCAGAGAAAATTACAGGAGCGTGAAGCGAGAAATCCGTATTCAAAGGAGATAACTAAAAAGTATCTGGAAACCTTGCTTGGAAAACGGCATGAGATTTCAAGCAGCGAGGTTCCGCTGGACAAAAAAGAGGATTTATTGATGATTTTGTCTGCGGCGGCATATGCACAGGAAAATGGATTTAAGATAGAACCTGAGGACGGATATTTTGAAGCCGGAAATATGATTTTAAAATCATTTAAAATAACAGATGACATTAGAAAAACAGAGTTTTAAATTAATATTTACGCTGCTGTATGGTGGAATGGAGATTAGCGTGAAAAATACATCTAAGATAATAAGAACATTGTCTAAGATGTATTAAAGGATGTTAGGGTCAAAACATGTGCTATAAACTTAGCGTGTATAACGTATTATATTTATGCATATCAC
>ENA-UONV01001897-UONV01001897.1-human-gut-metagenome-genome-assembly--contig:-CS4-NODE-1897-length-16782-cov-8.990973_pt1 | contig 16782 bp, 10 predicted proteins | sample MGYA00242461_ERZ724008 | MGnify/ENA metagenome assembly ERZ724008 | reverse complement strand
TCAGCTGGGTGCCGGTGGCCAGCTTGATGTTCTTGCCCTCCTGCACGTGGTAGGCCTCCATGCCGCGCTCGAACTTGCCGGAGCAGATGCGCATAAAGGCGATGCGGTCACGGTGGGCCTTGTTCATGTTGGCCTGGATCTTGAAGATGAAGGCCGAGAACTCATCGCGGCAGGGGTCCACCGGCTCGCCGGTCAGGCTGTCCACACGGGCCAGCGGGGTGGGGGTGAGCCGCAGGAAGTTTTCCAGGAAGGGTTCCACGCCGAAGTTGGTCAGAGCAGAGCCAAAGAACACAGGGCTCAGCTCACCGCGCAGCACCTTGTCGAGGTCAAATTCCTCGGCAGCGCCGTCCAGCAGCTCGATCTCGTCCACCAGCTGCTGATGCAGGTAGGGGGTCAGCAGCTCGTCCAGTGCGGCATCGCCCAGTTCGGCCTCGGTCTCGTTGACCTTCTTCACGCCGTTGGCGCGGCCGTCGCTGGAGAAAGCCAGCACCTTGCGGGTATTGCGGTCAAACACGCCCTTGAACTCCTTGCCGCAGCCGATGGGCCAGTTCATGGGGTAGGTCTTGATGCCCAGGATCTCCTCGATGTTTTCCATCAGCTCAAAGGGATCGCGGGCTTCGCGGTCCATCTTGTTGATGAAGGTGAAGATGGGGATGTGACGCAGGGTGCAGACCTTGAACAGCTTGATGGTCTGGGCCTCAACGCCCTTTGCCGCATCGATGACCATGACAGCGGAGTCCGCTGCCATCAGGGTACGGTAGGTATCCTCCGAGAAGTCCTGATGGCCCGGGGTATCCAGAATGTTCACGCACTTGCCTGCATAGTTGAACTGCAGGACAGAGGAAGTGACAGAAATACCGCGCTGCTTCTCGATGTCCATCCAGTCGGACACAGCGTGCTTGGCGCTCTGCTTGCCCTTAACGGAACCGGCCTGATTGATGGCTCCACCGTACAGCAGCAGCTTTTCGGTCAGGGTCGTTTTGCCGGCATCGGGGTGGCTGATGATCGCAAACGTCCGGCGGCGCTCGATCTCTTCACGATTTGTCATATATTGATTTCTCCTGAATCAGAATGGCTCTTTATTCGGTCAATCTCACGTTACATTGGTGATTCTCCGTAAACTGGCTTGCCCTCTCAGTCTGCTTCGCAGCCAGCTCTCCCAAAGGGAGAGCCGGCTGCTGCTCCAGGTACAGGCCCTGCAGATCTGCAGCACTTCTCCTTCCAGATGCGTTGGCTCCCCCTTCGGGGGAGCTGGCAAAGCCGACAGGCTTTGGCTGAGAGGGCAAGGATGCCAAAATTACACACAATTTATATTTTACCAGCAATTCCACCTAGATGCAAGAGTTTTTGTTATTTTTTCAGGAGGAAGCAGGGCAAGGGGGCGGTATCGGCCCAATTGGCGAAACCACAGACAAGGGCGGTGCACTGTTTCAGGGGCCGGGAGCGCATCCACTGTAGGATCTCGGTCTTTTCGTCGGAGCCGATGACCTTGCCGCTGTACAGGATGGCGCTGAGCACCCCGCCGGGCCGCAGGGCCTTGAGGGCAGCCTCCAGCGCCGGGATGCTGCTTTGGGCGTGGGAGAACACCCCGTGGTCGGCACCGGGCAGCCAGCCGAAGTTGAACATCACGGCATCGACGGTGCCGGGCTGTACATATTGCAAGAGATTGGCGTGGCTGTCGCAGTGAAGCTCCGCCGCAAGGCCCTTCCGTGCAAGGTTCTGCCGGGTGGAGACAATGGCTTCCGGCTGGATGTCAAAGCCCAGCACCCGGCCCCCTTCGCCCACAAGGCGGCAGAGAAAGGCCGTGTCGCCCCCGTTGCCACAGGTGGCATCGATGCAGAGCCTGGGGTCAGCCAGCCGCGCGGCGAGGAAGTCCTGCACAAGCTTCACGGCCGTCAGGTCGGGGGTGCGGCGGCGGCACAGCCCGCTGCCCTCTGCCGCAAAGCCGAACTTTGCCCAGAAGGCCAGCTCCCCCGCATCGGCAGGCAGAGGAGCCGTGAACACCGTGGCGCTCTCTTTGTCATAGCCGCCCAGGCTGCGCAATACCTCTTTTAACAGGTAGGAACCGTAGCCCTTGCGCCGCCATTCCGGCACAATGGTCAGGGCAGTGATGTCCGCGCCCTGCTCCGTGGGCCGGGCCTGACAGGTGCCAATGATGGTTTTCTCTTTATACAGGGCATAACCGCCCGGAATCTTTTCCAGTTTCATAATTTGCTCCTTTCGCGAGCTTGCCCTGCTGGGCTAAACCTCTCCGTCATCATCGCTTCGCTCGATGCCACCTCTCCTAGTAGGAGAGGCCTTGGCATACCGTCGCGTTTTCGTGGGTCAGCGCTTCGCTCCTGTTTGTCCTGCGGCAGGCATTGGTTTTGGAGCGCCAGCGATCATTGCGAAAAACAAATCCTCTGCCAAGGGCTCCCCTACTAGGGGAGCTGTCGCGGCAGCGCCCGCGACTGAGAGGTTTAGCAAAGCGAAGATGACGGAGAGGTTTCGCAACGCTGCCGGCTTCTGCGCTGCACCCTTAAAATACCAAGCCCCCGCGCCGCTGTCAAGGCTTCCCACTGCAACCTTATTTCACATATTCTTCACCCGGTCAGCGATTCCTTTTCACAATTACCGGATACAATAGAAACAGTTCCAAGGAGGTGCGGCAGAAGCGCCCCCTCCGAACCATTCCCTTTGAGAAAGGAAGTAACCAGTATGGATAACGAGAACAAGTGGGAATACGATTATTCCTCTGAACATAGCCAGGCCGGCGAGACCGGCTACCCCAACGTTGGCTCCTCCGGCATGAACACCGCCAACACGGCAGGTACCTACGGCGAGGCCGCACAGGCTGCCCCCCAGGCCGAGCCGAACAGCGGCAGCGATGGCGGCGCGGTGCCGCCTCCGGAAGGCCCCCGGTATCAGGCCGCACAGGGAAACCCCAAACAGCCCCCCAAGAAGCGCCGCCGGAAAAACGGCAATATCGCCCGCAGCGCAGTTGCGCTGGTGCTGGCCGCAGCCATGGGCTTTGTCGGCGGCTTTGTGGGAGCCCAGGTGGGCAACACAGGCGGCAAGGTGGTCATCCAGCAGGTGGCACCTTCCTCCACGTCCAGCAGTGATTCCGGCTCTGCCTCCGCGGTGAACACCGCTTCCGGCATGACCACCGCTCAGGTCTCTGAGATGGTCAGCCCCAGCGTTGTGGTCATCACCACCGAGCAGGTGGTCTACTCCCAGTGGTCCTGGTACGGCCAGAACCAGGTGGAGAGCGGCGCAGGCAGCGGTGTCGTGATCAGCTCCGACGGCTATATCCTGACCTGTGCACACGTTGTGTCCGGCGCATCCAACATCACCGTGACCATCGGCGATACCGATTACCCCGCCACCGTGGTGGGCGAGGATGACACCAGCGACGTGGCTGTCCTCAAGATCGATGCCACTGACCTGACCCCCGCCACCGTTGGCAACAGCGACAGCCTTGCCGTGGGCGAGAGCGTGCTGGCCGTGGGCAACCCGCTGGGTGAGCTGGGCGGCACCGTGACCAGCGGCATCGTCAGCGCCCTGAACCGCAGCGTGACCATCCAGGGCACCAGCTCCACCAACACCATGTCTCTGATCCAGATGGATGCCTCTGTCAGCCCCGGCAACTCCGGCGGCGGCCTGTTCAACATGAACGGTGAGCTCATCGGTCTGGTCAACGCAAAGTCCTCCTCCAGCGATGCGGAGGGTCTGGGCTTTGCCATCCCCATCAACGATGCCATCAAGGTGGCACAGGATCTGCTGGAGAACGGCTATGTCTCCGGCCGCCCCTACATGGGCATCACCTATCTGGCTGTGACCGATGCCCAGACCGCCGCACAGCTCAACGTCACTGCCTATGGCGTTTACGTTGTGGATGTTGTGCAGGGCGGCCCCGCCGACAAGGCCGGTCTGAAGACCGGTGACCGCATCGTGAGCATCGACGGCACTGAGATCGCCCAGAAGGACGACCTTGGCACCCTGATCCAGCAGCATGCCGCTGGTGATACCCTTTCCATCACCGTGGCCCGGGAAGGCCAGATGCAGACCGTCAGCCTGACCCTGGGCGAAAAGAACGCCCAGACCCAGCAGGCACAGAAAAACTCCTGATTCTCCCCAATCTTTTTCCTGATCCATAAATCAAAAATCCCCTGACCGGCGTTGAACTGGTCAGGGGATTTTCAATTGCAGGTTGTCAAGCAACGGCAGACCGTATTTTTATACCTGCCCGAACACGGTGGCGCTCAGGGGCAGGAGGACGGTCTGGCCGGTGCAGATGCGGCTGCTGCCCCGCCACAGGCTGGAGGAGATGCCGTCACTCAGCAGCTTCCAGCTGCCGCCGGGCAGGGTGACGACCTGCGCCGTCTCGGTGGGGTTATAGTAGACGCACAGGGCGCTCCATGCCGCGCCGTCGCCCCACTGGGCGGGGAGCCGCCAGCCCACAAGAGGCTGTTCCAGCGGGAAGAACTCGATGGCGGCAGGGCTGGCCTTGTCCAGCGCGCCCAGCCGGGGGAACGCCGCCCGCAGACCAATGAGCCCGCGGTAGTAATCCACAAGGCTGTGGAACTGTTCGGCCCGGTGCCAGTCCAGCCGGTTGAGGGCCGGGCTGGAGCGGTAGCTGTTGCCCTGCCCCTTCTTGGTGCGGGCAAACTCCTCGCCCGCCTGCCAGAAAGGCAAGCCCATGCTGGTCAGGTAGATGCCCGCCGCCAGCCGGTTCTGGGCCAGCGCGGTCTTGTCCACAGCGGCAAACTCCGGGCGGGCGTAGCGCACCATCAGGAGCTTATCCCACAGGGTGAAGTTGTCGTGGGCCGAAACGTAGCTGATGATCTGCCCCGGGGCGTGAGGCGGCAGCTTTTCACTGCGGCACCACGCCGCCACCGAAGCACCGATATCCCAGAAACTCCCGGGCTTGCCCTCCACATAGCCCGGCTCCCGGGCATCGAAGCAGCCGCCCTTGATGGCATCCCGGGTGTTGTCGCAAAAAATGCCGATGCGCTCGTTCAGCATATTCAGGTTGTTCTTGTTGGCCTCGTACCGGTGCAGGGCGCTGCAGCCGCCCTGCCACGGCTCACCGTACATCAGAATATCCCGCCCGCCGGGCAGCTTGTCCAGTTCAGCCCGGAGGAGGTTCATGGTCTCCACGTCATACAGGCCCATCAGGTCAAACCGGAAGCCGTCGATGTGATATTCCCGTGCCCAGTAGAGTATCGAATCAATGAGATAGCGCCGGGCCATGGGCCGCTCAGAGGCAAACTCGTTGCCGCAGCCGCTGCCGTTGGAGAGGGAACCGTCGTCGTTCTGGCGGAAGTAGTAGAGGGGCACCACCCGGTTCAGCACATTGTCGGAGCGGTACATATGGTTATACACCACGTCCATTACAACGCCGATGCCCGCCGCATGGAGGGCCGCGATCATCTGTTTGCACTCCCGCACCCGCACCTCACCCCGGGTGGGGTCGGTGGAGTAGCTGCCATCGGGCACATTGAAGTTGGTGGGGTCGTAGCCCCAGTTATACTGCCGGGTCAGGGGGCGGCTCTCATCCACGCTGCCAAAATCGAAGATTGGCATGAGCTGGACATAGCTCACCCCCAGCCGCTTGAGGTAATTCAGGCAGGTGGGGTGGATGCCGTCGCTGCTCAGGGTCGTGCCCTGCTGGGTAAAGGCCAGAAATTTGCCCCGCCAGGCCGTGTGCACACCGCTGGCCGGGTCCTGCGAGAAATCCCGGACGCTGACCTCCCACACACTGCGCCGGGCCGGTGGGATCACCGGCCGCACATCCCGCTCCCAGCCCTGCGGGTCTACCCGGGCCGGGTCAAAGATCATGCTGCGCACCCCGTTCACCCCTGCCGAGCGGGCGTAAGGGTCCGCTGCATTGCAGGTGCCAAACGGGGTGGTAAGGGTGAAATCGTAGTATTTTCCGTGCTGGTCGCCGGGCAGATAGATGCTCCACACACCCTTGTCCTGCTGCTGCAGTGGCAGGGTGCCCACACAGGCCCCGCCGGTGCCCCGGCGGTACAGGTTCACTGCTGCCTGTTTTGCCGTGGGAGCCCACAGGCGCAGGTGTGTCCCGGCGGGGGTATACTCCACCCCCAGCGGGCCGTAGTATTCCGTCTGGCGGGCAAAGGCTTCGCTCTCAAACAGCGTCTTCCATTCAGCAGGTGTTCTTGGCTCCATGGCAATTCATCCTTTCATTTGACAATAGTGTAACGAACTTTGTCCTTTATTTCAACCCTTTCCTTGCAAAACGTACCAGACTCCACTATACTGAAAGAAAAAACACTGCACGGAGGGAAGTTTTATGGCATACACCGATGATTGGGAAAGTCTGATGAACGGCGTGTTCGGCCCGGGGGGCAGATTCAAGGCCGCCCCCGGCACTTCTGCACCCAAAACAGGCGGCAGCGCCGCCCTGCCTGACCTGAACGCGGCGCTTCTGGAACAGCAGAAACGGCTGGACGAGCTGTTGAAGCAGCAGAACGCCCAGCTCAAAACCCAGAGAGATGCCACCGCCGCCGCGCTGGAAAGCAGCCGCCAGATGCTGCGGGACATGGAGGACGAAGGCCTGCTGGCCAGGGGCACCACCGACGTGAAGCCGGAACATCTGGGCAGCTTTGAAGGCCTTGCCGCCGAGGTCAAGCAGACGGTGCTGGGGCAGGATGCTTTTGTGGACAGCGTGGTGCGGGCCATGCGCCGCCCCTTTGTGCTGGGCACCGAAGCCCCCGCCGCCCGCAACGTCATCCTGCTCACAGGCGGGGCAGGCACAGGCAGGCATTTTGCACTGGAAGAAACTGCCCGCTGCATGGCGGCCCGGGGCCTTTTGCAGAGCGACAGGATCGCCACGCTGGATCTGGCCCTTTACCCCAATTCCGGAGCCGAGAAGCTCTTCCTGCAGGACCTCTACGCTGCCCTGCACGCACCCGGAGAGATCCTTGCCTTTGAGCACTATGAGAGCTGCTATCCCGGCTTTCTGAAGACCCTGTCTGATCTGGCCGTCAAGGGCAGTGCCCCCCTGTCCAGCCGGTATCTCGTGAACAAAGAAGGCATCCTTGTGGATGCAGGCACGGCGCTGGCCCCGGGAGCTGTCAGCCGCATCGACCCCTGCGGCAAATACCTCATCTTCTACTCCCACAAGGGCCGGGAGGCACTGGCTGACAAATTCGGTGCGGCGCTGGTGTCGGCACTGGGGGATGTCTGCGAGACGGCCTCCTACACCCGGGAGGATCTGGCCGCCCTTGCCGCACAGCAGCTCAACGCGCTGGCCCAGAAGATCCGCACCCGGCTGGGGCTGACCCTTTCCGCCGGGGCCGACGTGCGAGACTATGTCGCAGCTCAGTGCACCGCACAGAAGGGTGCGGCAGGCCTTTCCGCGTGCACCGACCGCATCTTCCGCGCCCTGAGCGAATACTGCCTGCAGACCGATGAAACCCTTACCGGCACCGTGACCCTGACCGCCGGGCCGGAAGGGGTGCAGTTCCGTCTGAACGACGGCGCAGACCAGCCCCTGTTCGACCTGCTGCCCGCCGCCTACACCGGCGCGCTGGATGCCATCCGCGCCGAGATCAACGAGCTGGTGGGCCTTGCCCCGGTCAAGGAATATGTGTTCGGTCTGGCCGACAACCTGCAGGTGCAGCAGCGCCGGGCCGCCGCCGGGCTCAAAACTGCCAGCCTTTCGATGCACATGATCTTCACGGGCAACCCCGGCACCGGCAAGACCACCATTGCCCGGCTGGTGGCACGGTATCTGAAAGCCATCGGTGCCCTCAAGGGCGGCCAGTTGGTGGAGGTGACCCGTGCCGATCTGGTGGGCCGCTACACCGGCCACACCGCCCCCCTGACCAACAGCGTCATCGAGAGCGCGCTGGGTGGTGTGCTCTTCATTGACGAGGCATACAGCCTTTACCGCGGCGAGCAGGACAGCTTCGGGCTGGAAGCCATCGACACGCTGGTGAAGGGGATGGAGGATCACCGGGATGAGCTGGTGGTCATTCTGGCAGGTTACACCAGGGAGATGGAGACCTTCCTCACCGCCAACAGCGGCCTTGCCAGCCGTTTTCCCAACCGGATCGAGTTCCCGGACTACACCGCCGTGGAGCTGCTGCAGATCACCCAGGTCCTTGCCAAAAACAAGGGCTACACCCTGGCCGAAGCCTGCACCGAACCCCTGCTGGGCTATTATGCCCGCTGGCAGGAATCCGATGCCCGCACCGCCGGCAATGGCCGCCTTGCCCGCAACACACTGGAAAAGGCCATCTTCCACCAGAGCCGCCGCCTCGTCGCCGAGCCCGCCGCCGCGCTGGATCTGATCCTGCCCAGTGATCTGGAATTGAAGGAGCCGTAAACACGCAAAAAGGACTGCTTTCGCAGTCCTTTTTCTTGTTATTGATGCTGTTCTGCCAGCCGGGCGGTCATCTCCCGCAGCCCCTGCCGCACTTCGGGCGGGGCGACCACTTCTATCTTGCCGCCAAAGCCGCAGACCCAGCCATAGAACTGGTCACTGACGCAGATGGGGACATCGAAATGGAAGCAGCCATTCCCCTCGGGCAGGAACATGGGCGTTGCGCCAAAGCGCTCCCGCATGGCACCTTCCAGATCCGCGGTGCACCGCAGGGTAACGCGATGCTCCGGCCCGCCGTACATTCCAAAGTGCTTGCGCAGATAGGCAGGCAGGTCAAGATCCGCAAACTGCTCCTGACCCCGCCGGGGCGCATCCAGCACCCGGACCCCGCTCATCTTGTCCACCCGGTAATGGCGGATGCCCTTTTCATCGGCAAACGCAATGAGGTAGTAGCACCCGTTCTCCCAGGCCAGCTGCCACGGGCTGACGGTCCTTTTCTCTTTCTCGCGGCTGTCGGCTTTTCTGTAGAGGAACTCCACCATTTTACCGTTGTTGATGGCCTCGTGCAGGGCATCGATGCTGTACAGCAGGCTCTTGCTGTCGGTCTTGGGGCGGCCCTCCACATAGACCTGACGCTGCAGCTGGCTGCCCTCGTAGTTGGAGCAGAGCTTTTCCAGCTTGTGGATCAGCCGCCTGCTCGTGGTGCCGGATACCACCCGGCTTGCCTGCACGGCATCCACCAGCAGCTTGAGCTCCGCCAGATCAAAGGTGCGGCTGGCAAGGAAATACCCGCCGCCCCGGCCCCGGCGCAGCTTGATATCATAGCCCAGCGCACCCAGTGCCTCAATATCGCTGTACACGCTCTTGCGCTCACAGCGGATGCCCTGCGCCTCCAGCAGCTCCACCAGCTGCGGCACATTCAGCAGGTGGTTTTCATCGGTCTGCTGCTCAAAAATGCGCAATAGCGCCAGCAGCTTGGATTTCTGGCCTTCCTGTTTGGGCATTCGGTACACCTCATTTTTTCGTGTTGTGCCAAACCTCTCAGTCTCGCTTCCAGCTCCCCAGCAGGGGAGCTGGAAAAAACAGCAGTGCTGTGTGCTGAAAAGGTTACGGCGCTTTCTTATCAAACGCCGCGCGGCGCTGGGTGGACAGGCGGAACATCTCCTCCAGCTTTTCCCGGTCATCGGCCACAAGGGCGTTGCGCATCTCGTTCAGCGCCCCGCTGAACTGGTCGATCTCGGAGATAAGGTTCTCCTTGTTCCAGAGGAACAGCTCCGCCCACATCTTATCGTTGATGCGTGCAATGCGGGTCAGGTCCCGGAAGGAATCGCCGGTGTACTCGCACAGCGAGGTATTGTCGTTGGCGCACATCAGGCTGACGGCGATGGCATGGCAGAGCTGGCTGACATAGCCGATCATCCTGTCATGCTCCTGCACGGTCAGAGTGCAGATATGCTTGAAACCCAGCACCTCGGCCAGCTCCCTGGCCCACTGAACGGCCTCCGGGGTGTTCTTTTCCGTAGGGGTCACAATGAAGTTGGCCGGGGCAAAATTCACCTCGGCAGCGTGCTCCACACTGGAGGTCTCACGGCCCGCCATGGGGTGGCTGGCAATGAACTCCACACCCGGCCTGCACATGGCCTGAATGGGCTCCACCAGACCGGTCTTTACGCCCGACACATCGGTAAAGATGCAGCCCTCCTTCAGCAGGTGGCCGTAGGTCCGGAACCACTCGAGCAGGGCCGTGGGGTACAAGCCAAAGATGATATGATCGGCCTGACATACCAGATCCTCAAAATCGTGGGTCTTGCCGCTGGCGATATAGCCATGGTCGAGAGCATACTGCAGATGGCCCTCGCTGCGGTTGATGCCGTCCACATGGAACCCGGCCCTGCTCAGCTCCAAGGCGTACTTGCCGCCCAGCAGGCCCAGGCCCACAATGAGATAACGCTTTGATTTATCCAACATGTTCCACCTCCGCGCCCAAAGGCTTGATGGCTTCCAGAAAATCCGGCCAGCTCTTGGCAATGGCCTCGGCCCCGCTGATGGGCAGGGCCAGCCCGGCGGCCAGCGCCAGCACCGCAAGGCTCATCACCACGCGGTGGTCGTTGTGGCCGGAAAGCGGCTGCTCCGGGGCATGGAGCGCGCCGGCACAGCCATGGATGGTAATGGTGCCGCCCTCGCTCTCCAGCTGCCCACCGCAGGCCCGCAGCTCGGTCTCCATGGCCTCGATGCGGTCACTCTCCTTGATGCGGAGACGTTCGGCGTTGCGGATGACCGTGGTTCCCTCACACAGCAGGCCCAGCACCATCAGCACAGGGCCCAGGTCGGGGCAGTCGGCAAGGTCGATGTCCGTTCCGTGGAGCGGGGCCTTTTCAAACACCACGCCCTGCCCGGTGCGGGTGAATCTTGCGCCGCACCGCCGGAGGATCTCCAGAATGGCGGCATCGCCCTGCAAGGTCTCCTCAGACAGGCCGGTGATGGCCACCCCGCCGGTCACAGCGCCCAGCACGGCAGGAAAAGCCGCCTGGCTGTAATCGCCCTCCACGGTGTAATCACCGGGAAGATAGTGCTGCCCGCCGGGAATTTCCAGCGTGTTTTCATCCAGCCAGCGGCTCTCCACGCCAAAGGCGTGCTGCACCGCGCGGGTCATATCGATGTAGCTCCGGCTCTCCACAGGCGGGATGAGGTGCAGGGTGCTGGTGCCGCCCAGCAGGGGCAGGGCAAACAGCAGCCCGCTGATGAACTGGCTGGACACGTTGCCCGCCAGCTCGTATTCGCCCGGGGTCAGGGCACCTTCCACAGTCAGGCGGTCCGCGCCCTGTTCAAAACGCAGGCCCTGCTGCTGATACAGCGTTTTGTAGACCGACTGGGGCCGCTCCATCAGCCGCCCACGGCCCGTAAAAGTCACTTCCTGCCCGGTCAGGCTGGCCAGCGGGATGAGGAAGCGCAGGGTGCTGCCGCTCTCACAGCAGTCCACGGGGGCATCAACCGGCAGAAAGCGGCCCAGCCCCTCCACCACCGCGTCGTTTTCACCGGTGGTGACACGGGCGCACAGTCGGCCCGCCGCGCCCAGCGTGGCGGAGATATCCTTGCTGAAAGCAAGATGATGGAGATGGGACGTTCCCTTTGCCAGCGCCGCGCAGAGCACCGCCCGGTGAGCCATGCTTTTGCTGGGCGGCGCGGCGATCCTGCCCGCCACTGCGCGGGCGCGTTTTACCACCACATCCATCTTACATATCCCGGCCAATGGCCCATGCGACCTGACGGCACTTTGCCATGGCCTGTGCAAAGGCATCCGGGGTCAGGCACTGTGCGCCATCGCTCCATGCGTGGCGGGGATCATAGTGGACTTCCACCTCCAGACCGTCGGCACCGGCGGCCACAGCGGCGATCATCATCGGCTCAACCAGATTGGCCTTGCCGGTGGCGTGGCTGGGGTCCACGATGATGGGCAGATGGGTCTTTTCGTGGATGATGGGCACAGCGGAGAGGTCGAGGGTGTTGCGGGTGTACTTCTCAAAGGTGCGGATGCCCCGCTCGCAGAGAATGACCTGCTCGTTGCCGCCGGCCATGATATACTCTGCGGACATGATCCACTCCTCGATGGTGTTGCACAGGCCGCGCTTGAGCAGAACAGGCTTGTGCATCTTGCCCACGGCCTTGAGCAGCTGGAAATTCTGCATGTTGCGGGCACCGATCTGTACCACGTCCACATATTCCTCAAACTCCGGAATCCGGTCCTCGCTCATCAGCTCGGATACGATGGGCATTCCGGTGGCCTCCCGTGCCTTGACCATATCGAGGATGCCCTCGGTCTCCAGACCCTGGAAGGAGTAGGGAGAGGTGCGGGGCTTATAAGCGCCGCCGCGGAACAGGCTTGCACCGCCCGCCTTTACGCCGTTGGCAATGCGCAGTGCCTGCTCCTCGCCCTCGATGCTGCAGGGGCCTGCCATCACGGCGATCTTCTCGCCCCTGCCGATCTTCACGCCGCCGCAGTCGATGATGGAATCGGCGGGGTGGAACAGGCGGTTGGCCCGCTTATAGGGAGCGGACACGCGGGTGACATTGTCGATCCAGGGGTTGGCCAGCACGTCGCGCTCATCGATCTTGGTGGTATCGCCCACCAGACCGAACACATTGTAATCCTTGCCGGTGATCAGGGTCACATCCAGGCCCTGCTTCTCGAATTTGTCTACGATCTTTTCCAGCTCTTCCTTGGGGGTACCTTTTTTGGTCGAAATGATCATCTTGTTTCTTTTCCCTTCTGTTTTGTCTCTATGCTTTCAGTTTTGCTGCACAGCCTGCCCTACTTGCCAAGGGCTCCCCCTTCGGGGGAGCTGGCGAGCGAATGCGAGACTGAGAGGGTTGTTACTGCACCAGGTGCGTCTGCGCGCCGCCATCCAGCCGGAGCAGCTGCACAAGGTAGGCGCAGGCATGGAGATATCCGCTGACCCCCTCGCCTGCAAAGCGGCCCTGACAGCCAAAGGAGACCACATCCACGCTGCGGAAGGGCTCCTTGCCGCTGGGGTCGGCCAGCATCACTTCCACGGCGGGCACGCCGCACACCTGCAGCGCTTCCAGAATGGCCACGCTGTAATAGGCATAGCCGCCCGGGTTGAGGATGATGCCATCGGCCCGGCCTGCCGCCGACTGGATCTCATCGATGAGGTCACCCTCGTGGTTGGACTGGAAAAAGTCCACCTGAACATCCATCTGGACACAGCCCGCCTCGATATAATCCAGCAGTGTATTGAAATCGATCTGCCCCTCCATGCCCGGCTCCGTGAACTGGGTCAGGTTGAGGTTGGGACCGTTAATGACTAAAAATTTCATCCAGCGCCTCCATTGCCGCCGTCACGGCATCCGCAGGGGTGGTCTTGTTGGGGATCACAGCATCCGCTGCCGCCAGATAGAGCGGGCGGCGCTGGGCTTCCATGGTTTTCAGGGCCTCAGGGCTGGTGGAAAGGGGCCTTCCTCCGCCCACCAGCAGATCTTCCAGCGGCCGGTCGATAAAGAGCACGATACCGTTGGCGTGGAGCGCCCGGAGGTTTGCCGGGTCTTTGACCACGCCGCCGCCGCAGGAGATGACCTGCCGGTTCTCCCGGGCAAAGCGGGCGGTCTGCACGGCTTCCAGCTTCCGGAAGCCTGCCTCCCCCTCAGCGGCAAAGATGTCCGGGATGCTCCGGCCGTCGGCCTTGACGATCTCCTCGTCCAGATCCACGAACCGCTTGCCCAGCCGTTCCGCCAGAGCGCGGCCCAGGGTGGATTTGCCCGAGGAGGGCATCCCGATGAGGGCAATGTTCAGCTGTTCCCGCCGCAGTTCGCTGGTCACACGGGCGATCTCGGCACCGGCATCCTCAAACTTGCGGTCGAGGAAAAATTCTGCCGCGTACACTGCCTGCGCCACCAGCATTTCCAGGCCGCCGACGGCAACGGGCACCCCCAGCTCCTCGGCCCGGAGGATGAGCTCGGTCTTATCGGGATTATAGATGACATCGATCACGGCTTCCAGCCCGGGCATGGAGGTGATATCCAGGGCGCTCACGCCCACATTGGGGTACATGCCCACCGGCGTGGTGTTGATGATGATCTGCGCCCCGGTGGTCAGGGCCTGAGCATAAGTCAGCTCTCCCTTTTCGGGGTCGGGATGGCGGCTGACAGTATAGATCTGTTTCGCGCCCCGGTCATGGGCCACGGCCCAGGTGGTGTTGTGGGTGCCGCCGGTGCCCAGAATGAGCACGGTCCTGTCCTTGAACTTCACCCCGTGTGCATCGCACAGATAGGAGAAGCCGGGGTAATCGGTGTTGTAGCCGTAGAGCAGGCCGTTCCTGTTGACGATGGTGTTCACGGCGTTGATGGCCTTGGCGTGGGGGTCGATGTAGGAGCAGTACTCCATGACCACCAGCTTATAGGGGATGGTGACATTGATGGCCCTGAACTGCCGCCGGGTCAGAAAGGCCCGGACTTCCTCTTCCGTGGGCAGGGGGCACAGGTCGTACCGGTAGCCGCAGAGCATCTCGTGGATGACCTTGGAGTAGGAGTGGCCCAGCCTCCCGCCGATGAGTCCGTATTCCATTTACAGCACCTCCTTGCGGTAGCCGGTGGGGTCCTCCATCCAGGCCATGCCGTATTTTGCGGTGAGCAGGTCGCCCACGGCCAGCGCGGCGGCGCAGGTCTGCACAATGGCGGCCCGGGGCACGATGCAGGGGTCGTGGCGGCCCTGAATGGACAGCTCCGCGTCCTTCTTTGCCATATAATCCACCGTGTCCTGCGTTTTGTAGATGCTGGGGGTAGGCTTGACCGCCGTGCGGAACACCACGGGCATCCCGTTGGAGATGCCGCCGTTCAGGCCCGCATTGTGGTTGGTGGCGGTGACGATGCGCTCCCCCTGCATCCGGAAGGCATCGTTGGCCTCCGAGCCCTTCTGGTCCGCAAAGCCGAAGCCAGAACCGAACTCGATGCCCTTGACCGCCGGGATGGAGAAGGCCAGGTGAGCGAGCTTGCTCTCCACGCTGTCGAAATAGGGCTCGCCCACGCCTGCGGGCAGGCCCAGAATGGCGGTCTCCAGCACGCCGCCCACACTGTCGCCCTCAGCACCGGCGGCACGGATGGCAGCTTTCATGGGTTCCTCCACACTGCCGTCCAGCAGGGCAAAGCCCTCGGACTTGTTCAGCAGTGCCTCGGCCTGCGCCGCCAGCGCGGCGGGATCATCCAGCGCAAAGGGGGCATCGCTGATCCCGGCACACCGCCCGATGTGAGTCACGATCTCGATCCCGGCCCGGTTCAGGGCTCCCAGCACCAAAGCGCCTCCCGCCACCAGCGCGGCGGTGACGCGGCCCGAAAAGTGACCGCCGCCCCGGGCATCCTGATAGCCGTGGTACTTGGCGTAGGCAGTGTAATCCGCGTGGCCGGGCCGCAGCAGGTCAGCCGTTTTGGCATAGTCGCCGCTGCGGGTGTTCTGGTTTTCGATCATCAGGGCAATGGCGGTGCCGGTGGTGCGGCCGTTGACCACGCCAGATAAAAACTGCACCGCATCTCCCTCCACACGGGGGGTGGAAAGGCCGTCGCCCCGGGCACGGCGCTTGTCCATGCAGGCAGCAAGAAAGGCTTCCTCCACGGGCACGCCCGCCGCTATGCCGTCCAGCACCGCGCCGACAGCCCTGCCGTGGCTCTCGCCAAAAATGGTCAGCGAAAGGTCGCTGCCAAAGGTGTTTTTCATGGCTTACTCCTCCACACCCAGCAGGGGGCGCAGCCCCTCCACGGGGATGGTCTCGGCCCGCCAGCAGCCCAGACCCGGCACCTTGATCACCGTGATCTGGCCGCCCTGGGCCTTTTTATCGTGCAGCATCTCGGCCAGCACCTTTTCCTTGTTATAGGTGGTGCGGGTGGGCAGGCCAATGCGGCGGTAGACCGCCCGCACCCGCTTCTGCAGCGCCTTGGATTCGATCATGGGCAGCATGCCCAGCGCCACGCACTCGCCGTGGAACAGGCCCACGGTGCGGCGGCCCTTGATGCCCTTGACGGCCTCGATGCCGTGGCCGATGGTGTGGCCGAAGTTGAGGGCCTTGCGCATCCCGCGCTCGGTCTCGTCCTGCTCGACAATGTTCTTTTTGAAGCGCAGGCTGCGGCAGATGATCTCGCCGATCTGGGCGTCCACGTCGCCGCTCTCAAAGATGGCGAACAGTTCCGGGTCTGCCAGCAGGCTTGCCTTGACGGCCTCGGCCAGACCGTTGATGAAGTGGCGGCGGGGCAGGGTGGCGAGGGTGTCCGGGTCCACGATGACCAGCTTGGGCTGCCAGAAGGCACCTACGATGTTCTTGGTGTCGCCGAGGTCCACGGCGGTCTTGCCGCCGATGGAGGAATCGATCATGGAAAGGGTGGTGGTGGGGCAGTTGATAAAATCGATGCCCCGCATGTAGATGGCAGCGGCAAATCCGGCCAGATCCCCGACCACGCCGCCGCCCACGGCCACCACCAGGTCGCCGCGGCCCATGTTGAACTCCAGCATCTGCCGGAGCACCGTTTCCAGGATCTTGAAGCTCTTGCTGGCCTCACCCTGCGGCACCGTGATGATGGTGGATTCCCGGCACTGGTCGGCCACGCGCTGGGCATACTCGGCAGGCACACCGCTGTCGGTGACAACGGCCACCTTGCGGTCCAGCCGGGCAAACTGGTACAGATTTTCCAGCGCGCCGTTCTTCAGGATGATATCATAACTGCGCTCGCCCAGATTCATGGTGAGCTTTGTCCCGATGAAATCGCTCATTTCGTATACACTCCTAACAGCCGTACCGTGCGGCAGACATGATTCAGCTCGCGCAGCAGCGCGGCGGTCTTTTCGGCGGCGGGGTCTCCCACCAGCTCGACATAAAAATAATAATCAAAGGGGACGTGGGGCAGCGGGCGGCTCTTGATGGACTCCATATCGTAGCCGCTGGCACCGATGA
>ENA-UONV01001895-UONV01001895.1-human-gut-metagenome-genome-assembly--contig:-CS4-NODE-1895-length-16802-cov-20.221293_pt1 | contig 16802 bp, 11 predicted proteins | sample MGYA00242461_ERZ724008 | MGnify/ENA metagenome assembly ERZ724008 | reverse complement strand
AAGTGTTGCGCCTGCAAATTCTTTTTGACTTTTTTCATGGCTTTACTCGCCGAGATACCGCCGAAAATGCTCCCGACAGCACCGAGTGCGCCACCTGCTATGCTTCCGAATAGTCCCATGATTAATCGTTTTGAGTTTCAAAAGTTATAATTCGTGCGCTAATTTACGGCTGTATCTTTGTAGGCAACTTTTAAGTTTTGTATCATGGCAAAAGGTAAGAAAACAGGAGGGCGCACCAAAGGAACGCCCAACAAAGAAAACCCTCTAAAGGGGTATCTTCGCGCTCACAGCCTTGCATACTTTGAGCCGAAGCCACAAACCGATGTAGACGGCAACCCTCGCAAAATTGACTTCACCGACAAAGACGGCATAATCCTTGACACTGTCGTCTTGAAAAACGCTGACGGCTCTCCGCGCGTTATGTCCGACTTTGACGTGGATATGATTACAATGGACGCTAACGAGCGCGTATCAGCCGAATTGCGCCTGCTTGAGTTCCACACGCCGAAGATGAAAGCCGTTGAGGTGGATATGGATATGCGAGCCTCGGTAGTAACCATTGAGGACCGGTTGCGAGAACTCTGCGGAGAAACTGATGATGATGAGGACTGACGCGCCCGGCTCTCTACTTCATCTACTTTTAGACGCAACCAACCACCAACCGACACTTAACCACAGCAGTTTTGAGATGTGTTTTTCATAAACCGAAAGCGAGCCGTCCGTGAGGATAGTTCGCTTAATCTTTAACCGACACCGCCTTTTCTTCAAACCGAAATCAATCCAAAGAGAAACCGAAACGAAACCAAACAATAACCAAAGTATAACCAAACAATAACCTACATTTAACCGACACCGCCTTTTCTTCAAACCGAAATCAATCCAAAGTAATACCTTCACGCATGCGCGCGGGAATATCCTTTATGGAATTCCTCTATGGATAAGGACGTAATATATTAAGTCGAATATATTACTACGGATATAGGATAAGGAAGAAAAAATTAAATCTAATTTTTTCTATGGAGTAGGAAATGGAATAGAGTTCGCTTCGCTCCGACAACGACGACATTCAAATTTTTTTTGAAGAATTTTTTTCTTTGATTGGCTGACGCGCGTAGTCCAAAGAGAAAAAGAAAAAAGTTCCGCGCAAAAAGAAAAAGAGAAACGCCCGGCTCTGCGTTGAAACAAAGTCGGGAGAAAAAGATTTAAGGGGGAAAGGGGGCCGCGAAAATTTTTGTTCACGAAGTTATCTTCACGAAGTTGTCAGAAGCCTTTGCCCTTTGTGTGTTCATATACCACCTCGCGGTCGGTGTCAACATTCTTGATGCGGAACTGGACGGCACTCCCAGTCGGGATTGAGTCGGGCAGCTGTGTCGCAAGCCGGGCAACAACCTCCCCAACGGTGCCGAAGCCTATGTCGCTGACCTCGGCAAGAACCTCGCCACGGAAATACGCACGAGCATAGACCATATACTTCGGAGACAGCCGGAATAACTTGTCTTGCGACTCCTCCACGTCTCGCGCCACGCCCTGCTTGCCTTTCTGCGTTGAGAAAAATATAAAATCAATCACTTTGGCGTTCAACTCCCAGGCCGGAGTGAAATCAATCTTGATGTAACCTCGCGTAACCGTGTGTCCGTGCGAGTGGTTCATCGCAAAAGCCACCTCCGCGATTGACGCGCCACAATCATTCTGCGCTATCGTACCCCACGTGTGCCGGAACGTATAGACGCAGTACCATTTCTCCTGCTTAATCTCCATTGACTTGCACAACTGCCGTATGCCGTTGTTAACATTCGCCCCGAAAGAGTCAAAATCGCAGTAACGCTTGTGGAAATTGAACAGGTAAGGGTCATCATCATCGGCAAGATACTTCTTGATTATCGGCTCGATGATTGGCTCAACGCGCATTTCGATATAGGCATCATCGCGCCTGCTCTTCCGTGTCTTTGCCCTCTTGTAGCATATCAGTCCGTCATGGTAATTCTCCTTTCGCAGTTCGTAGATGTCGGCAGTGTTCATTCCTGCAAGGCACAACACCAACATCGCCACATCGCGCCCCAGTTCGGGCAGAGGGTCAATCAATCGTGTAGCAGGCAGGGGAGCTGCGAAAAACGCCCGGCATTCCTCCGGCGATATGGCAATCTTCTCCGACCGGTCCGCAGGCGGTATCTTCACCTTGCCCCACGGATTGGTCTTGATGCGGATAATGCCGTTGTCGTAGTCGTTGAACTCCTGCATCGCAGCTCTGAACACTTGACGCATACACACTGGATACATCTCCTTTGCCCTGCGCGTCTGCTCCAACGACTTTATCCACCTGCCCACCTGCATAGATGTCAGCTGCCCGAACATAATCTTGTTCGTGCCAAAGAAACGCTCCATGTGTTGCAGAGCCAGTTTGTAGTTGCGAGAGGTACGCTCTTGGTCGTTGTCAATCAATCGGTCAATATGCAGGCGCGCATAGTCGCTGAAGCATATATCCTCATCGCCATTCTTCAGAAACTCCACCACCTCCGCGACCGTCCATTTGCTGATATCCTTTTTGTTCAGCCGCTCGTTGAACGTCATAATCCGCTCCGTGCAGTAGTTAAGCACGAAAGGGTCTTTGATGTCGCCCTTGCTGTTGAGTTCCTTTTTCGTTACCATCTTGTCGGTCTTGATATATCCGTGTCGCTTGTGGTGGCTGACCCGGATATAGACCTGCATAAATCCGTCATTGCGGATACCGCGAACAGTCGCTTTGAATGTTGCCATATCTTCCGTGTTCCTATTGTTTATTGCTTAAAAATTCCGCTTGTTTCATATCTTCCGTCATTACTGGGAGTTACTTTGTACACCTGCTTTGTACACCTATGTACACCGACCCGAAAAAATTGTGTACAAAGTTGTACACTTTTTCGAGCATTTGGCCTCACAAAGTGATGTCAAGTGAACGGACTCCCAAAGAATACCAAAGGCTGTAACACCCTTTTTATAGGAGCGTTACAGCCTAAGTATCGGATAATGTTAGACTACGTCTTAATCTTCTATTGCAGCCTGCGCCGCAGCGACGCGGGCGATGGGCACACGGAAGGGGGAGCAGCTTACGTAGTTCATGCCGAGTTTGGCGCAGAACTTCACAGACGAGGGTTCACCGCCATGCTCGCCGCAGATACCTACCTTGAGGTCGGGACGGGTGGAACGGCCTTTCTTCACGCCCATTTCCACGAGCTGGCCTACGCCTTCCTGGTCGAGAACTTCGAAGGGATCGGTCTTGATGATGCCGTGTTCCTTATAGAATTTGAGGAACTTGGGTGCGTCGTCGCGCGAGAAGCCGAATGTCATCTGAGTGAGGTCGTTCGTACCGAACGAGAAGAATTCTGCAACCTCGGCAATCTGGTTAGCTACGAGGGCTGCACGCGGAACCTCAATCATAGTACCTACGAGGTAGGGGAGAGACTGGCCTTTTTCCTCGAATACCTTGGCAGCAGTGGTGTTGATGATGTCGGCCTGGTTCTGGATTTCCTTAAGCGAACCTACCAGAGGAATCATGATTTCGGGCTTGACATCGATGCCGCGTGCCTTGACTGCAAGTGCAGCCTCGATGATGGCACGTGTCTGCATTTCGGTAATCTCCGGATAGGTGATGCCAAGACGGCATCCACGGTGACCGAGCATGGGGTTGAATTCCTCCAGTGCGTCAACCTTAGCCTTTACCTCAGCGAGGGTGATACCCATTTCGTCGGCCAGTTCCTTCTGAGTTGCGGTCTGATGAGGCACGAACTCGTGCAGAGGGGGATCGAGCAGACGGATTGTAACACCGAAGCCGTCCATTGCCTCGAAAATACCCTCGAAGTCGCCACGCTGCATGGGAAGGAGTTTAGCAAGAGCTGCCTTACGGCCTTCAACGTCGGAGGCAAGAATCATCTCACGTACCGACTTGATGCGGTCGCCTTCAAAGAACATGTGCTCTGTGCGGCAGAGACCGATACCCTGGGCACCAAATGCACGGGCCTGCTTGGCGTCGCGGGGGGAGTCGGCATTGGTGCGGACGAGAGTCTTGGTGTATTTGGCAGCAAGGTTCATGATTGCACCGAAATCGCCGTCGAGTTCGGGTTCAACCGAAGGAACCTGACCGTCGTAAACGTCGCCGGTGGAGCCGTTGAGCGAAATCCAGTCGCCTTCCTTATATGTCTTGCCACCCATTTCTACGGTACGGGCTTCGTAGTCGACCTTGATTTCGCCGGCGCCGGATACGCAGCACTTACCCATACCGCGGGCAACAACAGCTGCATGGCTGGTCATACCGCCACGCATGGTAAGAATACCCTGTGCAACGGCCATACCGCGGAGGTCCTCAGGAGAGGTCTCGATACGAACAAGAACGACTTTCTTTTTCTTCTCTGCCCAAAGTTCGGCATCGTCGGCGAAGAATACAATCTGACCGGTAGCTGCACCCGGCGAAGCGGGAAGGCCTTTCGCTACAACAAGCGCACGCTTGAGAGCAGCCTTGTCGAATACGGGGTGGAGAAGTTCGTCGAGTTTCTGAGGCTCCATGCGGAGAAGGGCTGTCTTCTCGTCAATTTCGCCGGCACGGAGGAGATCCATGGCTATTTTAACCATAGCAGCGCCGGTGCGCTTGCCGTTACGGGTCTGGAGCATCCAGAGCTTGCCGTCCTGGATCGTGAACTCCATATCCTGCATATCTTTATAATGGTCTTCGAGCTTGTGGGCGATATTGATGAGTTCTGCGGCGCACACAGGCATCGATTCTTCAAGCGAAGGATATTTCGCAGCGCGCTCTTCTTCGCTGATACCCTGAAGAGCAGCCCAGCGGCGCGAGCCCTCTACGGTAATCTGCTGAGGTGTGCGGATACCGGCCACAACATCCTCGCCCTGCGCATTAATCAGGTATTCGCCGTTGAATATATTTTCGCCGGTGGCAGCGTCGCGGGAGAAGGCAACGCCGGTAGCGGAATTATTGCCCATATTGCCATATACCATGGCCTGAACATTAACGGCCGTTCCCCATTCTTCGGGAATCTGGTTCATACGGCGATAAAGGATGGCACGTTCGTTCATCCAGCTGTCAAACACGGCGCAGATACCGCCCCAGAGCTGATCCCATGCACTTTCCGGGAAATCCTTGCCGGTATGCTCCTTAACGGCGCTCTTGAAGAGCGTAACGAGAGTCTTGAGGTCGTCGACTGTAAGGTCGAGGTCGCTTTTCACACCCTTTTCTTCCTTCACCTTGTCTATAATGGCTTCGAAGGGGTCGATTTCAGTCTTTGATTTCGGTTTCATTCCGAGCACCACGTCGCCGTACATCTGAACGAAACGGCGGTAGCTATCCCAGGCGAAGCGGGGATTTCCGCTTTTCTCGGCGAGAGCATTCACGGTAGCATCGTTCATACCGAGGTTAAGCACGGTATCCATCATACCGGGCATCGAAGCGCGTGCTCCGGAGCGTACGGAAACGAGAAGGGGATTCTGGGGGTCGTCAAACTTTTTGCCGGTAAGAGTCTCTACGTGAGCGATAGCTTTCTCGACATCGGACTTGATATCCTTGACCACTTCGTCGCGACCATACTGGGTATATTCGGTGCAGACATCGGTCGTGATAGTGAATCCGGGAGGAACCGGCATTCCCAACTTGTTCATTTCAGCGAGGTTGGCACCTTTGCCACCGAGGAGGTTACGCATCGAGGCATCGCCTTCGGCCTTACCGTCGCCAAATGTATAGATCTTTTTCATTTGGGTTTTGAAAGTTTTAAGATTAGATTATTTAATATTGTTCATTTTTTCATTGCAATATGCCGGAAAAAGGCTTGCATTCAAAGCTTCGACAGCAGGCTGATAGGCCGGAACCCGATACAGGAAAGCATGCACACATTCTGGCATTATTTGCAAAGATACGACTTTGCCATGAAATTTGCCGTAAAGAGAATGAAAAAATAGTCAAGACTTCGCTAAAATTCCCATTTGAAGCAAATAATGAGGCAATTTTATCCTATAATCCTTAAATTTGCACACGTAAAACCGGTGTCGGCTGCTGAGATTTACCAGTACAATTGGTAGGCTTCCCGGCCCCCCCTTTCAAAGTACATCAGGAATACAATGTCACGCAAAAAGAAAGAATTGCCATTACTTGAGAATATAGAAATAACCGGTGTGGCCGCCGAGGGCAATGCTATCGCAAGAGTCAACGATATGGTTTTGTTCATACCCTACGGAGCTCCGGGCGACGTGGCCGACATAAAAATTGACCGCAAGAAACGCTCGTATGCCGAAGGACATATCGAACGACTCACGAAGCCATCCGAACTCCGCACGGAACCACAGTGCAAGCATTTCGGCACATGCGGTGGCTGCCGATGGCAGCATCTTCCGTATGAGTATCAGCTCAAAGCCAAACAGCAGCAGGTAGTCGACGCTCTGACGCGCATAGCCAAAGTAGCACTTCCCAAAATATCGCCCATTATCGGTTCAGAACGTATCTGGGAATACCGCAACAAAATGGAATATACATTCTCCAACAAGCGGTGGATTACCTGGGAACAGCTCCGAAGCGGAGAGGACGTCGGCGACCGTTCGGGAGCAGGCTTCCATATCCCGGGTGCATTCGACAAAGTGCTCGATATTGAGGAATGCCACCTGCAGGACCATATCGCAGACCGAATCCGCCTGCACCTTAAGAACTACGGCATCGCCAACGGGCTGCCATTCTACGACCTGAGAGCTCAGCAGGGTTTTCTCCGTACGTTGATGATCCGCACGCTGACCACCGGCGAACTGATGGTAGTCGTTGTGTTCGGCGAAGATAATCCCGAAAAAATCCAGGCGACGCTCGACGACCTCCGCCAGGCCTTCCCGGAAATCACATCACTGCTCTACGTAGTCAACACTAAAGTCAATGATACAATCGGCGATCTTGAGGTGCACTGCCATTCCGGACAGCCGTGGGTTGAAGAAGAAATGGAAGGACTGCGGTTCCGTATCGGGCCGAAATCGTTTTATCAGACCAACTCTCGTCAGGCCTACGAACTCTATAGTATTGCCCGCAACTTCGCCGGTCTGACAGGAAACGAACTGGTCTACGACCTCTACACTGGCACCGGTACCATAGCCAATTTCGTGGCACGCGATGCCGCGAAAGTAATAGGGATAGAATATGTGGAAGATGCCATCCGCGACGCCCGCATCAATTCAGAAGCCAACGGGATACACAACACCGAATTCTTTGCCGGCGATATGAAGGACGTCCTTACGGATGAATTTATCGCTGAACACGGGCGTCCGGAAGTGATGATTGTCGACCCTCCCAGGGCAGGCATGCACGAGGATGTAGTCAACGTGATTCTCAACGCCGCTCCCCGCACCATAGTATATGTGAGTTGCAATCCGGCTACTCAGGCGCGCGATCTGGCGTTGCTCGACTGCCAATACTCCGTCGAAGCCGTGCAGCCCGTCGACATGTTTCCTCATACGCACCATGTGGAGAACGTTGTAAAACTCAAACGACGCGAAACTTCAACGGATTCGATATAAGGCCGGAAATTTCAGAGGTTGGAATTGTAATAGCGGGGATTGCCTGTAACTTCCTCGCCGACAAAGTCCGGCAAATCAAACCGGTCGCCGGCATCCCGAAGCTCAATTTCGGCTACAACCAGTCCCTCGCGCGAGCCATGGAATTCGTCCACTTCCCAGAGGCGGTCGTCATAAGGCACAATCCATCGCGTCTTATGAATTATACTACCGCCGCAAAGCGAAAGCATCTCTCTGGCATCGTCAAGCGGAATCTCATACTCCCATTCAGAGCGGACACATCCCGCATTACGGCTCTTGACCGTTATGAATGCCTTGTCATCGATAACACGCACCCTTACAGTGCTGTCCGGATTGCGGCTCAGATAACCCTGCTGCACCACATGAGCGGCAACCGCCCGATCGCGATAGCCGTCGGAAGTCACAAGAAACTTTTTTTCGATTTCCTTTGCCATAAATTTTGCTGATAATATTTTCAGCAAAGGTAACAACAAAATAGATAACACTTGCGAATATTCACGGTACATATCAAGATTTTGTGCTCGCTTGTTGCGATAGTATTGTGTCGGCTCCCGCTACAGGCTGCCACACCTCGCGACGGCTACGATGCCGACACCCTGCGCGGACGTACGCTCGGCGAGGTTGTAGTTCACCGCGGAAAACAACGCTACAGCAAGCGCAACAATCCCGCTGTGGATTTCGCTCGACGCATCCGCGAAGCTCGCGATGCAAACGACCCGCGCCGCAAGCCGCTTTACTCGTACTCGAAATACGACCGGATGGAATTCGGACTTCATGACTTTTCTGTCGGCGACACCACTATCGGGAAAAAAGCCGGCAAGTTCGCATTTCTGAAAGAATACGTAGACACAACCGATGCCTCGGGTATACCTCGCCTGCCGCTTTCTATAAAAGAGAAGTATTCCGATGTGGTCTACCGGCGGTCGCCGCATTCGGAGAAGCTGATTGTAAGAGGGATCAGGCAGAACGGTGTCGATGAAATCGCCGATCTGCAGAACGTACAGACAATGGTAGAAGATGTTTTCAGAGAAATTGATCTCTATGACGACAACGTCAATCTGCTGCAGAACCGCTTTGTGAGTCCGCTGTCGGCAATCGCTCCGGATTTCTATAAATTCTACCTTACGGACACCGTGAGTCTCGGCGACATGCGTTGCATAGTGTTGAGTTTCGCCCCACGCAATCCCGCCACCTTCGGATTTCTCGGCCGAATTTATGTGGAAAAGGGTGACACAAGCATGTTTGTCAGAAGAGTCGATATTGGAGTATCACCCACTATCAACCTAAACTTCATCGACCATATCAGAATCATTCAGGAATATGACAAGGCCCCCGACGGAACAAGGCAGAAAAAACTCGATGATTTTAACGCGGTGATAAGCGTAATAAAGGGCACACAACCGCTGTACGCCCGGCGGACAACCCGCTATTCCGGGCATACGTTCAAACCCGCCGCTGAGATGACCTCATATCTCGACCGCCTGGGCGATACATTCGACGACGAGCAGGCCTACGAACGCGACAGCGTATACTGGATCCGCGTAACGGACCAAAAAGGGGACACTCCGACGGGCAATAAACGCATCGTTCAGATGATGGCACGCTTGCGCCAGGTACCCCTTTATCGCTACGGCGAACGATTCCTGAAACTTATGGTCGTAGGCTACGTACCTACAGGCAATCCTTCGAAATTCGACTTCGGTCCGCTCAACACAACTTTGAGCGGCAACTCTGTGGAGGGGCTTCGCTTGCGTGCGGGTGGTATCACTACAGCCAATCTTTCAAGGCACTTCTTTACAAGAGGATACGTTGCCTACGGCACCCGCGACCAGAGGTGGAAATATCGCGGAGAAGTAGAATACTCCTTCAACCGTAAGCGTTATCACTCGCGAGAATTCCCAATCCACTCCATCCGGCTTGAGCACCAGTATGATATCGACCAGCTGGGGCAGAACTACATGTTTACCAATCCGGACAACATGTTTCTGGCGCTGAAACGCGGATCGAACCATCTGATCACCTACCTGCGACATACCACGGCGACCTATCAGCTTGAATTGGCCAACAATTTTTCTACTACAGTCACAGCTTCGTCCAGGCGCATGGAACCGGGTCCATGGGTTCCGCTGATGACAACCGACGGACAAACACTAAGCCACTATACACAAAACCGCGCATCCATTACACTGAGGTACGCTCCGGGAGAGAAATTCTACCAGACAAAAAGCGCCCGCATACCTATCAATCTCGACCCATGGGTTTTCGTTCTGACGCATACCTATGGGCCCGACAACAGACTTGGCAACCGGTTCGGCATAAACCGCACTGAAATAAGCATCCAGAAAAGGTTCTGGTTCTCGGCCTTCGGATTTGCCGACGTGATAATAAAAGGTGCCCGCGAATGGAGCAGAACCGCATACACAAATCTACTGTCGCCTAATGCCAACCTCTCCTATACCATCCAGCCCGAGAGTTTTGCCCTGACCGACCCAATGGAATTTCTCGGAGACACAGGTCTTCAATGGGATCTGACATACTGGGCAAACGGAGCGCTCTTCAACTACATTCCGCTTCTGAAAAAGCTGAAACTACGCGAAGTAATTGCCTTCAGAGGATGGTGGAGCCGGCTCTCCGACAAAAACAACCCGATGGTGGAGCTTTCCGATATATCAAGCGGAAAAAGCATCGACAATCCACTATTGCTCTGGCCTGACTACGTTCTCGCAACGCCTATGCACAGCAGGCCATATATGGAGATGAGCGCCGGAATCGACAATCTGTTGAAATGCCTGAGAGTGGATTATGTATGGCGTCTGAATTACCGCGATACACCCGGAGTCAGCCGGTCGGGCCTACGTGTCTCACTCCATGTCACATTCTGATTGTCCAGGCATCGGAATAAAAAGCAGCGGGCCATCGGACTTCCGACGACCCGCTGAATATATTCACCTGAAATTACGGAAATATCAGCGTGTTGCAATCACCTCAATTTCAACAAGAACATTTTTGGGAAGTGTTTTAACAGCGACAGCCGAGCGGGCCGGGAATGGAGCGGTAAATACAGAAGCATACACCTCGTTCATCGGTCCGAAATCTGCCATGTCGGCCAGGAAGACAGTGGTCTTGACTACATTGGCAACTGTCAGACCGGCCTCTGCAAGAATCGCGCGGACATTTGCGAGCGACTGCGTCGTCTGGGCTGTTATACCCTCGGGGATATTTCCTGTAGCGGGATCCACAGGAATCTGACCTGAAATGAAAACGAATGCGCCGGCATCTATCGCCTGGCTGTAAGGGCCGATTGCACCGGGAGCCTTATCGGTAGAGATTTGAATCTTCATAAAATATAAAAATAATTATGGTTATTTGATGGATGGTGTCGTGCTGACTGACGACGTCGTAGAATCCGCTGCCGCTGCAGCGACAGCCTGCTCCACAGGATAATCTTTAAGATATATTTTATCGGCCATCGCAACGAATTTCCGACGAAGTTCGGTCAGCGCGTCGTTGATAGGCTGGAAACTATCCTTGAAATGAGGTATGAAGTCCTCTGAACCGGCCGACCCGAGGCGATCGGCTATCATACCCACAGAAATAATCGATGGATCGATGGCGGGAGCTATAGCACATTCCTCGTCGCTCTTGGAAGGAGCGATTTTGTAAAGCAGCCCGCAGATTTCAAGTTTGTGGGCGGCGTCGTTAACCAATGTAATCGGCAACTCATAGTTAACGGCAATCTGATGTGGCGTAAGCGGAGAAACCTGCCTGAGATACCGGTCTACGGCGATTGTCATGACGGCAATGGTAAGCCGCCACTTGTAGTTATTGGATATTTTGGCAATTTCGTTGTTGAAACTGAATTCAAAAATGTTCTGCGAGGAAAAACAGACAACGGCTCCAGCCAGAGTAATGGTCCAGACAAGTTGCAGCCAGATAAGCAGCAACGGCAGAAAAGCAAACGACCCATAGATGGCGTTGTAGCGTGTTACGTATATCTGACCGCTTACGAAAAGCCATTGAAGAATGGAGAATGCAGTTCCGGCCATCATACCAGCAAGGAAAGCGTTGCCGAAGCGCACACGGGTATTGGGAATCAGCATATAGCTGCCTGCAAAAAACAGCCATGTCATTACCAGCGAAAGAAGGTCGAAAAGAACCTTAAGCAACGGACTGAAAAAGCCGGCCGGAAAGAGCGATGTCAGCGTCGAAGACATGAAAACCATTATACCGCTGGCACATATCATCAGAATCGGCAGAATTAGAACAATTGCCGTGTAATCCGTAATCTTGCGCCATAGGCTGCGTCCCTGCTTTATTCCCCATATCAGATTGAACACATCCTCCACATTGGTAATGAGCGAAATGAGAGTCCAGAGCAAAAAGAGAATACCGACTCCGACAAAAATACCCTCCGACGACTGCGCCAGATAGGAGTCGACGAATGTGAATGCAGTGCTGAGGGCCTGTCGCTGAGCAGGAAAATGTTCAAAAAGCTGCGTCTGCAGCAGATTCTGGAAACCGAACCCCCGACCGATGGCAAAAACGAGCGCCAATGCCGGCACAATGGCAAGAAGGGTCTGATACGTAAGCGACCCGGCGCGCAACTGTAACTCGCCATTCAAGAACGATCGAACCGAAAGATTGATTGTCTTTACAAGATTTACTCCGAATGTGTTTCGCGTGTCGGACCACACGCCACCCGTCGCATAATTGTAGCATCGGATCACAGAACCAATGATCCGTTTGAAAAACGGCACCTTTTCTGCTGAATCGGGGGTAATAGAGTTCGGCGTGCGTTCCATAGTTCAAAATTATTAAAATAATCGCAACCGGCCAAATTCAAAAGGCCGGTTGCGTTAATCTGGGTTGAAAAATAAATATTACTTCCGGCTTCGGAGCAGATAGCTGCGGTGGGGAGCGGCGATACCGGTAAGCCGGTGTTTCTTCACCTTGAATTCCTTTTTATAAACCTCGTCGAGATACGTGCCGTCGGGGAGCGATGTCGGTACATCGATGTGCGAGGCAACTCCGGAAATATTTACAACGGCGGCGCCTTTCTTTCCGCGATTGACGACTGCAACGGTGCCTTCCGGATTAAACTGCAGGTCCTCCTTTTGTCCCTTCATGGCCTGACGAAATTTATTGACAGCAACAACCTCGGGATGGAAAAACTCATCGTTGCCACGCGCGCCAATCACATTGTCGCCCCAGTAGTTGGAACGCGTGGATCCCATCGGGCGACTGAAAAATAGGGGAGTACCGTTCTGACGGGCAGTCAGGAATACCCAACCCGTACGAATCTGATCGTCGGAAAGGCCGGCGCTTTCGTGGGCATTACAATATGTATCATGGCTTTCAACCCACGTTGTGAGGAATTCCGGAGCAGCCTGATGACGCCAGTCGGCTATCTCGAGTCCGTTGAAAGAGCCTTTGGCGAGCGCATCGCGAAGCACATGCCCATAGGCCGAAGCCGTCTGGCCCATATAGTCTGCATACTCGAGTTCCGGTACATTTTTGTCCTGAAGCACCTCGCCATATACAAAAAGCGAATCGAACGGAAGTGCGAGGGATAGCCCTTTGACAGCCTTACGGCCGGTTACGACATCCCAAAAATCGTTTTCTTTCACACCGGATGCCGTATCCACCGGATCGGAATGAACCCCGATGTGTTTTGCAGTATCGTAGCGGAACCCGCGCACACCAAGGCCGAGAAGATCATTTACAAATTCAAGATAGTATTTCTGGAAATCCGGATTCTCTGTGTTTACATCCGGAAGCGAGCCCATAGCCCAGAGCGTACATTGTTCGCGATTGTTGTAATCTTTGATTGGCGTAAGGCCGTTGGAATGGAACATCCTGGCGCGACCTCCAACCGCCTTGTAGAAATCGTCGGATACAGCATCTACATCGAACGCCGTATGGTTGGGAAGAACGTCTACAATGACTTTCACATTATATTTCGCTGCGGAATCGAGCATCTGTTTCATTTCCTCGCGAGTGCCGACGATAGCGTTCCCGATTTTCCAGTCGGTAGGCTGATAATAGTAATACCACGAGCCGTCTTTACCTTTGTCATCGAAAATTTTGGTGATTTTCCCCTCGGGATTAAAATGCTGCTGCACAGGCGACGTCTGAAGCATTGTGTAGCCGGCCTCTGCAATTCGCTTCATATTGTCGGCGATGGTGGGGAAATTCCAACTCCAGACATGTAGTATCGACCCTTCGTTGGTCGCGTCGGGATTATGTGTAATCCGGTCGGTGGCGTGGATAGCCGATACTCCGGCTACCAAAGCCAAAGATGCTAAAACAATTTTACGCATGGTAGAATTTAAAGGATGAAAATATAAGTAAGGTGCTGTAAAACACATGGGAGGGGCGGATATACAAACTGCCGTCTCCATCCGATACAAAATTAGCGAATAATATGGTAAAATCAAAGGCATCCGGCATTTCAGTTGTCGGATGCCTTTGAAAGGGTATCGGTCTTCCAGACAGAAAAAAGTCCCTTTAACAGGTCTTACTTATTTTCTGTTTCTGGAGCAATCAGTTTGTATCCTTTGCCGTGGATGTTGATGATTTCAATCTGAGGATCATCCTTCAGATGCTTGCGCAGTTTGGTGATATATACATCCATCGAGCGGGCATTGAAATAATTGTCGTCGATCCAGATGGTCTTAAGAGCATAATTGCGCTCAAGGATTTCATTTACGTGGGCGCAAAGCAGACTCAGAAGTTCAGATTCCTTGGTAGTGAGCTTCGTCACCTTGTCGTCAATCATAAGTACCTGCTTCTGAGTATCGAAAGTGAAACGCCCGATTTTATACATTGTAACGTCTTTCCCCTTCTTGCCCTTCACACGGCGCAGAATGGCCTCGATGCGGAACACAAGTTCCTCCATCGAGAAAGGTTTGGTGATATAGTCGTCGGCACCGATTTTGAACCCTTCCAGAATATCCTCCTTGATGGTTTTGGCAGTAAGGAAAATGATGGGCACCTCGCTGTTGACCGAGCGGATTTCCTGAGCGAGCTGGAAGCCGTCTTTCTTGGGCATCATGACATCAAGAACGCAGATATCGTATTTCCCTTTCAGGAAAGCCTTGTATCCGGCGTCGCCGTCGGCATAGAGGTCGGCATTGAACCCTTTAGCCTGAAGATACTCGCGGAGGAGCATGCCTAAATTTTCATCATCCTCGCAAAGGAGGATTCGCATACGATCGTCCATAGTGTTTGTTTTTGATTATATTAATATTAATTTAATTTTAGCTAAATTGTTCAGTGAAAAGGCCTGAATTTATACATATTTATAAATCAGACGGCTTACTCACTGTCCTGAGTCCTTTCGGGAGTTTCGTCGTCCGACGATGTTTCGAGTAGCGGAAGGGTGATTACGAAACGTGTGCCACGCCCGAGCTCGCTTTCAGTCTTGATTTCGCCTCCCATAAGCGTAACCATCTTATGCACGTAGGCCAGACCGAGGCCGAAACCCTTCACATCATGCCGGTTGCCGGTCGAAACCCGGTAGAACTTCTCGAATATTTTCTTCAGGTCCTCCTTCCGGATACCGATTCCGTTGTCGGCAATCACGATTTCGAGTCGCTGGTTGGATATATCGCGGGTGCTGACTGACAGCTGAAGCGGTCTATTCTCATTCCGGTATTTGAAAGCATTGTCAAGCAGATTGAAAATTACATTTGTAAAATGCATCTCATCAACATTTACAATAGCATCGACCGCATCGAAATTCGAGTCTATCCGGCCGCCATATTTCTCGACTTTCAGACGGAACGTATTTACGACATTGGAAATTACAAGATTCGCGTCTACATCCTGCATGCGGAGCGTACCCTTTTTCTTATCGAACATCGACATCTGAAGCACTTTCTCAACCTGAAAGCGCAGACGCTTAGTCTCGTCGTTGATTACATTCGAAATATGCTGAAGCGTCTCGGGCGACTTACGGACCGACTGGTCGTTGAGCATCTGAGCGGCGAGAGAAATGGTGGAGATGGGAGTCTTGAATTCATGCGTCATGTTGTTTATGAAATCATTTTTCATCTCCGTGATTTTCTTCTGCCGGAAGGCCACAATGATGGTATAGAGGAATACTATCAGGACCACAAAGGTGAAGATAAACGATGGAATCATAAACTTCACCGAACTGAGAATGTATTTCGTCTTTGAAGGGAAATAGACCTTCAGATAATTCTTCTTTACAGCCGGATCATTGCGAAACAGCGACTGCACGAACATACTGTTTTCAAGCATCGCCGGATTGACATTGGAAAAGCCTCCAGACTGATAGAACACCTTGCCGTTACGGCTTACGACCGCAAATTCAAACGGAATCTCAAGGCCATTGTTTTCAAGCTCGCGCTGCAGGTACTTCCTGACAGCAACCGAATCGGCGCGTTCCTCTATGGGGCGGTCACCCGCCTTGTTCATTATATTGATGATAACATCGTCGATAACACCTTTCTGATAAAGATACTGACCCTTCAGCTCCTCGCGCATGGAATTGAAACTGTTGGCGATACCATTGCCGTTCTGAATCTTGTAGATTTTCTCGGCATCGCTTTTGAGAGTCACCTCCCCGGCCAGTCCGCTGTGGGTTGTAAAAGAGTACTTCACACCTCCGAGATGCGGAGCACCACCATATTGCGCATAAATCGACGACGACTCCACCTGAGCTACATCCTCTTCAAGGAAATATTTTGTTTCGTCCTGCTCAAGCAACGACGATACAGCATACAACGAACGGCGCACACCCTCGGTAAACTGGTCGTCGCGCATCCGAATCATGCTTTTCATATATATAATCTGGATATATAGGAGTCCTACAAGCGTAAGCGCCATAAGGATGGCCAACAGCCAGATAGTGGATTTCTTCATATTTAACTAACTCGAATCAGCCGGTAGCATCCGCCGTGAGGATGGAAATACCTCGACCAATTCATTGATTTAAAGATTCTTTTAAAATATTAACAAATAAGTTCGCCAACAGGTTTATTGTGTCTCCGCATCCTTCCATCTGTTTTAAAAGGGAATCGGAGCCTCATAGTCCCGTTTTAACATTTCAGTGCAAAATTAACATAAAAGTTTTTTGTATGCAAATTTTGAAAATAAAATATTTATAGGGTAAAAATGAGGGCGGTATGCCAGAAATGGATTCTTGACATACCGCCTTCAGGCAAAATAAATGATTATAAGTAACTGGTCGAAATTATTTTAATATTTCCGGGAGGAAAATTTTCAGGAGA
>ENA-UONV01001891-UONV01001891.1-human-gut-metagenome-genome-assembly--contig:-CS4-NODE-1891-length-16852-cov-10.772102_pt1 | contig 16852 bp, 14 predicted proteins | sample MGYA00242461_ERZ724008 | MGnify/ENA metagenome assembly ERZ724008 | reverse complement strand
GAATTACGGTGGACTTTTTCTATGCCCGAAAACCGCTTGAAATTAGGCTTTTCGGCTGTTCAGGCGCATAAGCGAACCCCGCTGCAGGCAATTCTGCGGCGGGGTTTTGTGCGTTTTATGTGGATTGAGGCTTCCTGTGCCGTCATAATCGTTAAATCACAGAGGTATTCGTTAAATTACAGGGATAATCGTTGAATTAGAAGGGAATTAAAAAATCAAAACACGCACAATCTCTGTTCGCATAGTTTCATTTTTTGGGGAAAAACAGCATAACAGGTTGTGTTCGTATGGATTTTTAACCCGTGATTGTCATGCTGCACCTCCGTTATACGCGGAAAATCACCGATTCATACGGGCGCAGATTGGGGCCGATGTAGCCGCCCTCGCGGTCGTAGGAGGAGAGCAGCACTTCGCCGTTCTGCGGAACGAGCGCGACGGGGATTTTCGACGGTTCGGCGGAGAAATTGTGGAAAGAAAGCAGAGTTTCGCCGTTATAGCTGCGCTTTAGGGCGAACAGCGTATCGGAGCCGGTTTCCGGAATTTCGAGGTTGCCGCGTGAGAGCGCGGGACTGCTTTTGCGCAGTGCGATGAGCGCTTTGTAGCAGCTGAAAATGGAGTGCGGGTCGTTTTTCTGGTTTTCCGCGTTGATCTTTGTGTAGTTCGGATTGATGCCGAGCCACGGCTTGCCTGTTGTGAAGCCGGCGTTTTCGGTTGCGTTCCACTGCATCGGCGTGCGGGCGTTGTCGCGGGAGATCATCTGCGCCTCTTTTAAGGCCACGTCCGGCGTGTCGCCCGCCAAAATGTGCTGGTGGTAGGTGTTTTTTGCATCGGGGTCGTTGTAATCTTCAATGTGCGGGAAGCGCATGTTCGTCATGCCAATCTCTTCACCCTGATACACGAACGGCGTGCCGGGCAGGGAGTGCAGCAGCATTGCGAGCATTTTGGCGGAAACCTCCCAGTATTCCTTGTCGTTGCCATAGAGCGAGACCTGGCGGGGCTTATCGTGGTTGCTGAAAAACCGCGCCCACCAGCCGTTTTCCTTTAAGGCGTCGTAGTCGTTTTGAATATCCTGCTTCATTTTTTTCGGCGACCACGTGTTGATCTCGACGATCGGCGCGACGAACGGGATGGCCATATCGAACTCCTCGCGGTCGGTGTTGACGTAGCGGGCGAGCTCCTCGGCGTCTTTCGACGCCACTTCGCCCACGGTCATGACGTTATATGGCGAGAACACGCGGCGGTTCATGTCGCGAATATAGGCGTGCGTGCCGGGGCGACCGTTGATGAGACGCGAACTGAACGAATAGCCGTCCGGCTGCGGCGGCTCTGCGGAATCCGGGAAATCCTGCGGCTTATCAAGGTAGCTGATGGCGTCCACTCTAAAGCCGTCCACGCCTTTTTTCACCCACCATTCCATCATGGAGAAGATTTCTTCACGCAGCGCGGGGTTTGCCCAGTTAAGGTCGGGCTGCTTTTTGGAGAACAGATGGTAGTAATACTGCCCGCGCTCCGGTACAAATTCCCATGCGCTGCCGCCGAAAACGGAGGCCCAGTTGTTCGGCTCCTTGCCGTTTTTCGGGTCGCGCCAAATGTAGTAGTCGCTTTTTGGGTTATCGCGCGAGGTTTTGGATTCGAGAAACCACGGATGCTCGTCGGAGGAATGGTTCACGACGAGGTCCATAATGACCTTGATGCCGCGCTTGTGGCACTCTGCACACAGCGCGTCCCAATCTTCCATGGTGCCGAACTCGTCCATGATCTCCCGGTACCCGGAGATGTCGTAGCCGTTGTCGTCATTCGGCGAGCGGAACACGGGCGAGAGCCACAGCGCGTTGATGCCGAGCGCCGAAAGGTGGTCAAGGCGGCTTAAAATGCCGGGAATATCGCCGATACCGTCTCCGTTAGAATCCTGAAAGCTGCGCGGGTAGACCTGATACACGATAAGATCCTTCACCCAATCTTTTTTCTGTTCCATACAACTTTACCTCCTGTGCAATATCCATGTATATTGCGCAAAGCGGCCTTTCGGCCAAGTATTTTTACCATTATAACACAGTTTACAAGAATTTGAAAAGTATTTGAGAAAAATAGTGAAAATTGTGCTTTGGAGTATAAAGGGGAAAGCTGGGCGCTTAGCTTCCAAACATGCGTTAAGTTTTCTATACTGCGGTGCTCGTTTGCCGGGGTGAATTCAGAGAAGCCGGTGGTAAAAATGCCGAAACGGTTTCAGTCGCCGAAATGTACACTTATAAGAATATAGGTGTATAGAATGGAGACCTATAAAACAGAGTATAAGCCACAGGGCAAAGGATATAGGGTGAAAAGAACGGTGTGCCGGGTGCGGCAGCCGTTTTTTTACCTTTTTTCGGGTGTTGTAGGGCAGTATAGACAACATCGGTTTAAAATAAATAGAAACAGTAAACATAATACTGATAAAATTAGAATGAATAGCGGATGAAAACGAAATGTTTGTAATTGAAACTATTGAAAATGCCCATAAATCGCAGATTTATGCGCTTTGAAATATCAAAGTGTACAAAAGCATACAAGTGCATTAAAATTACATAATTTTAAAATGGGAAACCGCTTTCATATTGCTCCCTAAAATGCACTTTTTTGTCGTATATGGCATTATAAAAGTAAAATTATTAAAAATATTTGGAGGAAATACTGAAAAGTTTTTGGAAACTTATTGACAAATCGTGAACGCAGTGCTATACTATGTACAGAAAAACCGAGAACGAAATTAAAATTTGGTTATTTTTCACTTGGTTCTACAGTTTAAAGCTATTTATTAGCGTTGGTCTTCGGCTATGGAGCAATAGACCGATGCTATCGCAGCGTTTGAATGTTCTAAATACCGCCGCTTTCAGCGGAATGCACACATCGTCGTACCGGATGCTAAAAGGCGAGCGTGTGGGGAAAGGTACATCAGTGAACGGACAAGCGCTGTAAGATAAATAGGGGGTCATGAATTTTGCAAAGCAAAGTTCATGGCGGGATTCCTACAAATTTTGCGATTTGCAGGAATTCAAAACACCGGGGATCACAAAGTGGGGTATGCTTTGTGACCTCAACACATTATGAACCGCAGGTTCACAAAACAAGAGAGGTATTGTATTATGAAGAAAAAGACCTTAGCTGTTCTTCTGTCGGCGGCCATGCTCGTCACCGGCATCCTGAGCGGCTGCGGTGGCGGCGGCAGCACAAGCAGTGCAGCATCCTCCGGCTCCACCGACAGCACCAGCAGCGCCGCGGGTGAGTCTTCTGCTTCCGAATCTACCGGCTCCGGCACGAATGCCGCCGCAGGTCAGGTTACGGCGGTTGGCACGAACCGTGACGAAACTCTGATCGTTGAGACTGCGTCTCCGACCGACACTCCGGGCCAGTTCAACAGCTACATGTCCGGTACGAACATGAACTTCGGTATTCATCAGCTGATGAGCGCACACCTTTGGGAAATGGACACCGTTTCCGGTGAGCAGTTCCCTGAAATTGCAGCCGATATGGGCACCCCGAACGAAGACTTTACCGAATGGACCGTTAAGATCCGCGAAGGCATCAAGTGGTCCGACGGTGAAGACCTGAACGCTGACGACGTTGTCTTCACGTTCAACATGATCAAAGAAAACGACAAGATCGGTGCTTCCGCAGCGACCAACCTCTACATCGATAAGGTTGAGAAGGTTGACGATTACACCGTTAAGTTCACGATGAAGGAATCCTTCCCGCGCTTTACACAGCGTTACGGCATCACCGTATGGGGCACCGATTACCGCATCGTTCCGGAGCACATTTACTCCCAGCAGGCTGATGTTACGACCTTTAAGGACGAGCAGCCGGTTGTAGCAGGCCCGTACACCGTAGAAGACTATGACCCCAACGCCGACTGGATCCTCTACAAGCTCCGTGACGACTGGAAAGAAAGTACGCTTGGCGTTGTAGGCACAGAGCACTACAACTACAGCGAAGATCAGGTTCCGGCAGAATATGTTTGGTTCCGTTATCTTGGCGACTCCTCCTCCAGACAGATGCAGATGGTCAGCAACGAAGTTGATATCCTCTGCGAAGTTACGATGGAAGAGCTGCAGGCAATGCAGAGCTCTAACGACAAGATCAACGCATGGTACAACGAGTTCCCGTATGCAACCATGGACGACCCGGGCGCAAAGGGCCTGGTGTTCTCTCAGGGTCAGGGCGCTCCGTACGACAACCCTGACTTCCGCTGGGCTATCGTTCTGGCACTGGATATCGACCAGATCTCCATGAACATCTTCTCCGGCGCAGGCCGTGCGGCTCCGATTCCGCTGCTCAACAACACCCAGTATCTCCAGGATACATACACCATCCCGATGCAGGAATGGCTTGAGAACTTTGAGCTTGACCTTGGCGATGGCACCACCATTAAGCCGTACGACACCGGCTATGCAAAGCGCATGGCTGAGAAGACCGGCGTAACCGGCACCGACGAAGAGCTCATCGATATGTTCGGCGCAGGCTGGTGGAAGCACGATCCGGAAGCAGCTGAAAAGCTCCTCATCAAAGCCGGCTTTGAGAAGAAGGACGACGGCTGGTACTTCAATGGTTCCAAGTTCACAACTGAAATCAGCTACCTTGCTGATACAGAAGCTCAGTCCGCTCGCGGCGCTCAGGCTGCTTACAACCAGCTGCAGGCGTTCGGCCTCGATTGCACCATTACTTCCAAGAGTACTGCTACTTGGGACGTTGACGGTGGTCAGGGCAACTACCAGATCGGCACTTACTGGCCGTCCGCTGGTATTCTGAAGGACTTCTACTCCGCTATCAGCGGTTGGGACAGCCGTCTCATTAAGCCGCTTGGCGAGACCGGTTCCGGTCAGGGCGCACGTTGGAAGAATGAGAAGGTTGACGAGATCCTTACCGAACTCGCAGGCGTTGATCCGACCAGCGACAAATCCTATGAGCTGCATCAGGAATTCCTGAAGGAAGCTGTTAAGGAAATGCCGGCAATCAACTTCCTCAACGGTACAAAGTTCGTTCCGACCAACAGCACATATTGGGAAGGCTACCCGAACGCCGAGAACGCATATGACGGTCCGTGGTGGTGGTGGAGCCGCTTCAAGTATGACCTGCCGTTCATTCAGCCGGTTCAGGGCTAATTTGATAGCTTGAATACTTGGAGAGAATCCAATAGCACTAATCTGAAATGATCTGAAGAGGATGAGGGCGTGTGCCGAATACCCATGACCACGTCCGTCATCCTCTTTCTCATTTCCAAAAATATCCTGTTGTAATTTGTCTATAAGATAAGGAAGTGTGGCTGTGAAATTCAAAACATTCTTTTTACAGCGTATCCTTGCGTGGGCGTTGACGATCTTGATCGGCGTTACGTTCATCTTCTTCATCCCGCGTATGTTCCCTTCCGATCCTGTTGAGAACATGATCGCCCAGATGCAATCCCGTTCCGGCAACATGGATCCGGCAGAAATGGAAGCGCTACGTCAACAACTTAGAATTCAATTCGGTCTCGATGGCACTCTTCTTGAGCAGTATGGCTACTTCCTGCTGCATGGCCTTTTACAGTTTGACTTTGGCCCGTCTTTGATGAGCTATCCGGAGCCGGTTACCTCTATTATCGGTCGTAACCTGCCGTACACCCTCGGTTTGTCCCTGACCACCACGCTGCTTGCATGGATCGTCGGCAACTTCATCGGTTTGCTTGCAGGTTTCCGCAAGAACAAGACATCCTCTAAAATCCTCGAAGGCATCGCGATCTGCATTTACCCGATCCCGTACTTCCTGGTCGCTCTTGTTCTGCAGATTGTCTTCGCGTTCGTCCTCGGCTGGTTCCCAATCCAGACAACGCTGCTTACCCGCGGCACGTTCGCACAGTGGCTCGGTTCGCTTCTGAAAGCGTCTGTTCTGCCGGGCATCTCCATGCTTCTGCTCGGCACAGGCTGGTGGATTATCTCTATGAAGTCCCTTGCCGGCACGACTGCAGAAGAAGACTTCGTTTTATATGCACGTTACCGCGGCATTTCCGAAGCGAAGATCGGTGCGAGCTACGTTTTCCGTAACTCCATCCTGACCCAGATTACGGCTTTGGCCATGAGCCTTGGCGGCGTCTTCGGCGGTTCCATCATGACAGAAATCATCTTCGGTTACCCGGGTGTCGGTACGCTGATCCAGAATGCGATTTTGCAGTCCGATTACAACATGATCCTCGGATGTATCACGATTTCCATCGTGGCGATTTCCACGGCGACGTTGGTTGTTGACCTTATATATCCGTTCATCGACCCGAGAATTCGTTACGGTTGATAAGGAGGGAAGTTGTAATGAAAAAATTTGCAAAATTTTGGAAAGCAGCCAACTTCCGCCTGAAGTTCGGTCTTATCGTGACCCTGATATTCTTTATCATCGGTTTCGTTGTTTACTATGTACCGCACGTGAACCCGTTCACGTTCAATACCTACCCGAATAAGCTGGGTGCTTCTGCAGAACACTGGCTGGGCACTACCAGTATGGGTCAGGACGTTGTGTGGCTGCTGATTGAAGCTATCCACAACTCGCTCGTCATCGGTCTCATCGTGGCATTCCTCGGCACGGTTGTCGGTGTTTTTGTCGGTCTGCTTTCCGGTTTTGCCGGTGGCCTTTTAGACCGCGTGCTGATGATTGTTACGGATACGTTCGTTGTTATTCCGTCTCTGCCGATCCTCATCATGATGACCTCCCTGATGAAGGGCAGCTCCACCACGATCGTGATGGCTCTTGTGCTTGCCATGTTCGCATGGGCTTGGCCGAGCCGCCAGATTCGTTCCATGGCGCTGAGCATTAAAGAGCGCGACTTTATCCACACGGCGAAGTTCTCCGGTGAAAGCACGGTGCAGATCGTTGTGACCGAGATTCTGCCGTATGCGCTGACCTGGTCGCTCTCCAACTTTATGAACGCTACGCTTTCCGCTATCGGTTCCGAATCGAGCCTTGCTGTTCTGGGTCTTTCCCCCGGCAACCTTGTCTCCCTCGGTAACATGATTCAGTGGGCAAGAAGCTACAACGCAATTTTCAACAAGCAGTATCTCTGGATCGGCGCACCGATCGTTGCAACGGTTATTCTGTTTGTCGGCCTGTTCTTACTCATTACGGGCTATAACGATTACTTATCCATGAAGAGAGGCAGGTAACGAATATGTTAAAAGTCGAAAATCTGTCCACTTCTTACAAGCTCATCGACGGTGACGTTCACGTCCTTAACGACCTGAACTTTGAGATCCACGATAACGAGATATTCGGCATCGCCGGTGAATCCGGCTGCGGCAAGACCACACTGCTGAAGATCCTCTACGATATTATCGAGTTCCCGCTGGAGATCGACAAAGGTAAGGTTATCCTCAGCGGCGAAAAGAATGGACAATCCTTTTCTTATGAATCCGGAAACATTCAGAAGACCTGGTGGAACAACATTTCTTACGTTCCGCAGGCCGCGCAGAGCGTTCTGAACCCGATCGTTCGCCTGAAAAAGCAGTTTTTGGATTCTATCCCGCAGGAAGACCGCAAGAACGAAACGAAAGAGCAGACCCTCGCACGTGTTGCAAAATACCTCGAGGAGCTGAATCTTTCCCCGGATATTTTGGAATCTTATCCGTTCCAGCTTTCCGGCGGTATGCGCCAGCGTGTTATCATCGCGCTTGCGACCTTTATGTCCCCGAATGTCGTGCTTGCCGACGAACCGACCACCGCTCTGGACGTTGTTGTGCAGAAGGGTATTTTGAAGATGCTGATGCGCTTGCAGAAGCAACTCAAGAACACCATGGTCATCGTCAGCCACGATATGGGCGTGCATTATCAGATTACGGACCGCATGGCGATCATGTATTCCGGCAGCATCATCGAGCTTGGCCCGACCGATGCAATCTTTAATGACCCGATTCATCCGTACACGAAGATGCTGGTTGACTCCCTGCCGCGCGTTGGCGATAAGAGCCAGAAGGTCGGTATTCCGGGTCGTCCGCCGGCACTGAAGAACCCGCCTCCGGGATGCCGTTTCGCAGCACGCTGCCCACATGCTACGGATCGTTGCCGTCAGGAGATTCCGGAGTTCATTGAAGTTAAGCCGGGCCGCTTTGCAGCCTGCCATTTGCTGAAGAAGGAGGGAGAGAAGAATGGCTGATAAATTGCTTGAAATCAAGGGCGTCAGCAAAATCTTCCGCGTAGGCGGTATGATTCGTGGCAAAAAGCTTGTTGCGGTTGACGACGTTACGCTTTCCATCGACAACGATAAGCCGGTCATCCTCTCCGTCGTTGGCGAATCCGGTTGCGGCAAGTCCACACTGTGTAAGATGGTTCTGCGTCTGCACAACCCGGATATGGGCGACATCGTGCTGGACGGCCAATCTTACCGCGATAAGAAAAGCTACAACGCAAAGCAGTTCAAGCTGGAAGTGCAGCCGATTTTCCAGAACCCGTATGAGTCTTTCTCCGCACGTAAGCCGGTAGACTCTTACCTGTTCAACACGGCGCTGCGCCTTGGCATTGCGAAAAACAAAGCAGAAGCTACAAACCTTGTAGATGACGCCCTGAAGAGCGTCGGTCTCTCTCTGGCGGTCGTAAAGGGCAAATACCCCACCCAATTCTCCGGCGGCGAGCTGCAGCGTGTTTCCATTGCACGTGCGCTTATCACCCGTCCGAAGCTGATCATTGCCGACGAACCGGTTGCGGCTATCGATGCTTCCATGAAAATGAACATCGTCAACCTGTTCAAGGAGCTGAAGGATAAGTACAAGGTCTCCTTTATCTACATCACCCATGACCTTTCCACGGCGTACTATGTATCCGATTACATTGCAACGCTGTACCGCGGCTGTCTCATTGAGTACGGCCCGGCCAAGGAGATCATGGACGAGCCTGCACACCCGTACACGGAGCTTTTGATGAGCGCTGTGCCGCGTATCGGCGACAAGTGGGCGGATGACGACATGGCGTTGCCGGATATGGAGTCTAAGGAATATTCCATCACCTACTGCAAGTTCGCACCGCGCTGCCCCTATGCGACGGACGAATGCAGAAAATCGCGCCCGGGCGAAACTTATCTGAACGATGTCAGAAAGGTCATGTGCTTCCACCCGCTGATTCAGCCGAAGAAGTAAAGCCTCTGCGCACAACAAAATAAACAAGCTACACTTGCCGACCCCCTGAAGGCCCATGAAGCCGACGTTTCCTCCGTCATTGCTTTATGGGTATCAGGGGGTCAATTTTTGCTTTGCGGGCGTGCTTTAAAACGATTGAAAATATGTCGGGATTGTTATAAAAAGAGGGTAAATTCGGCGGAATAAGGATTGAAGTTTGTCGCGAAATACGGTATACTGATTCACAAGCGGCACTGCGGGGTTCGCGGGCCGAATTTTAGAATTTTGGGGAGAAAATGCAATGAAAACGAAGACACGCTTTGCGTGGAAACAATTTCTGAAAAATCTTGCGATCATCGCGATCCCGGTGGCTTTGCAGAACATGCTGACGACAACCGGCAGCATGATCGACACCATGATGATCGCGCCGCTGGGCGAAACGACCGTGGGCGCGGTGGGCCTTTGCGCACAGTTTTCCTCGCTGATGTTTGCGGGCTACTGGGGCTTTTTCGGCGGCGGCATGCTGTTTTTCTCGCAGTATTGGGGCGCGCAGGATGACGACGGCATCGACCATTCCTACGGCCTGACGCTGACCTGCATGATGATCGTGGGGCTTACATTCGGCGTCTTTGCGATTTTTGCGCCGGAAACCGTGATGAAGCTCTATACGGATAAGGAGAGCATTCAGGTGATTGGCGCGGAATATCTGCGCATCATCGGCTTCGGTTACCCCGTGCAGGTGTTTTCCATGGCGATGAGCGCTCTGCTGCGTTCTACGGAGCGTGTGCGCATCCCGCTGTTTGCGTCAATCGCCTCGGTGGCATCGAATATTTTTCTTAACTGGGTGTTCATTTACGGAAAGTTCGGCTTACCGGAGATGGGCGTGCGCGGCGCGGCGCTGGCAACATCCTTGGCGGCGGTTATCAACGTTTTGGTCATTTTGATTTTGGCGCGTGCGCAGAAGTACCCGTATCTGTTCCACTTTAAAAAGCATTTCCGCTGGAATAAGAAGCAGGTGAAAATCTACTTCGTCAAGTGCTTCCCCATCATTTGCAATGAAGTGCTCATCGGCGTGGGCAACATGGTTATCAACGTTGTTTTGGGCAGACAGTCCGAACAGGCCATTGCGGCCATCGCGGTGTTCCGCACGCTGGAGGGCATGGTCATCAGCTTCTTTGCCGGTTTCTCAAATGCGGCTTCCGTTTTGGTCGGCACATGCGTGGGCTCCGGCGAGTTGGACGCAGCCTACGAGCGCGCAAAACGCCTTGTGTTCCTGTGCGGCAGCACGATTTTGTGCGTATGTCTGGTGCTGCTCGGTATCCACAAGCCGCTGCTTTCCGCGATGAGTCTTTCCGGCGAATCGATGGAGATCGGTTCGCACATGCTGATGATTTACTGCGTGGCAGCGGTTATTCGCATGTGCAACTGGGTGCAGAACGATACGTATAGAGCCGCGGGCGACGCGGCGTTCGGCACAATCCGCGAAATCGCATTTATGTACGCGATGGTGCTGCCGCTGGTGTGCCTGACGGGCCTTGTGTGGAAAGCGCCGTTCCTTATCGTGTTTGCGTGCTGTTATATCGATGAGCCGATCCGTCTCATTTTGATGCAGCGGCACATGTACTCCGGCAAATGGGTGCGCCCCGTTACGCCGCAGGGCATGGAAGCGTTGCCGGCGTTTATGGAAAAGCATGGACGTCATAAGAAGGCGGCGTAAACAACTTAAAGACAGCAAAAAGGACTTCCGAAAAGAAGTCCTTTTTTCGTGTGTATGAAATTTAGTGGATGTTCTCTTTGATCCACTTTGCGTCGTCGGCGATGCACTTGTCGTGCTCGTCGTAGAAGCCTTCGCGCTCTACGACCCAGAACGCTTCAAAGTCCTGCTCGTCGAGTGCGTCTTTGATGTCCTGCCAGTTCATGTTGGACTCCGGCGCGCCCATGGGGCACTGTACCTCAAACTGCTTCTTGCCCTCGGGGCTGTTCATGTGCGCGTTGAAGCCGTCCAAAATCTTCTGGCGCTCTTCAAGCGGCATTTCCTTGACGTTAGCAAACGGATTGGCGCGGCCTGCCTCTTCTGCCGCGTGGCGGGAAGCCGGTCTCGGGCCGGGGCCCTGCACCTTGCTGTTTTCCTTTACATGGATGGCGACGAAGCGGTTTTTATAGCGGCGGATGAACGAAGGCGGATAGCAGCCGCCGTTCTGTGCCCAGCCGCAGTCGAGCTGCGAGTAGCACTTTGTGCTGTTGTCAAGCAGGTGCTCTAGCAGCGTTTTGCCCTCATCCATGAAGAATTCCTGACTGTGGTTGTGGTAGCCGATCTTGATGCCGTAAGGCTCTGCCATTTCTGCCATTTCGTCGAGCTTGTGCGCGACTTCGACGGCTTCAGCCTTGTTGCAGAACGGCGTGCCTGCCCAGATGACGGCCTTGCCGCCGAGCTCGGCAATCTTTTTGACGATCTCTTCTGTCGGCTCTGCGTGGATGGAGACAACCTCAAGGCCGGTCTCTTTCAGCCATTTTTTGATGTCCTCGATGTCGTTATCGAGGTCGACCGGCAGCAGCTCGACGCCCGTAAAGCCGAGGGACGCGATGGTCTTGAATTTATCGAGCAGCGTGGGCCCGAGGCCGAGATAGCTCGCGATGCCGCCGAAAGAATATGTACCGATATTGACTTTCATGTAAACTTCCCCAATCGTAACAAATTTATGAAAAACAAATTCACATATCAAGTAAAATCATACCATATACACAAATAAGCGTCAATCGAAATTATGGGGAGCGATGGAAAATTTGCAGGCTATTTTATGGCGAAATTGTCGGGGACAACGCAATTTTTCGGAAATTTCGGCGTGTCGGCGGTTTCATACCACGCTTTGTAGACCGAGATGAGCTCTGTTAGGGTGATTTTTTCCGGGCGGTCGAGGAAACCAAGTAAATTTGCCATGCGGCCAAGGAGTTCTTCGGGCGTGAAACGCGTGCGCAGAACGCCGATGTCGAGGTCGCGCTCGCGCTTACTTAAACGGCGGCCGTCGCGATTGACGAGCAGCGGAATGTGCCCGTAGTGCGGCGGTGTGTGGCCGAGTGCGTGAAAGAGCTGAATTTGGCAGCCGGTGGAAGGGAGCAAGTCACGCCCGCGGACGACTTCCGTCACGCCCATTAAAGCATCGTCTACGGTGACGGCAAGCTGGTACGCGTGCACGCCGTCGCTGCGGCGCACGATGAAATCGCCGAACGTGGACTGAACATTTATATTTTGCGGGCCGCAGTATAGATCTTCAAATGTAACGGATTTATCCGGTGCGCGAAAACGCAAGCTTGGGCGGCGCGTGCGGCTTTTTTCTTCGGCTTCGGCGGGCGTCAAATTTCGGCATAAACCGGGGTAGCGGAACGTGCCATCTCCCGCATGGGGCGCGGAGACCGCGTGCAGCTCCGCGCGGGTGCAAAAGCATGGGTAAACATCGTTTTTGGCGCGGAGTTCACTTAATGCCGATTCGTATAGCTCGCGGCGTGCGCTTTGGCAGTAGGGGGCGTGGGTGCGCTCATGGCCGGGGCCTTCGTCCCAAGTGAGGCCGAGCCATGAGAGATCGTCCATTAAAAGCTCGGCTTTTTCGCGTGTGCAGCGGTCGGGGTCGAGGTCTTCGATGCGCAGGAGCATCTCGCCGTTTTGGCTGCGCACGGAAAGCCACGCAAGAAGTGCGCAGCAGAGGTTGCCAAGGTGCATGCGCCCCGAGGGGCTGGGCGCGAACCGCCCGCGGACAGGAGTAGGTTGTGAGGTGGACATACTAAAAATCCTTTCGGAGAAAATTTGAAATTATAAAATCATTTTACCGCAGATTTTGGGTGCGCGCAACGGTTTTGGGACGGAGAAGTGAATTGACAGGTGTGCACCAAACGGGTAAAATGATATAGCAAAGTTTTGCACAGCCCGCAGCAACGGCGGTTAAAAGTTTCGCCCGCCTTTTCAAAGGCGGCGGAATCCAAGGGCAGCGCCCTTGATCGAACTCTGCAGAGCTCGAAACGCTTTAGACTTTAGAATAAGAGGATATCAAAATGAACGAAAAAGAAATCTCGGAAATTCGCCGCCGATTCAGGGCGGATAAAAGCAATATCACCCATGTGCGCGGGTGCTACGTCAACGAAAAGCAGGAAATCGTCTCACAATTCGACCAGCCGCTCTCCCTGCTGCCGCAGGAGGAATGCGAAAATATGCTTTCCGTGCTGCGCCGTACGCTTTCCGGCACGCTCGGCAAAAATCTCATCGAAATGCCGTTTACGACTGCGCAGGTCATTGACAGCGATGAGCACCGGCTGCTGATGGCGCTGCGCGACTCAAAGCTTACCGATGAAGAAGCCGTACAGATGTTTTTTAAGAAAGTCATCGCATCATACAGACCCGAGGGTACGTATCTCATTTTGCTTGCGAACGATACATACGACGTGCCGTACCGCGCAAAGGACGGCGAAACGCTGGAGGATGCCTCGGAGAATATCTATAATTACGTTCTGTGTACCGTCTGCCCCGTGAAGCAGACAAAGCCCGTTTTGGGGTACGACGTGCCGGAAAATACGTTCCACAACCGCAACATCGATTGGCTTGTTTCCGCGCCGCAGCTGGGCTTTTTGTTCCCGTCGTTCACCGACCGCAGCGCCGATATTTACAGCGCCATGTACTACTGCCGCAGCGCTTCGGAAAGCTACGATGAATTTATAGACGCGGTGTTCAACCGCGAAGCGCCCATGCCCGCAGAGGAGCAGAAAACGACGTTTGGCACGATTTTGGGCGATGCCTTAAATGACGCGTGCAGTTTAGACGTCGTACAGACCGTGCACAGCCGCCTTTGCGGGATGATTGAGGAGCACAAGGCGAGCAAGGACCCGGAGCCGCTGACCATTACGGGACGCACGATGAAAACGATGCTGACCGCTTGCGGCGTGCCGGGCGAGAAAGCCGAAAAATTTGAGGAAGCCTGCGCGGAGCAGTTCGGCGCGGACGCGGCACTCAGCCCACGCAACCTTGTGGAGACGAAGAAATTCGAGATCGAAACACCGGAGGTGCAAATTCGCGTCGACCCCGAGTACAGCGAGTGGATCGAGACGCGCTACATTGACGGTGCACCGTACATCCTCATTCCCGCCGGCGCGGGCGTGCAGGTGAACGGCGTGCCGATCGCCATCACTCGCCCGGACGTGGAGTATGAGGAGAAAGAATGATGGAATTCAAAGAACTGAATATGGACGTTTTAAAATCGATTTTGAACGCATCCGTATGAGGTGATTTTTTGTGACCGTGCGCACACGGTGCAGTTCATCAACAAGGCGGCCAAGGAGCGCTATGGCGATGTGGTGCAGGTGGGCAGAAGTATTTTCAACTGGGATTTCAGCGACCCCGGTAAGCCTGTTGCGGTGCCGAAGCTGGAAGCAGGATTTAAGACAAAACAAGCGGCGCACAGGGTGTGAAAACGCTGTGCGCCGCTGATTTTATGTGCTTTTAAATTTACTCGAAATCAGCGTTCATGAAGAGCTCGAGCATTTTGACCGTTGCTTCGATGTCCTTTTGGCTCACGATGGCGTTCGGGCCGTGGGTGTAGCGGGTGACGACCGAGAAGCCAATCGTTTTGATGCCGCCGCCGACGAGCGTCATAGCGCCTGCGTCCGTGCCGCCGACATAGATGACGTCTTTCTGGTACGGGACGTTGTGTTCTTTGCACAGCGCGATGGATTTATTCACAAGGCCTTCGTCGCTGATGGAACCGGTGTCGGAGATTTTGATGGCGACGCCGTGGTCGAGCGCGTTGCTGCCCTCCAAATCGCCCGGGCGGTCATGGCACGGGGTGACGTCCACCGCGACGCCGATGTCCGGTTGAATACGCTGCGCCGTGACCTGCCCGCCGCGCGTGCCGACCTCCTCCTGCACGGTGAACGCGAGGTAGATGTCGTTCTTCGGCTTTTTCACGTTCATCATCGCCGCCAGCAGCATATAGCAGCCGACGCGGTCGTCGATGGCCTTTGCGGTGATGTAGCCCGGCGCAAGCTCCGTGTACGGGCCCTCATAGCATGCAACGTCGCCGACATCAACGTATTTTAAAACTTCTTCCTTGCTGTGCAGACCGATGTCGATGTAGCAATCGGTATAACGCTTATAGCCGCCGGCGCTCAGCTTTTCCGGCGGGATGCGGCTTGCGACCACGCCAACCACGCCGTTGCGGAAGCGGACGCGGCTCTGGTACGTTGTAAACGTCCAGCAGCAGCCGAGCTCCTTAAACATAATGCGGCCGTCTTCCTCAATTTTAATGACCTGAAAGCCGATCTCATCGGTGTGGGCGGCAAGCTCTATGCGCTTTTTGTGCTCGCCCGTGCCCTTAAAATAGGCGATGACGCTGCCGTTTGGGTCGATGGTAATGTCGTCAGCAAGCGGGGCCAACTTTTCTTTAATATAGTCTGCAACGGCGGTCTCGTAGCCGCTGACGCCGTGCAGCTGGGTGAGTTCTTCAAATAACTTCATACGGGTTTTCCTCCTCTAAACGGGGCAGAAAGCCGTAGTCCGGCGTTATTCTGCCATGACGGACGCAATGTCTTTGCAGAGTGCGTCCACGTTTTCGTCCGTCGTCGCCCAGCTTGTACAAAGGCGGACGGCGCTGTGTGTTTCGTCCACGCGCGCCCAATAGGAATACTTGTACTTTTCCGCGAGCTTTTCGAGCGCAGTATCCGGGAAAATGGGGAACTGCTGGTTCGTCGGCGAGGGGGCAAAGAATGCGCAGCCCGCGTCTTCGCACGCTTTTGCAATGCGCTTTGCCTGCCGCACGGCTTTTTCGCTGATCTTGAAATAAAGATCGTCCGTGAAAAGCTCGTCAAACTGAATACCGAGCAGACGGCCCTTAGCCAGCATGCCGCCGCGCTGCTTGATGTGGTAGCGGAAATCCGTTTTGAGCGCCGGGTTCGTGATTACGACCGCTTCGCCGAACAAAGCGCCGACCTTCGTGCCACCGATGTAGAAGACATCGGAAAGCGCGCAGAGATCCGCGAGCGTCACGTCATTTTCGGGAGCCGTCAGGCCGTAGCCGAGACGTGCGCCGTCAATAAAGAGGTACAGCCCGCAGCGCGTGCAGACATCGTGCAGGGCGGTCAGCTCCGCTTTGGAATATAACCCGCCGTTTTCCGTGGGCAGGGAGATGTAAACGAGCTTCGGCTGCACCATGTGCTCAAACGAGGCATCGTTCACGTGCGCCAGATAGGCGTTTTCCACCTGTTCTGCGGTGATCTTGCCGTCCGGGGTGGAGGGCAGAGGCAGCACTTTGTGACCCGTCGCTTCCACCGCGCCGGTCTCGTGCACGTTGATGTGTCCGGTGTCCGCACTCAGCGCACCCTGGTGCGGGCGAAGAATCGCTGCAATAACGGTGGCATTCGTCTGCGTGCCGCCGACGAGAAAATGCACGTCCACGTCCTCACGACCGCATGCTTTGCGGATCTTCGCGCGCGCCAAATCGCAAATTTCGTCCTCGCCGTAGCCGACAGTCTGCATCATATTCGTTTCACAAAGGCGCTTTAAAATGTTCGGGTGGCAGCCTTCGGTGTAATCACAGTTAAAGTAAATCAAAATTTCGCTTCCTTCCGTATCCCGCCGCACAGAGAAAATCTCCGCCGAACGAAACTGAATGCAAGCACAGACGAGTGAGCTTGCAAAAATACACCCGTTTGCGCTATACGAATAAATATACCATGCAAAACTGGGTTTGTAAAGCATACGTTATGCAAAA
>ENA-UONV01001888-UONV01001888.1-human-gut-metagenome-genome-assembly--contig:-CS4-NODE-1888-length-16877-cov-11.437820_pt1 | contig 16877 bp, 16 predicted proteins | sample MGYA00242461_ERZ724008 | MGnify/ENA metagenome assembly ERZ724008 | reverse complement strand
GAATCGGAGCTTGGGAAAGGAACCACGTTCAGGATGGTGCTGAAATGATTATATAAAGTTCGCCCTAGGGCGAGAAGTCTGGCTCGTAGTAGATATTATTGTGGCCATACTATTAATTGTTTTAGCTCTCAAAAAACAAAAAAACAATTCATCAAAGGAGTAGTACTATCTAATAATACAATATCAATATGAGCAAACTTTTAGACGCAACCATAAGATGTCCCCAATGCGGACAAAGTTACCCTGTCAAATTATTTCGAACAATATGGGGTGAGCACGAATCCCTTCGTGAGAAAGTGATGAATGATGAAGTGAATATATGCACCTGCCCTCATTGTTCTTACTCGTTCAAGGCACCATTCCCATTTATGTATGTGGATGTTGTTGCCGGTTTTGCAGTGTGGTGGGAACCTGAATACGATCAAGGTATTGACTCAGATCAAGCATCGTATGCAAAAATGTTCGGACCTAACAGCTATTATGCAGCAGCTCCTCGCATAGCGGATTGGGACGAATTTATTGAAACTATAAAAATGTACTATAGAGGAGAACTTAAAGGAGGAAAAATAGAAAAATTTGATGCATCTGCATTAAAGCAGTCTCTAAATCAGTCTAATAAGAAGAATAAGACGTCGGGTTGTCTAGGAATTGTCTTACTAATCATCCTATTAACAGGTAGTTTAACCATAGGGCTTACCATATAAGTTGATGAAAACGAAATTTTGTATAGTATTTTGTGTTATACTAACTTGTTTATCTTCATGCAAGCATAGTTCAGCCACCGCTTCCAATAAGAGTTATACAACTAGAGATTCTGTTCTTGTGTATAAAATACAAGGGCTTAAAGAATTTATTAAAGTCGCAGATTATTGGGGCGATGATACAGAATCATATTGGGCTTTTGAACAAGCTAATAACATTCTTGATTCTATTTCAGATTATAATAAATACGAGGAGTCTCTTGCTCGTATCTACGCAGCTACAAGCTATGTAAGTTATGGGCTTTCATATGTTCCTTCAGTGCTGGAAGCAAGCAGACAATATCATTCCAGAGAATCTAATTTTTTCCCAAAAGTCGGCATTAAAGAATCAGGAGAAATTATAATTAAGGATTATAATCTTCCTTCCAACGATACATTATACAATGTGTCGCGTTTAGAGTTTAGGGCGTTGTATGGTTTGTTGTATTTCTATAAAGCCATAAATTTGGAAAAGTTTGAAGAACGATTACTGCACAATTATGATAGAAGTATGGCTTATGAAGAATTATACTCTAAATATACCCCTCAAGTGGCGTATCGAATTAGTTCTATTTTGAATATGCAGGCATGGTACAATTATATTGTCACATGTGCTCAGCTAGCATATTGGGAGAACAATGGTCAAGCCGCAGATATAAAAGTAATGCCGTGGAAGGAGTTCATTGATCTTGCATATTGGCATGACTCTTTAACTAATAATATAGAACAATATGAAAACATGGATGATGAAACATTTCATCGCATAGAAGCTAAAGCTGCATATACTCAATATATTATATTGTTGCATATTGCGAAAAATTTGGAAGAGTTGAAGGGGAAAGCAAATCATAAGATTGAATAAACAATAAGTTAAAATGTGATGTCTGAGGATTACTTCATTAAAGGTATTGACTGTTCATTAGGGATATGCAAATGGCTTATTTTGCAAATATCCCTATACTTTCTAATGCCATATATATGGAATTACGAGTATGCTTTCGGTGCAATAGTGTTGATATGTTTATACACATCTTTATATGTCGCATATTGGTATTTTGTTGATAAAACCAAACGTGTTCAATGGATTCTTTTACCATATCTGGTATACTTATCAATAGCAACTGTCTTATATTTGAGTATTGATAAATGGATTATCTCAATCATGTTTGGTATATTCTTGCCTTTGTATGGACTCATTTGTTTCTTGTGTGTTAAACTATTCAGGAAATATTCAAAAAGAATTCGCGTAAGGATCAAATATGGCAGAGCAATTACATACATAACAATAATAGTTCTCTTTTTCACATTAAAATCCTTAAGCGTCATTTGGATGTGTCAGGAACACAGGTCATTGGATAGTGAGAGAAACGATATTATTGAGAGAAAGAATTATTTGGTTGATAAGTTGGTTACGTCACCTCAAAAAGTGCTTAATGAAATGCCAACAGCCATAGGAGTACAGTTTCAAGGGGAGTGGGCTTTATATTCTTGCTCTATGTTGTCTGCTGCATTGGTAAACCTTTCTAATCTTTATCCTGAAACAAGAGAAGAAAACATAACATATATTGATAGTCTCATAAATATCGTGTTGTCTCCAGAAATACGCTATTATGATACAATGAGATGGGGTGAAGATCCATTAGAAAGTTTGGATGGGAACAATAGCCATGTTTCGTATTTAAGTCACTTAGCATGGATGATTTGTGGTTATAGAGAGATTAGTGGTAATCATAAACACGATGAGTTGCTCACTAGCCTTTGCGAAACAATGAATCGTAGAATTTTAAAAAGCAATAGTATGAACTTACCTACATATCCAGGTGAAGCGATCTATGTTCCGGATATGCTTGTCGCTATCGTTGCATTAAATCAATATGCAGATACTCATAAAGGTAAATATCGTTCAACTGTAAAAAAATGGGTGTCAAAAGCACAGAAAGAGTGGTTAGATAATGGAACTGGATTATTAGCATCTTTTATAGACGAAAATGGTTTTCTATATGAGGATGCCCCTATCAAAGGTTCTTATTCTGCATTAAACTGTTATTACCTTACACTGATTGATGAAACGTTTGCAAAAACACAGTATCAACAACTAAAAACATTATTCTGGAAAGAAGGGGTAATCTCTGGATTAAAGGAGTATTGGGATAGAACTTGTTATATGGGTATTGATATTGATGCAGGTCCGATTCTATTTGAATTGGGGCCATCTGGAACCGCTTTCTTTGCAGGTAGTTCAACCTATTTCAATGACATTGATGTGAGAAAAGAGATACTAGCAACAGCGGAAATGGCGGGTCATACCATTAAGATTGGAGATAAGAGACATTATCTATTGGCGAATATTGCCTTAGTTGGAGAATCTATAATGTTGGCAATGCGTACACATTTCAAACACAGATAATATCAAATCTTATTTTGATGAAATAAGCTATCACACGACTTTTCATACACCTATAAAATGATTTCGTACAGTTGAGAAAAAATCTCTCGGCTGTACGATTTCTTTTTATGAAATTTGTATATAGAAATAATAATTAAAGCATATGAAACATATAGTCAAAGTCCTTTTCCTCTTGATTGTAGCATCTGTTCTTATCGGATGTGGGAATGGTGGAAATTCCACTGTAACTAATAATGTAAATGATTCAATAAAACGTAATTCTGTTTATTATTGGAGAACGGTATTTGATATAGATTCAACAGAATTGTCATTTCTACAGAAACATGATATTAGTCGTATATATTTACGGATGTTTGATGTCGCCACAGAACCAGATTTCCTGAATGGGACTTTGCAGGTAGTGCCTATTGCCACAACCCAGTTTGTATCTCCAATTCCAAGGAATGTAGAAATAGTTCCTGTTACATATATAACATTAGATGCTCTCAGGGCAATGGTCGGAAGAGAATCTGAGTTTGCTTCCATTATAGTGGAAAGATTATTGGCGATGTCTTCATATAATGAATGTGGGGAGATTAATGAAATTCAACTCGACTGCGACTGGACAAGTACAACAAGGGATAGCTATAGTAAATTATGCAAAGTAGTAAGAGATTCATTATCCACAAAAGGAATGGAATTAAGTATAACTATCAGATTACATCAACTACAAGAGACCCCGCCTCCTGCGAACAAAGGAGTGTTGATGCTTTATAATACAGGTGCTTTAAAGGTCCCTGAAACATATAACTCAATTTTACATATTGATGATGTAGAACCATATATCAAAAGAGAAAAATATGAAATCCCATTAGACTATGCATTTCCTGTTTTTGGATGGGGGGTAAAGTTTGAGAATAACAAGTTTGTCTCAATAGTATCATACGAAAATAAAGATATTTCCAACAATGAAAATATTAGATATGAAAGACCTACACCAACCGAAATACTTGAAGTAAAACAACTTGTGGAAGAAAATCTAGGCAAGCCTTCAAGTGGAAACATTCTATATCATTTGGATTATTCACAACTTAAAAATTATACAGACGATGAAATCTCTCAAATACTTATTTATTAGTTTTATAATATTGACTGTTACAAATGATGTATATGCATGTTGGGGACCTTGGTATACACCAAAGGGATATTATATGTATAGAGTTCATAGTAATGAGCAAGATCCAACATTAAGTGTCGAAAGTCAGCATTCTGGTGAAGCGAGAAATTGTTTGGAATGGCAAAAAGTAACCTCTGAAACTATACCATTAGAAGATATATATCAAGTTGTGTATAAAATGGATTTGAAACAGTTTGAAGATATTTATGATAAACGAGAAGTCAAATATGATAATAAGTTCGTAGAATGGATTACAAAGAAGGATTCAGCAATCTTGGATTTTCTTCTTCTTGCAAAAACAAATGAGTACATACGCCTAAAACGCAACTCACGTTGGTATTATCCTTCAATGAGAATTGGAGCTAGAATGACATTAGATGAAATCGCAGAAAAGGCTGTATCCGAAAAAGAAATCAGACTTAGAGATAGGTATTTATTACAAGGTATAAGGGCTTTGTTCTCTTTGTCTAAATATGAGGAGTGTATAGAACTATGGGAAAAAGAAATATCATTTTTGCCAGAAGATAATCTTATGCGACAGCTTATTCATCCTTATATTGCAGGAGCTGAATTTCATATAAAGCATTCTGAGAAAGCCATTGAATATTTTGCTCAATTAGGAGATGTTCAATCCATGCTGTTTTGTGTTGGACGATCAGGGGAAAAGCTATCTATCATAGATGCTTTGGAGTTTGTATGTGAGTATGCACCAAACAGTAAATTCATTGAAGAAACATTGCAAACATACATACGGGGTATCGAGCCTCTAGGTGAATTCTACTGGGAAGATGAGTTGGAAAAGACCCCCGAGTTAGACAAATTGTATAATCTAAGTTTGAAAATGGCTCGTAGTGGCATGAGTAATAATCCTGCAATGTGGTATTATACCGCTGCATTCTTGGAAGATTTATATGGTAATACCTCCAGTGCGTCAAGATTATTGGGATTGGCGGAAAAAAGTAAGTCTACAGAGTATATAAAAGAGTCCATTAAAATTTTTAGAATATATTTAGACGCAAAGCTGTTGCCTTATGATTCTTATTATGAAAACCGTTTATTCACTCAATTGAAGTGGTTGGATTTGAAAATTCAATCTAACATAGATGATAAAGTTCGCTATGAGACTGCTAGAGGTTATATGCTTTTCAACTGTGAAAGCTACTACTATTGGAATGATATGATGCGTAGAATCCTATTAGCCGAAGTTTGTCCTCGTATGATTAAATCAGGTAAAACAACACGTGCCTTACAGCTTGCTAATATGGCTGATAACAGATTGCTTAATCTTGTTAATAGGCATGAGATATATGATTGGTCAGAGGATAAAGTTGTTCATTATTATACTATGTCTAGTTATCGATATTCAACTAATTTCAATTCACATGACTATAGTAATCATTTTTTTGAAATGATTGATAGTATAGGAGTAGATAATGCCATTAAATATGTTCAAATAGTAAATAAGCCGCAAAGTGACTTTGATCGCTTTCTGAATTGTCGTGGATATGTTGAAAGTGACTATTTGAATGATATCATAGGCACCCAATGCTTACGTAACATGCGATATAAAGGAGCTTTGGAATATTTGGGAAAAGTAAGCGAAGCATATAAAACTCATCATAACGTATATATGGAATACGATCCATTTAGTGCTGAACGGAAAGCAATTAAAATGAAGTCAGATTTCAGGTACGACTTTGCAAGGGAAATGCACTCTTTGGAACAAGGAATCAAACTTACAACAGAGCCAAATCGAAAAGCATTGCTGATGGTAAAATATGCTATCGGTATCAGGAATTCGTTTGATTGGTGTTGGGGACTGACCCAATATTATCGAGGAACAAGCTATTGGGGACAAGTGTGTGAAAAACGTGATTGGGAAAATGATGAAGATACCAAAACAGCTATAGGAAAAGTAAAGGAATTGATAAATCTTGCATGTGATATTGTAACAGATGATGAAACGGGGGCAAATATTCAATATATGCTTTGTAATTTTAAAACTGTAGCCCGCAATTATCCAAATACAGATAAAGGACAGTTAGTTCGAGGAAAATGTGATAATCTTTACGACCATCATGCTGAATCATATAGAAGTCGATAGGACTTCTATATGATTTTTTGTCTATACTGCTTGCATCTGCTTAGCCTGCCACTTTTGATGTGCAACAATGACCTCTTGACGCTCTTGTTCAAGTAGTGCTTCCGTTTCGGGTGTGTAGCCGAGGAACTCAATGCAGCCGCCATTGTAACCTGTGAGTTTGCAGCGGATACCCGCTTTCTCCAATTTATCCATTCGTTTCTGTGCAGTCTTGGCACTTGAGTATGACAATGGCCAAAAGTATTTGTCGCCACTATGTCCGTAGGAGTCTTCTCCGAGCACCATTTTGCCTTGCAGTCGCTGGCTGTTGTGGAAACTGAAGTATGCACCGCCCAATGCCTGGCGTATTGCCTTGTGTGCAACACCTTCGGGGTGCTTGAAAACATCGGGCTTTTTGCCTTTGCAATCTAATTTCGGCAATTCCACTTCGTATGGTTTCTTGTATGTACCTACTCCCAATGTAAGGTAGAAGTTAGTGCAGAAGTAGTCGGTCATCGGATCGCTGTCATCGAAATTGTACGACATCACAAAGTCGCAGACATTCTTCATCACCTCTTTGGCTCTATCGGTGAGCGTTTGGTCTCCATCAATGTTATAATGATTCACATCGTGGTGGAACACTATGCCCTTATTCTTCTTGAACGCCTCGAAGTCGGCCTTTACAAGATAGATATGGATAGAGTTATAGTGGTGCCTTGATACGGAGAACTTATACTTGGGATAGGTCTCCTTTATCCAGTTACGCACCAACTCCACAATCTCAGGAGTGTGCTGTCCTTGATAGTTGCGACCTTTCCAACGATACTCGTTATATACGAAGTCGGCATACTCCTTTGCCGATGCTCCTGCATAGTCGTTTTCATAACCTGAAGCATTTGCCGACACAGTGGTATCGTTCTTCCAAATCTCATGGAGCCGTTCAAACTCCACATTTATCTGCTGCATCACTTCTGTACTACCACCTTTATCGGGGTGGTTCTCCAATGCCAATCGGCGGTACTCCTTCTTGAGTTCCGCCAATGAATGTATATTCTTAAAGTAAGCCATAGTAGTAAATGTTAGTAGGTTAATACCATTGTGAAATACTCCATGCACTCGGACTCAATGCCGAGGCCACTGCAAGAGAGTTCAATATCACTCTCTTGCAGGTCGTTTACCTCTTGCAGCTCTCTGAGGTGGCGTATCTCATCATTCAGATACTCCTTTGCGGTCGCTTCATCGCAACCGCACGAACCGCATATTCTCTCGATGATTTCGTTCTCAGCCATAGTAGTAAGTATTAAGATTGTGATTTGCAATAGAGTTCTCGTTGGATATCGTAGTCTTGACCGTTCCACCAATCGTTACAGGCATCTACAAAGGATTGTGAGCCATCTTCCGATGAAAGGTCTGCTTCACGCAAGCTTGTTATGCTTTCCAATGTGATAAAGTCAAGGTCTTTCCACCAGTCTTGCATACGCTGCTTGTAGTCGCTCAATGTGCAGAAATTCTGACTCTGTTCACAGTCTGCACACCATTTGCAGTCCGTATCGTCATCATCTACATCACTTAGATACTCATTGGTATTGGCATTTACCCAAACCTGAATCTCAATTTTTCTTGAACCGCAAGCATCACAAACATATACATCTTCATCGTGTGGCTCCTCTCTTGTGGCCTTGCCGTCATAGAGTGCCACAGCACGATTGACAAGCAGTTCACGATTGTTGTCCGAGAGTTCGGCATAGAATCGTTCTGCCGCTCCGAGGATAGATTTGCTTGCAAGGGAGTTCCACTTCTCCCAGAAGTGCTTATAAGCACTTCCGAAGGTAATCTTGCACTCTTCCTCGCCCCAAGCATTCCACATATAGTAGTGGAAGCTCGATACTGCATTTACAGGGTCTAATCTCATAGTCGTAATCATTAAGCGTTATTATCTCCGTTCTCTTCCAACTGCTGCCATACGGCATCATACATTTGTTGCAACCAATCTATGTTGGATGCTCCGAGTTCAAACGGAGTATGGCAGGTAGCCTCAAAGTTTGCCTCTTTCTCGTGGGCTACTACCGTCATACTGTTCTCTGTCACTTGAATACCTGTTACCTTGCACTCAAACGGGTCGGCATTATTGTCAAACCATATCACCCATACAGGATCATCCTGCTCTTCGGGAAAGGTTATCTCTGTCAGTCCGTGCGAGTAGAGCAACTGCCGTATGGCATCTATGATATCCTTGCGGAGTGTCTCTATTCTATCGGAGAAATCCATCTTCAGACGCTTCGGCGTCTTTCTCTTCTCCAACTCTGTGTAGGATAGAATCTGAATATCGGGGTGAACATCGAACTCCCAATCCACATCGTCATCATCGAGTGTAGTGTGGATGTTCCCACCCAATACCAATCCGCAATCTCTTGTTACCATTGTGCGTGCCTCATTGAGGTCATCTGCCGCTACGGTGTAAGTACCCTCGAAGAGGTATCTTACCTTTACTTCAATCTTCTTCATACATTGATATTTTTATTGTTAATACTGATTAGTTTGCCGGAACGATGCTTACCTGCTTGCCAAAGAAGGTGTCGCAGACACCATAAACATGCTTGATGGAGCAGTCATACTCGGAGCGTTCATTGTCAAGTCGCAGGCGGAAGCCATAGCCGTCCTTGCGTGCCTTATCCAGTCGGATTCTGACATCGCTTTTGAGTTCCATCTCTATCAGACTGCCACCACCATACATCGAGCTGAACAGCCCGCAGGTGTTACCTTTGGGGATAATGACCTCCTTGATTTTGAAGTCGGCATCGTAAAGGTCGCGTAGGTTTACAAGACCGATATAGGTAAGCAGGTTAGCTCCACAGCAGGAGTTCTCCAACTCCTGGCAGAAGTCCTCGTAGGATACCTGCTCCTTGCCGTCACGATACTTTCTGTTCGGGAATCTGCCATATACGGTATAGCCTTTCTCCATCAATGCCTTCTTCACCTTTGCAGGGTTGAGGCGAAGGGTATCAATCATATCCCCGAAGTAACTCTCCTTGTATCGGAAGCCACCTTGCGACTCCAACCAGCAGGAGTTGATGCAGTCGTAGTTGGATAGCATCTCCACACGCACAGGAATATCTCTGGTGTTCTTGATAAGGTCGTTTACCGTTGTGGAGTCATCACGCTCACGTATCTCATCCCTTATCTCATCATCGTGTTCCTCGAAGAAGGCTTCTACTTCGTCCTCCTCAAAGTCGTGGAAGTCGATGCAGTGGCTCTTCAGTCCTTTGATAATCTCTTGTGTTGCCTGCTCCTCGGCATCCTCGTACCAATCCTCGACCTTTGACCACAGATCCTCGCAGCCTTGTTTTTCAAGGCATTTCTGTAATAAGTCTCGGTTCTCCTCAAAACTTTCCCGATAGTCCACCCATACAAGGGTGTAGTTCTCGTCCATTATGCTTTCGATGAACTCCATTGTGAGTGTTTTCTTTGTTTCATTCATTTGTCGTTACCTGTGTACGGCAGGATTCGGTTTCCCGTACATATCTCTATAAATGCGAAGAGCGACCTTGTGGCCGCCCTTCGGTTACTCTTTACCATTGAATATCTCTTCGTATCTCTCTTTCTCCATCTCCGTCTCTGCATTGAAACTGAAATGTGCCGAATATCGGTATCCAGTTCGGGGATTGCCACCGAACTTCTGGATTGCCATATCTATCTCCCAATCCACTTCGCCTATGCCGAGTGATATGCGGTCATAGTGCAGCAGGTGATGAGCCAATCGCAGTGCAGAGTCGGTCTTTCTCTCTTGCCTCAGATGGTCGAAGGCTCGTATCGCTATCTCTCTGTTGGATACCTTGATTGTCGTTTCCATATCCTTTGATGATTAGTTGAATACTCTCTCATCATTCTCTTTATCCTTTGCTGCAAGCATACAGAACGGCATATCCAATATGCGATGTGAGAAGCACATATCGGAATTGTAGTCCGTGCGTTGCCACAGCGTGAACCTCTCATCGGCAAACGACCATCGGAAATATCCCGACAGTGAGCCGAACAGAGGGTTTACATTCCTTGCTATGAGATACCTGTTCACATCCATAATGTGCTTTGCAATGAGTATGATGTTGAGTATCTCCACAAATGCCAACTGCGAGTATGGGTCAATCGGCATTACCGGTCCTTTGAAGTTGAGTTCCATATCCTTTGTGTTTAGTTATAGTTATCATCGAATATCTCGTACTGAAGTGGGAGCATATCGCAGAAGTTTCCCGATATGCCCGTATATACCAGAGCATCTTCGGATATGTCGGCAAGTTCCTCTTCCGTCTCCACGATGCTTGCTCCGTATATATCCTGGTAGTGCGCTACCATCATATGCGGATCGTCTGTGGTGATGTCATACCCGAAGTGTTCGCTCCAAGTGACGAAATACTCCCTTTCGTTCTCGTCGAGCCTTTCCATGGCATCGCGTATCTCGAAGAAGTTGGGACATATCCACTCACGGTTTATCAGTCTGTCGGGGATGTTCTCCCATTTGGCATATCTGTACTCCGGATCCTCTTCTTCGGGAAAGAGGTCGGAGCAGGCACAGAGGAATTCTCCCATGTCGCTATAGTCGGACATTTGCACCCAGTAGTCCTTGTACTCTTTCCCGTCCATGATGTGCTGCGTGGTTACGGCAACTTCGGCATTGCTTAAATCCATATTTTCCATAGACTTTCTGTTTAACTTGTTACTCGCTGGCTTCCCCAGCTGATATGTATCTTACCCTCGCTATCCGTAGAGCGTATCAGTAGGCTGTCTATTACGGACATTGTGATATCAAACTCCTCGAAGATTTCCGACTGCTCCTTCACTTCGCCTGTCTTGATGAACTCGTTGAGACGCTCTTTGGTGAGTACCAATGCCATCAGGTTCTGCTCAACGGAGTCCTCGTAGGTGACATAATGCACATCCTTCATCTCCTTGGAGTCAAGGCGTATGAAGCGGAAGTAGAACTGCTCCATCTTGGGTATGTTCCATTGCAGCGACTCCAGTATCACATCGTTGCAGGTAGGTATGTTTACCGAACTGCTCAGGCTCTGCTGCGTGCATATCAGTATGCCGTTGATAGTGGAGTCGAACTCCGTCACGATGCTTTGACGCTTCTTGAACGCCACATCTCCCTTCACGACATATATCGGTCTGTCGGGGAAGCGTTCACGGATATAGCTCTCATAGAGTTCAAAGGCGGCAAGTGTGGTACAGCCGATGGCGACCTTGCCGGGTATCTTGCGTATCAATGATTCTATGTATCGTGTCTTGCTCGGATAGTCATCGCCGTAGTATCCCGATATGAGGTGAGGTACCGAGCAGGCCTTGATAAGCAGCTTTATCTGTCGCATAAGCCTCAGTCCTGCATCCTTTTTCGTGTCACCCGTGCTGTTGTAGTAGAGTTCGCATATACGGCAGAACTCCTCGATGATGACACGATAGACCTCGTGTTCTCCCTCTGACGGGCTTACGGTGTGTGTCCGTATCTTGTATTTCTCTCCTGCGAAGTCTCGGAACTTGCGGGTGATGATGGTCTTGCCTATGAGGTCAAAGAGTTCTTCCTTGTTATAGACATCCTGATTCTGCTTCTCAATGCCGAATACTGTAGCCTTACCCGGACAGTGGCAGGCACGGAACAGCACATGACCTCTGAACGCAGGGAATGGCTCTCCGCAGTGGAGATTTCGTTCACACTCTATCTCCTTATCCCGGTTCTCGTGATAGATACTGCTGCACCAGCAGGTCATATTGACCGAGTTGTTATATAGCAACTCAAACTGGCTGTATAGCTCTGCGATATTGTTACGGGTGGTCGTTCCCGTATCGAGAATCTTGTATTTGAGCCTGCGGAACACAGCCAGGATATGCTTTGTGCGTTGTGATGATGGGTTGGTAATCTCGTCCGACTCATCAAATACAAGACATAGTTTCCTTGACGATAGTTTCACAAATCGCATAAGGTCGCGTTTGAGCTTGCCGACCATAGAGGTGGATAGCAGCAGGAAGATACCTCTCGGCACATCTTCAAGATCCTTGTATGTGCGTATCACTCTGTATCGCTCCTTGTTTATGGCGAGGAACGGAGTCCAGGTCATATTGGTGGCAATGGCAGGGGCAAGTATCACCACATTGCGTACCTTGCCATATTTGAGCAGATACTTGGCTCTGTGATATACTGCCGCTGTCTTGCCTGAGCCTTGCTGCCAGTTGAGCAGAGCATATCGCTTCTGAAGCACAAGGTTCAGATCGTGTTTCTGCAACTGCGTGAACTCGCATACCTCACCATCCTTGTTTACGAAGGTGGCATTGTCAAGATACTCGGCAAGGGCATCGTCTGTTTCCATCTCCGAGAATGGTTGGTTCTGTATGTCGTAGAGCCAACGCTTACGGCGGATAAGCCTCTTGGCAATGCGTATCTGTCGCAGATTCTCCTCGGTTGCTATCTCCGGCATAGGCAGTACGGTACTATCCAGTATAAGGTCATTGATGCTTGCCGCCTTATGTTCCACCTTGTCAAGCAGTCGTGGTGCATACTGCTTGAGCTTGAAGCCGTAGGAGGTCTTTACCAATGCCACCTCCTTGCGTGGAACGACATTCTGCGAGGTGATATACTTGCGTATGGTGGCCAGCACTTTGGCAGTTGTCAGCTTCTTGCGTTCCCACTCCTTCATTTGTTCGTTGGTGGCATTCTCGGGAGGCTTCTGGTTACGGAATTTGGTAACGAGTGCCACTGCCTTGTCGATATGCTTGTTGAGTCTTGCGTGAGCCTTCAACTCGTACATATACTTGGCGAGCTTGTACTCGAAGTGCTCCAACTCCTCCTTGTCTATGCGGTTGGTCTCACGCATAAGGTCAAGACGCAGGCGGTGCTTCATCTCACGGGCTCTCTTCACTCTCTCCTTGAGTTCTGCCATAGATACAAACTCCTCGGCATTGTAGGGATTCATCTCTATATGCTGTGAGCGACGCAGGAAGACCATTATCTTGGTGTTGAAGTTATCTACACCTACCGATGTGAAGGCGTGAGGTGACAGTCTTGTCTGTCCGATGAAGGAGAAGTCTTCGTTTACTCTTCCTACACGGCTCTTCTCCCAGAACTCGTTCTGCATAAAGGAGGCTGGAACGATAATCATCAGGAATCCTGCGGGATTGAGCAGATGGTAGGCTTTGTCGATGTAATACTCCTGTGATAGTCGGAAGTCGAACTTCAGATTGAACGGAGGATTACCGATGATGGCATCGAAGCGTTGCTCGGAGTGGTACTGCTGTATGTCGCACTTCTCAATATGTGCATCGGGATAGAGATACCTCGCCACTGCCACAGCCTTGCTGTCTATGTCAAAGCCGTAGGCGTTGTGTTGGTTTGGCAGATGGTTGAAGAAGTTACCCATACCGCAACACATATCGAGAATCATCTCCGATGATGTGGGAGAGAGTACATCTACCATATCCCGACATACCTCGTGCGGTGTGAAGAACTGTCCCATCTCGAACTCCTTCTTTGCCTCGGCATACTCGTGGTAGCTGGCGAAGTCCGACTGCTTGAGGTTGTGCAGTCCTCCGATACCCGTATAGCAGTTGTATATACTCTCCGCAGGAATCATATCCTTACCGGAATTGATGGCAAAGAGAATCTTCTCATTGATCTCTGCACGCTTGCCTTGCGGTATCTGTTGTGGTATGATGGCATACATGGCTGTAATGATTGAAGTGGATAAAAACGAAAGACACCCCGCAGGCAGTACCTACGGAGTGTCATACATATCGTGTGGTCATCAATTCTCGTCTCTTAGTTTGATCTCATTTAGTCGCAGTCGTTTGAAACAGCTCTCGGCCGTTGCACTGTCCTTGAACTTGACATCAATACGACCATTGGCATAGAACTTCATGTTCGAGGCATTGGTGGTGGTCAGGTCATACCAACGGGAAATATCTACATTACGGGTGTCAAGCCCCATAATCATCTCGATACTTCCGCAAAGTACATCATCTGCACCGAAAGCAATGCCTTCGCAGAAGCGGCTGACCTTACGGTCAGAGTCATATTCGAAGTCATATTCCTTGTAATACTGATAGTGAATCGAATCCCAAGTAACAATATCGGGGAAGATGATTCTATCCTTCTTCTGTTCGGGTTTTACCTTACTCCAACATGAAGGTCTGACCGTATTGAGGAAGCGTTTGATAAGTTCTTCCTCGGCAGTATCTCGGAAACTCTTTCCTCCGAGATGTTCGATAACCACATCTACATAGGTGTTATATACAGGTCGGAAGTCTATCGGCAGAGTCTTCTCCTCAATCTTTGGAGCTTCAACAGAGACGCTGTATGTGTTGTTGAAATAGCCGATGATGCGGCTGATGAAGTTCCTGATAGCACTATGACGGCTATCCACCAACTCATTGATGTTCTTGAAAGGAGTAAACTCGTGATGGGTATAATCCTTCTCATCATTATTGTAGCGATAGTGGAGGTCATAGCTGCTTGTGGTAATCTTACCGTTCGGCTCGTGCTTGAGTTTGATTTTACCCTCATACTTCTCGGCTTCTCTCTTGAAGATGTTGTACCACCAGGCAATCTGGTCGAGCGTCTTATACAACTCGTCCTGCTGATTCTGGCAATAGATACGGTCTTGTTCCGTAATCTTCTCTTCGTTTCTCACTTGTACCTTCAAGATACCTGATAGCAGGTCGGTATGACCTGTTGCTTGACTGTTGTTTAATACTGCTTGTGACATAACATTATATATTTCTTGTTAGTCCGGCTATTCGGGGCCGGAGTTCCCAAACTACAGGCTCTAAAAGGTCGTGTTCTCGTCAGGCAAGGTTGTGTGGGAAAATACCGCAAGCCCCACGGGGCGAGGATGATTTTTCCACGACACCCGCAGGGCTTGACCTTGCTTGGACGAAAAGAACACGAGTTACCTTTGCCTGTGGTTTGGTGAACTCGGCTACGAATCTATTTATTAGAATAATATCTGAACCTTTTCCATATCACTCATGATGGTTTGATCCAACACCCTTGCATAGTGTTGAGTCATACGGGTAGAAGCGTGCCCCATCATCTTTGCGACATTCTCCAACGAAACTTTATTAGCCAAAGTTATGGTCGTGGCAAATGTATGACGGGCCACATGTGTGGTCAGATTCTTGTCAATATTGCAAAGCGTAGCAATTTGTTTCAGGTATGAGTTCATCGTCTGATTGCAGAACAAAGGTAAACAGACATCCTTTTCAATACAGGTTGGATGATCCTCATATTTCTCAAGTATTTCTATGGCAGGAGTGATAAGAGGGACATTACTGATACATCTTGCCTTCTCCTTTTTCATCTTGTGACGACCTTTTCTAATCCACATCTTGCCATTGTTGTCCTTAATGATTTCAGTGCGTTTCAACTCCTTTGCATCTATAAATGCAAGACCTGTGAAACAACTGAACAAGAACATATCCCTAACAATGTTTAGTCGGGCTACAGGAAATTCCATGCCTGCTATTGTCTTGACCTCTTCAAGAGTCAGGAATGTAGGATCATTTTCCTGCTGGCGATATTGTATGCCGGCGAATGGATTGATTCTCATCCAACCCATATTAAGTCCCATATTGACGAATTTCTTGAAACACTTCATATATCTCACCAATGTATTTTGGCAAAGACGCTTTTCAAGACGCATGTGTCGCTCGACATAGATAATAAAGTCACGGGAAAGTTCTGGAAAGACAATATCCTCCTTTTCATAGAAAGATTGAACACAAGCCTTCAAGCAACGGTAGCAATTCCAATATCGGTTGATGGTTATCTTCTCATACTCGATACCGATAAGTGCTTCCATTGCTTTAATTTCCTTTTCCATTGTATTGAGGAAGGTTCGCTTATCACCTTTATTAAATAAGCGTTTCAATAGATGTGAAGGAGTGATAAGTGCATCTTCAAGTAACAACTCTTTGTGAAGGTTGTGAATCTTGGTTTTGAGAGATTCGATGTAATCGTTCAGTTCGATTGAAACCCTGTCTCTACCTTTACAGCAGCCACGGGCTTGGTTCCACAAACGAGGCAATACGCTACGCTGTATGCGTACCTCGTCAGACACTCCGTTGATAGTAACACGGACTACGATAGGTGCTTCGCCGTTCTTCAGCAAGCTACTCTTCTTGATAACGAAGAGGATTTTCATTGTTTCATGCTTCATCTTACATACATTTTTTGTGGTACAAAAGTGCTAATGTTTGATGAAACGCACGCTATGCAAATAAGTGAATATCTGTGCTTTACATATCAAATCGTGGCTTTTTTCAGTGGCTCAAAAAAAAGCCACGAATTTGGCACGATTGAAATTCCTAAATCTGCATGTTTTGCACAGTTGAAACAAAAAGAAAACCTCTGAATTCGTTGAAATTCAGAGGTTTTCATCTTTTTGCTGTGATTCTTCGTGGTGCCAACGGGAATCGAACCAGTGACACAAGGATTTTCAGTCCTTTGCTCTA
>ENA-UONV01001887-UONV01001887.1-human-gut-metagenome-genome-assembly--contig:-CS4-NODE-1887-length-16881-cov-4.923155_pt1 | contig 16881 bp, 10 predicted proteins | sample MGYA00242461_ERZ724008 | MGnify/ENA metagenome assembly ERZ724008 | reverse complement strand
AAATGACCGGAAAGGGTAAGAATGTACTCCGTTCTCGTTTGCAGGTAGAGTGGAATATAAAAAAATCCAATTTTGCGCCTTATGCTTCCTGCGAATTGTATCATTCTATGTCAGATAGTTGGGCGTTGGATAAAACCCGGTGGACAGTCGGGACAGGTTATAAAATCAATAAAAAGAACTCACTGGACTTTTTTTATCGCTATCAGAACCATTCGGACGATGATGAAACAAATGGTCATGTGGTGGGTGCAGGATATAAATTCAAATTTTAAAGAGATTATTTATTGATCTCATAATTAAAGTAAAGAGGAGATAGGATGATGAAACGAATACATGAAATGTGGATTTTTGCAGTATGTGTAGGTTTGTGCGTAGCTTGTAGCACAGACAGTGTGTTTGATGATTGGGGAGAGGAAGGTGGAACAATCCCCGGTGGCAGTAGTGGAAGCTCGGATGCTTCGGGCACTCTGCTCGATTTTGATGTATCATGGAGTGACGTAGCAGATGAATCGTATGTTGAAACTGCTGAAACGATTGTTACGGATAAGTCTGATGAAGAATATGATGATTTTGTGGAAAACTCGACCTTTTCTGCGACCATACAGATTAATTATTCAAATGGTTCGGCAACAGTGACCGGCTCCGTTAGTGGGGTTACAATAACTACTAATGGAGCTCATGTCACAGTGAACTCTTCCGTGGCAGGAGTAGAATATGTGTTGAGCGGCTCTGCTTCAAATGGCTCGTTCAAGGCATATAGTGATAAAAAGTTCAAGCTTACGCTTGCGGGCGTATCGCTTACAAATGGTAGTGGAGCGGCTATCAATATCCAGTCGGGTAAACGGGTTTTTGTAGAATTGAAGGCTGGAACAGAAAATAATCTGACAGATGCATCTGCTTATTCTACCGTAGATGGCGAAGACGAAAAAGCTTGTTTCTTTAGCGAGGGGCAGCTTATCTTTAGTGGTACGGGGGCATTGACTGTAACCGGTAATTATAAACATGGAATCTGTAGTGATGATTATGTTCGTCTGCGTAGCGGCAGTAATCTTACAATCGCTTCTGCAGTGAAGGACGGTATTCATACCAATGATAAAATTATTATTGGTGGCGGCACTCTTTGTGTCACATCTACGAGTGACGGTCTGGAATGCGAGGAAGGTTTTATTGATATTCGTGGTGGGCTGCTGAAACTTTCCACTACCGGTGAAAAGGGAATGGGGTTGAAAGCTTCGGGAGATGTTACTATATCAGGTGGTCTTCTGAAAACAGAAGTGAAAGGCGCAGCATCCAAAGCAATTAAAACAGATGGTAATGTATCCCTTACAGGGGGCCAAATGATATTACTGACTTCCGGGACTGCCTTATATGAGGATAATGATCTGAGTTCTGCTGCCGGCATTAAATGTGATGGCAATATGATCGTTAATGGTGTGGAGTTATCTATTAAGAGTACCGGCGCTGCGGGTAAAGGCATTAATTGTGATGGTACTTTAAATATCGCTAATAGTGTATTGAGGATAATTACCACGGGAAAACAATATGTTTATAATCGCCTTGATTCTTCAGCAAAAGGTATTAAGGCAGACGGTAATCTGACTATCGATAGTGGTACGATCTGGGTAAAAACACCTGGTGGGGAAGGAAGTGAGGGAATTGAAAGTAAAAGTGTTCTCACGGTGAATGGCGGTGATGTCAGTGTATATTCTTATGACGATTGCATGAATGCTTCTAAAAGTATTGTTTTTAATGGTGGAAATATATATTGCTACAGTAGTGGAAATGATGGAGTTGATTCCAACGGAACATTGACAATAACCGGTGGTACAATTGTTTCTATTGGTACAATTTCTCCGGAAGAGGGTTTCGATTGTGACCAGAATACATTTAAGATAACCGGCGGCACTATACTGGGAATTGGTGGTGGAACCAGTACTCCGACTGCCAGTGTTTGCACGCAACGTACAGTTATTTATGGTGGTACGGGTAGCAATGGTACTCTCATCAGTATACAGGGGACAGATGGAGCACACATAATGTCTTATACCATTCCACGATCTTACTCGCAGATGACACTATTGTTTAGTAGTTCAAAACTGGCATCAGGCACCAGTTATACGATTTATACCGGAGGTTCGGTAACCGGTGGTACCGGTTTCTATGGTTTAACGACCGGCGGAAGTTATACAGCAGGCTCTCAGACTGCAACTTTCACTCCCGGCAGCATGGTTACTTCGGTTGGTAATATCTCTTCCGGTGGTCCCGGTGGTGGCGGTGGAGGAGGTGGTTGGCATTGGTAACGAGAACTTTGCAGACAAAAACCGCTTCTTCATCTATTTCTTTTGTAGTTTGAATTTATATCTCTTATTTTTGCCATGATACTCAAAGAACGGAGACTGTACATGAAAAAAAAGCTTGCCCGTACTGCTACTTACAAAGGCTATCTGCCAGAGATGATGGTATATATCATTGTATGGGTGATTGTGCTTATGGTGCCTATCGTGAGTGACTTTTTTGATTTGTTGTCCGGTAAGGCAGAGGAAATGCATTGGAAAGGTATCTTCATGTTGTGGCTGAATATACTGCCCTACTTTTTACTGTTCCTGTTGAATAACCGTGTGCTTGCACCCTTCCTGTTCCTGAAGCAGAAGGTGGTGGTGTATGTCATAGCCTCTGTTTTGATATCTGCTTTTACTTTTTATGTCGTGTATCTGTTTTCACCCAGCCCTTTTACGATGAAACGACAGCAAGTTGAACAGAGGATGCACGACCGGAGGGGAGAAAGGCCCGGACCGAGGGAGTATGTCGTTCCGGGTGTTCCTTCGACTACTGATACCTTGAGAACGCGGGAAGCGCGTCCGGCACCAAGACATCCAGATTTCCGGCGTCCACCGTTTGAGGAAATGCCTTTCTTTATGCCTTTGCTTCGTGGCCCTTTCCTTGGGCGTATGCTGATTGTTTTGCTTATGTTCAGTTTCAACATAGCAGTTAAGCTGTTTTTTAAGTCCATGCGCGATCAGGAAGCTATGAAAGAACTGGAACGCAACAATTTGCAAACGGAACTGGATTATCTGAAGTATCAGATAAATCCCCACTTCTTTATGAATACCCTCAATAATATACATGCATTGGTAGATATTGATACCGAAAAAGCCAAGCAGACGATTGTTGAACTGTCCCGGTTGATGCGTTATGTACTTTACGAATCGAATAATCGTTTGATATTGCTTTCCAAAGAAGTGCAGTTCCTGAACCATTATATAGAACTGATGCGCATTCGCTATACAGATAAAGTGCGGATAGACGTGTCTTTTCCGACGGATACAGGTGAGATACAAGTCCCTCCCTTGTTATTCGTTTCGTTTGTGGAAAATGCTTTCAAACATGGTGTCAGTTATCAGTCTCCCTCTTTTGTATCTGTCAGTTTACAGATAGAAGGAGATGAAATTATTTTCTGTTGTGCTAATAGTAATTATAATATGACCGAAGACCAGCATCATGGTATTGGCCTCGATAACATACGTAAGCGTCTGCGTTTGCTGTTTGGCAACCGTTATGAGCTTTCTATTGATGAAAAGCCAGATTGCTTTAATGTGCAGTTGTCTGTGCCGGTAAGTTAATAACTAATGAATGATGATATATGATAAATTGTATAGCAATTGATGATGAACCGTTGGCTCTCACACAACTGACTGGTTATATCTCTCGTGTACCCTTCTTGAATCTGGTGGCATCTTGTCAAGATGCCTTTGATGCAATGAAAGTACTTTCTGCACAAAAAATAGATTTGATGTTTGTAGACATCAATATGCCCGACCTGAATGGAATGGATTTTGTACGTTCATTGGCAGAGAAACCTTTGGTTATATTCACTACTGCTTACTCTGAATTTGCGGTTGAGGGCTTTAAAGTAGATGCAGTGGATTATTTGCTGAAACCATTTGGTTTCCAGGATTTTCTGAAAGCTGTGGATAAAGCGCACAAGTGGTGGGAATTCCGCTGTAAAGAACATGGAACCATGACAGCACCGGCAGTGCCATCCGAACTCTCTTTTAGTGACGGTACTTTATTTGTAAAAAATGACTATCGTGTCACACGTATTAATCTGGTGGACATTAAGTATATTGAAGGAATGAGTGAATATGTGCGTATTTTTGTTGAAGGAGAAGCAAAGCCTATTATGCCTTTACTAAGTATGAAGCGTTTGGAAGAGACATTGCCTGCTTCGCAATTCATGCGTGTGCATCGTTCTTATATTGTCAATCTGAAAAAGATAACGGAGGTTTCCCGTTTGCGTATTGTTTTTGGAGATATTTATATTCCGGTAGGAGAGAATTATAAAGATCAGTTTACGGAATATATAAATAGCAGGATGATGAAATAGTGGTGAGTGGTGAGTGATTAGTGATTAGCACCGTGCGGTAATGACAGCGCAGCATTAATCACTAATCACTAATCACTCACCACTTATCACTTATTTAATTCCCAGTTTCTTCAACAGCGCCTTGGGCACTGCATCCTTGTGTACCAGGATATTGATAGTCTTGTAAGCTACGAAAGGTTTAGAAGCATACCAGGTACCTTTGTATTTGTTGTTTGTACCCCATGAATTCTTCACCATATAGTATTCCTTGCCATTTTGATCTTTAGCGATACCATAGATAAGCATACCATGATCGTCGGTTGTTTCCCAGTTGTCAAATGCAGTCTGGCGCATTTCCTGAGTTACAGTGATTTCCGGCAATGGACGTGAAGTCAGTTCTTTACGTTTGTCGGCAGCAGTAAGACCTGTCCAGCGTGCCATATCCGAACCGGTGAGTTCAGCACCACGATCTGCGTCGGGCATCACTGCAATACCGTCACGAGTGAAACCGTTTTCGCTGACATCGCTACCCCAGGCTACAGTATAACCGTTATTAACAGCATTGTCAATAACAGACATGAATTCCATCAAAGGCAAGTTGTAAGAAAGCCCATTACGCCAGTTATCCTGGATTTCAATGTTCATCTGAGTATAGAACGGATGGTGAGTGAATGAAGTCAGTGATACATAATCATCCGGATTGATGCCGAGAGACTCACCAAATGTCTTCGGAGTATATTCTTTTCCTTGATAAGTGAACGTTTCGGGACATTTACCCAGGTAAGTATCATAAATAGCACATAAGCCCTTCTTCCAGACCGGAGTCAGTTTTGTCAGTTTACCTTTGGCTATTGCATTCATGTAAGCACCGGCTACGGCATCCAATTCATTGTGTACAGGCAATGTATCACCATACATAATTCCCGGCATAGCTTCCTGCGGAACCAAACCGTAGTTTTTCAGGCAATACATAATGTCATAAAAGCTTCCACCCGGTGAAAAGGAACTGTCGCCGTGGTAACGTGCATAATTCACACCACGGTCTACCATTGTGTGGTGTACTACAAACATTTCGGATAAATCATACTCTCCTTTGCCCATACGCAGCAACTCACTTTCAAGGAAACCCAAAGCCGAAAAACTCCAGCATGTACTTGAACGATTTTGATTTTTAACAGAAGTAATAGGATTCTCTTTAACGGTTGTGAAGATGAAACCTTCGTCTGATTTCGGAGTGTCTTGTGCTGACACATTGAAACTCAATAAGCCCAAAGTGGCAATAAGTATTGACTTTTTCATCATAATTAAATTGATATTAAATGATTGTTACTGCCACAAAGATAGGGAGATTTCGGAAACAAAAGCTATCTTTGGAGCGTTAATTCAGATAATTATGGAGAAAAAGATACATATCAAACCCCAAACAGGATTGGTTCTTGAAGGCGGTGGCATGCGCGGAGTCTTTACTTGTGGCGTGCTGGACAGCTTTATGGACCGTGGAATCCGCTTCCCCTATACTATCGGAGTCAGCGCCGGAGCGTGTAACGGACTTTCTTATATGTCCGGTCAGCGCGGACGTGCCAAGTACAGTAACATTGACTTACTGGAGAAATATCAGTATATCGGTCTGAAATATTTGTTGAAGAAACGTAATATTATGGACTTTGATCTGCTGTTCCAGGAGTTCCCCGAGCACATTCTTCCTTATGATTACGAAGCGTATTTCCGCTGCCCCGAACGTTATGAAATGGTAACTACGAACTGCGTGACAGGTGAGGCTAATTATTTTGAAGAAAAACAAGATAAACACCGGGTGATTGATATAGTACGTGCTTCAAGCAGTCTGCCTTTTGTCTGCCCCATTGCTTATGTGAATGATGAGCCGATGCTCGATGGCGGCATTGTCGACAGCATTCCTCTGATGCGGGCAAGAAGTGAAGGGTTTACCCATAATGTGGTAGTGCTTACCCGCAACCATGGGTATCGCAAAGAAGCGAAGGATATACATGTACCGTCTTTCCTGTATCGTAAATATCCGAAGGTGCGCGAAGCGTTGAGCCGTCGTTGCCGTGTGTACAATGAACAATTGGAGTTGGTGGAGCGTATGGAAGAAGCGGGAGAGATTACTGTAATTCGTCCTCAGAAGCCTGTAACAGTTGATCGTATCGAACGGGATATCAAAAAACTGACAGACTTGTATGAGGAAGGTTATGCGTGTGCGGAGGAGTATGATTTTCAGTGATTAATCAGGATATTATAAATGTATTGCCAAATAATGATTGCCATTTTATGGCAATCATTATTTGGCAATATCTCTCTTTATCCCTATCTTTGCCAGACCATGTATTTTAGGAGGTCTATTTATGAATAATCCATTTGTAACTAACGGCTATGTTTCTCCGGAGTATTTCTGCGACCGTAAAACAGAGACTAAAGATATTACAACGTTATTGCTTAACGGAAATAACATAGCACTTATTTCGCCTCGTCGTTATGGAAAGACAGATTTGATTCGTCATTGTTTTTCCCAACCTGAGGTAGCTGAGCATTATTATACTTTTATTGTCGATATTTATGCAACTCGTTCGTTGCGTGATTTTGTGAACAAGTTCGGAAAGGTTATTCTGGATGCTTTAAAACCTCGGGGACGTAAGGTCTGGGAAATTTTTGTGAATGCTATTACTTCTTTACAAGCCGGTATAACTTATGATATAGGTGGAGTCCCTTCCTGGAACATAGGACTTGGTGATATTACCAACCCTGCCGCTTCACTTGACGAAATATTTCATTATTTGCAGCATGCAGATCGCCCTTGTCTGATTGCTATTGATGAATTTCAGCAGATAGGAAAATACCCAGAAGATACTATTGAAGCTACATTGCGTACATATGTCCAATATTGCAGCAATGCCCGCTTCGTCTTTTCCGGTTCGCAACGTCATTCGATGGGAACTATTTTTACTTCCCCTTCACGTCCGTTCTATCAGAGTGTTACTATCATGAATTTGCCACTTATTCCTCTTGATAAGTATGCTGAGTTTGCCGTTCGCCATTTTCGCGAGCATGGAAAGATTCTTTTATCCGAGGTGGTGAATGTGCTTTACGACCGTTTTCGTGGTGGGACTTTCTACTTGCAGAAAATAATGAATATCCTCTTTCTGAAAACTCCTGAGGGAGGTACGTGTGGGGTGGAGATGATAGAAGATGCTATCAATTACATTGTTAACTTCACAGCAGATACTTATGCCGAGCTACTCTATCAATTGCCCGAAAAGCAGAAACAGGTACTAATTGCTATCAATCGGGAAGGGCAGGCGCGTAATGTTGTTTCCGGTGCCTTTTCTAAGCGTCATGGTTTGGTATCTCCCAGTTCTGTGCGTTCTGCGTTGGCTGGATTGCTTGATAAGGATTTCATCACAAAAGAGCGTGACTATTATCAGGTGTACGATCTCTTTTTTAGTATCTGGTTGGCTAAAGAGGAACACTAATCCATAAGCGTACGAAATTACACAAAGTAGAATGGTTTCCGACATCCGTAAATATAGGTGTCGGAGACAAAATAGGCTGTACCATTCAATTTATAGAAAAATGTCTGGCACAGCCTATGCTATTAACCTAATTATTATAATAAAATTCTTCGGTTGTCCGGAATGGGTTAGTAATAGCTAACCTTCACATTACTTACTTCCACTGTTCCTGAATAACCATTAATCGACCATGGATTTTTTTGCATGCCATATATGCGGTTCGTATAAGCCACATTGTCATTGATATAAACCACGCAGACAGAGTTATCCGTACAGATCGTTACATTATAAGTATTATCAGCAGGTCTGTCGAACAGATAACCGTCTATTCCGTCAATGAATCCTTTACCATCTTCACCTTCTTCTTCGAAGTTTATCTTCCGTTTATTATTGTTGTCTTCCGGGTTTACGACGATGGTATAGTACTTCTTGGAGTCCGTGCCGCGTACCAGAGAAATACCGAATCTATCTGCATCACCTGCCGTCTTTACGGTGAATGAAATCTTGTTGTTTACATTTAAGCGATTGAATAGGATATAAGCATTATCCGTCAGAGTATAGTTACCGTTGCTTTCTGATACTCCGCTACTCTTTTCCATCACTTTTACGGTAGAGGCAGTGGCATATTTCTGGCTGATGCCTTCTACTAAGCCTAAAGTCAAAGTACCATCCGCATGCTGGATGACTTTGTGAGCAACCAGGCTTCCGGCCCATTCCGGTTCGTTCGGAGAAGCTCCTACGGCAGTATTGTCATTACCCGAGCGGGTAGGACACCATCCCCAGATGTAGCGGTTGGTTCCGTCCGAAGCTGTCTTGCCTGCATAGAAACCACGGGAGTCAAGGAAACCTTCGTGGCTGTCGGGCCAGATGCCGGCATCATTGGCGGTAGTTGCTTTCAGTTCTTCCAATGTACGTCCCTTGAAATATTGAACTTTGCGTACGGCTGCATGCATCTCCGAGTAGACCAGATACCACCAGTCTCCCATCTTGAAGACATCGGGGCATTCATAAAAGCGATCCCACATCATAGTCATGAATACACCTGCATGTTCCCAGGTTTTTATATCCGTAGAAGTATATTCGGCCAGTACGCCTTTACCGTTTTTAGTAGTGGAAACAAGCATGTGGTATTTTCCATCTTCACCCTCAAATACGAAAGGATCGCGGAAATCATTCTTGCTGTATCCGTCAGTGTCACCTTTCAGATAGAAAGTGCGATTTTTGGTCCAGGTCTTGAAGTCGGGTGAAGTAGCATACATCACTACCTGACCGTTCTCGGAAGAAGTAGGCTGATATTTGTTACCTGTGTAGAAGGTGTAGTACAATTTATCCGAAGGATTATAAATGGTAGCACCCGTTCCGATAGCAGCATCCTGCTCCGACAATCCTCCGCAAGAGATCAGCTCACCCATAGATATGTATGAAGCTGCGTCCTGAGTACTTACCGCCCATATCGGGTGGTAAGTGCCTGCCTGGTTCGGACGGTATTCCTGTAGATACATAATCTTGAAATCTTTAGCCTGCGGATCATAGAAAGGCATCGGATCGCCTACATAACCAACAGATGGCTTGTAGTAAGTATCAAACTTCATGGCATCTGCCGAAGCAAAATAAGTGGTGGTTCCGTCCCAGTCCTTCTGAGTTAAAACCGGATCATTGTCATCGCTACAGCTGCTGAAAGAAGTGATCATCAGAGCAGCCAGTGTGAGTGAATATATCATTGTTTTCATATATTAGTTTTATTTACCCGTTAAATAGTCAATTGCATTCTCTGTCAGTTTGGCCACATTGCTGTGGTATTTGTCCGCTGAAGCGTCTATGCCGTAGGCATACCAGTCGTAGCATCCTGAGCCGATACATACGATGCCTCCGCGAGAACCTTCGGACAGATATTCCCATGCTACGATAGCACCATCGCCACCATAACCCAGATCAACACCGCCATGATTGGTACGCCATACTTCATTTGTGGTGTAACCGCCCCAGTCGGAACCGATGTGCCATTGTGCTGTACTGTTGGTGGTCCGGTAACCGGTATCGAAGGTATAAACCTTGTCTGTTTCACCGCTGTTCATCACCAGGTTCTGGTAGAGAGCATGCGACTCGTGTCCCTGGATAAAGAAGTTCCATGCACCGCCTACTATTTCACCGGATTCTTCCGATTGTCCCCAACAGTTGTTCGGGTTGTTGCCGTCCAGAGTAGCCCCCAGCTTAGCGGCATAATAAGTAGCATAGCGGGTAAGCAGCAGGTTCATGCCGTTATTATAAAGTTCTTTCATCTTCACCAATGCGCTGATTGCCGCAGGCGCTGCCTTCTCAAACTTATCCATGTTGTCGATGCCGCCGTCTATATGCAGATGCCACCACATGATTTCACATTCGCCCAGGTCTACTCTTCCTGCCTGCACATCTTCGAATGAGATATATTGCGAATTGGCAACATTGTTCAGCATCCAGGTTGCTGCTTCTTTTTCTTCCGGATTCAATTCATTCAGTGTAGCTGCCAGACCTACATATACGGCACTCGGTGCATCGGTCGGGATAACCGTTACCGTATAAACGGCGGATGCAGTGTTGTATGAAACAGTGAATTCTACAGGATTACTGAAGTCGATAGCCTGGCCGGATGCCGGCATTACGATGGCTCCTGCCGAAGTTGTGATGATCGGAACCATATTTTTGATATTGACTGAGCTTGGCACACGTACGGTGATGGTACGTTTAGTCTGGTCGATAACTCCGGCATACGCATCATTCAATTTGAAGGAGAGTATCCGCGCTTCATCATGCTTGATATTGACGGTATAGTCCAGGAATACGTTTCCGTTAGTCACTTTTATCACTTGGGGGAATGAGAAGTTCAGTACATCGCCTGCCTTAACAGAAGCCTCGGCACCTTCGGATACTTCGATGCCGGTAACTTTCATTGCATCAGTGTCGTATACTTCGGGCACTGCTATGGTCACGGTCTTATTGGTCCGGTCTATCACTCCCGTATAGGCGTCATTCAGTTCAAGGGCGGTGAGCCATGTGTCTCCGTCCAGCTTCAGGTCGGATGTATTGTCATCGCTGCATCCCGGGAATGCTAACAGCAGAACGATTCCCAGTACAAGCAGATTTAGTTTATTCAGTATTGATTTCATAATGTTCTTCTTTTTTATAAGGTTACCAGTTACCACAATTCTGCGTATAGTTTCCGTTGCTGGCACTCATCTGTGCAAACGGAATAGGCAGATATTCGTTTTTATTCTTAGTGAACGAGGCATTTGTGTAGATGGTGCAGTCGGCAGCTTCCTCGGCATAGAACTTATTCAGCACTTCGGCAGCTTCCCCCCATCTTACCAGATCAAAGAAGCGTTCTGATTCCAGAGCCAGCTCTACACGACGTTCAAACTTCAGCAATTTCAGGGCATCTGCTTGCGAGTAGCTTCCTGTATAAGGCTGAATGTTGAAACGTACGCCATATTCCATTTCGTAGTCGGCAATCATGGCTGTGCTTTGTTTGGCGCGGTTACGCACTTCGTTAATCAGGCTGATAGCTTCGGCGATACGTCCGTCGTTCAGTTGGATCAGTGCTTCGGCACGCATCAGCAATACATCCGAGTAGCGCAGTACGATACGGTTCATCGGAGAACCCCACCAGGCACCCTTTATCAGGTAATCGCCATCCGGGTCCACATTCTGCTTCAAGGTCACATAATATCCGTAAAGTCCGTTGCTGCGACTCCAGGTAGTCGACTGATCCATCATATAGTTCTTATTGAACTCATAAGGGAATCCCGGCATACCTACCGTCAGGAAGAGGCGTGGGTCAGCATAATCGGATTGTGAATTGTAATCGGTACTGTTAAAGGAATCCAGCAGCGGGTGTCCGTTAGCATCTGTCCTGAATGCGTTCACCAGATTCTGGCTCGGTTTGTAGAAGTCGCAACCACCATCGGTAACTCCCGGAATGTTGGGAACAATCAGACCGTAAGACCAGTTACAATTACCGTTATTAGTACCGTCGTTCATGGAGTATTGCATGGCCCACAGGGATTCTACGCCATTTTCATATTGAGGTTCCGGACGGAAGTTGTTGTGGAAATCCGATTCCAGCCCGTAGCCGCCTGCCGACATGATGGCATTGTCCGTGTATTGCACTACTTTCACCAAGTCTTCCGTGCTGAGGCTTGTCACTTCGTGGCTGTCTGCATTATCCTGATGATAAGCTTTGTACAGATAAGTCTTTGCCAGATAGGCAGCTGCTGCGGCTTTGGCGGGACGGCCTTTGTCTACCTGCTTCACGGGAAGGTTATCATAAGCAAACTGGAAATCGTCTGCAATCTGTTGCCAGCCTTCGTCATTGTTGTAAGTAGTGTTGGAGAGATAGTTGTATTCTTCCGGTGACAAGTTGGCATCGTTGGCAAACGGAATCTTCTTGTACAGGCGTTTCAGCAAGAAGTGACCGTGTGCACGGAGGAATCTCATTTCGGCAATGCGTTGCTGCTTCAATGAATAAGTGCTTTCATCCACTTGTTCCAACAGTTGCAAAGATGTGTTGACGCGTGAGATACAATTGTAGAGACGCTGCCACATATCGCTGATGTTCCATGCCGTAGTCATGATACCTTGCGAGATGTCCAGTGAGTGGAATACATCACCGTCTTCCGTACCGTTTCCGCCTTTGTAAGCGTCATCCGAACGTACGTCATAGTTCCACATGGAGAAGGAAGAGTTGATATCTTCGGCGGTAATCCATACTGCATAAGCAGAGATCACCAGATTGTCGATGTATGCCGGGTTCTTCAGCTGTTCGTCACTGATGGTTCCCTGGGGGAGCTGGTCTTCCAGAAAGTCGGTGCAACTGCCGCACATCAGTGAAAGACCTAAGATTGCTGTATATATTAACTTTTTCATAAGTAACTGATTTTATTGTTAAAAGCCTACATTAATACCGAAAGTTATATTCATCGGGATGGGGTAGCCATAGTTAGCATTTTCAGGATCTACTCCGGTGAATTCCTTGCTTTTGATGGTGAATACGTTCTGTGCACTCAGGTAGAAGCGCAGGCGCTCCATCTTCATCTTCTGGGCAAAGGTTTTCGGGACGTTGTAGCCCAACTGTATATTGCGTAACTTCAGGAACGAACCATTCTCAACGAAGTAAGTGGAAACACGCTTCTCATTGTTTGTATCGCTGCGTGACAATGCAGGAATGGTAGAGTTCGGGTTGGTGGGTGACCATGCATCGAGTACTCGCTTGCCTTTGTTCAGGAAACCGATGTTGAGTCCGCTCCAAAGGTCGGTCTCTTTTTTCAGGTCGCTGATGACGTCTACTCCCTGAACACCTTGCCAGAACATGGTGAGGTCGAAATTCTTGTATTCAAGGTAGATGTTCAGACCATAGCTGAAGTCTGGTGTCGGATCATAAATCCATTGTTGGTCTTTTTCGTTAATAATACCGTTGTGATCCAAGTCGCGCCAGCGGATACGGCCTATTCCGGCACCTTCCTGAGTGGCGTGGTTATCAATCTCTTCCTGTGATTTGAAGATGCCGTCGGCTACATAACCAACTTGCGAACCATTGGCATGTCCGATTACGCTTTGTACCCCGTTACCTCCGAAAGTACCATTGGCTGCTACTGTAGTAGGCAATTTTGTAATTTCATTCCGGTAAGTGGCTATGTTGGCATTCAGGTCATATTTCAATCCGAATGCAGTTTGATTACGATAACCGAGATTCAGTTCAACACCCACGTTCTTCATTTCTCCTGCGTTGATCCATTGGCTGCTTCCTTCACCCATAGCGGCGATACCAGCCATCTGTACCAGGATATCCGTTGTCTTTTTGTAGAACCAGTCGAATGAGCCGTAAAGAGATTGTTTGAGAAGTGAGAAATCGAGACCCAGGTTGACCTGTGTGGTTGTTTCCCATTTGATGTTATCGTTACCGATCTGGTTACGCTTGAATCCGGACTGAAGGATACTGCCGCCATTGGTTCCGGCAATGTCATAGGAAGTACCGTAGCTTTGACCACCTGATTCCGTCACACCGTAGTTGGGAACGTAAATAGTATAGCGGGCAATGTTCGAAATTTCCTGGTTACCGGTCTGGCCCCATGAGCCGCGGACTTTCAGGTCGTCAATCCAACTGAGGTTCTGCATGAACTTTTCACGGTTCAGGCGCCATCCCAGTGAGAAAGAAGGGAATGTGGCATAGCGGTTATTCTTACCGAAACGTGAAGAACCGTCACGGCGTACTGTCATAGAGAGCAGATATTTATCATCATACGTATAATTCAGTTTTCCGAAGAAAGAAACCAGTGAATAACCTTCGCCCGAACCGTAAGCCTGAGCCGTACCGGAACCTGCATTTGGCCACATATAGTCTGGCGTCAGGATAGAATAGTCTTCTTTATAACCCGAAAAATTGATATCGTCTTCGCGGTTCAACTCCATACCGACCATGGCGTCACCACGGTGTTTGCCAATTTCCAAATTGTAGGTAGCGATGGCATTCCACATCCATTTCGTCCAGTGTTCCTGCTTGGCTTCTACGGCATTCTTATCATTTGCCACATTACCTTCGGTGATAGGGTAGGTGAAGATGCGTTGTGATTTTTGTGCATAATCCAATCCGAAGGTAGAGCGTACATTGAATCCTTTGAAGGGATTGAGGTTGATGTAAGCATCACCAAACATACGCCAGTAAGTATAGCGATTATCAGAGTTACGATCCAGTCTTGCCACCGGGTTTTCGCGGTCAGGGTATCCACCTACCGGACCGGCATATTCTCCATTGATATCATAAACCGGCAGTGAGGGATTGAATTGCAATACATTCTGCAGGAATCCGCCCGGTGCCTGTACTTCCGAAGTACGGTTCAGGGTGAAATGTTCTCCTATGGTCAGGAATTTGCCAATCAGGTTGTAATCAGAGTTCATACGGGCAGAGAAACGTTCGAAGTCGCTGTCCTTGATGATGCCTATATTCTTATAATAACCCAGGGAGAAGAAAGAAGAACCCTTTTCCGAACCGTTGCTTACTGATACATTATACTGCTGGATAATACCTGTACGGGTGGTTTCGTCAAACCAGTCAGTATCGGCAGCCGGCACAGTGTTGGCGGAATCCAGATACTTTGACATGCTGATGTTGTTCAGTTGAGGATAACCGTTTGCATCGTAACCCCAACTATACTTATAACCCAGTGCATTGGTATTGGGGTCCTGGCCTTCGTTTACGTAAGCCTGCCACATGGCGCGGCCATATTCTTCCGCATTCAGTACTTCCATCTTATTGGTATACATGGAAGCGGCGATAGAAGCATCGAAGTTAATCTTTATCTGTCCTTCTTTACCTTTCTTTGTAGTGATGATGATAACACCGTTTGCAGCACGCGAACCATAGATAGAAGCGGAAGCTGCGTCCTTCAATACCTGAATGGATTCGATGTCATTACCGTTCAGTTCGTGCATGCCCGATTTGGTAGGGACACCATCAATAATATAAAGAGGGTCATTGTTGTTCAGAGTTCCGATACCGCGGATGCGTACTGTAGCATTTCCACTGGGATTACCGTCGGCTGTGATGTTCATCCCCGGTACACGTCCCTGCAATGCTTTGATCGGATTGTTTTCATTTTGCTTGGCAATTTCATCCATGCTAACTACGGAAATCGCTCCGGTCAGGTCAGCTTTGCGTTGAGTGGTATAGCCTGTGACTACAATTTCCTGCAGTAATTCGGATTCTTCTTCCAGAGTGATGTTCAGTGTAGCTTGTGCTTTCACATTCACTGTCTTGAAGCCGATATACGAAATAGTCAGTTCCACACCTTGTGGCACAGATAGTGTAAAGTCACCGTCAATATTGGTTATGGTACCGTTGCCTGTCTGGTTAGTCTCTATGACGGTTGCCCCGATAATAGGCTCTCCGTCGGTCTTGGAAACCACCTTTCCTTGTACCGTCAGGCGTTGGGCCTGAACCATTGTACATATTATAAGAAAGAGTGCAAATAGAAGCGATCTTTTTATGCCTTCCATGTTTTTAGATTTTAATTAATATGCTTTTCATTTTGTAATCGCTGTGGATTACCTCTCAAAACATGCTTTCCCGAGTGATGTTTTGATGTTGCAAAGAAAAGGAATTCTATGACAAGAGGCTGTAATTTATGTTTCATATGCTGACATATTTGTAACAAAATAAAAGGCAGGTATCAAAATTACCAGCTTATGAAACATAAATAGCAGGCTGTTTCTTTTTTATTCGCTTCCTTTGCAAAGTGCTTTCCCGAGCAACCCATTATTAATTAAATGTAATACCCAAAAACATCATGAATTTAAAAAACAATTTGTTGACCGTGCGATGGACCCTTACCTTTATAATAGGTACAATTTGGTCGGTCTTTTCGTGCCAAGCTATTAACCCTCCTTTCGTGATTAAACATTTAGGTGACGGACAGAGCATTGTCCAGATTGAGAATCAAAAGAAATTCCTGTTGCTTCCTGTAGAGGAGGCTTCCCCGGAAGCAAAACTGTATATGATAGCAGACAATGACGTAGTACGCTATATGAATATTCGACTGGCTATAAATAAGATAGATTACTTTGTTCCGGTAGATCTCTCCGGATTTGATAATAAATCACTTTCCTTTAATTTCCAGTTGATCCCTGATACCGCTATCTGCTGGGATAAGATGGAACTTTCTGATGAGTTCGATACAGCCAATCGCGAAGTATTCCGTCCGGCATACCATTTCTCTCCCAGATATGGCTGGATGAACGACCCGAATGGCATGGTATATAAAGATGGAGTTTATCATTTATTCTATCAATATAACCCTTATGGTTCTATGTGGGGGAATTTACACTGGGGACATGCAACCAGTACCGACCTCGTTACTTGGGAACATCAGCCCGCAGCTATTGCGCCTGATGCTTTAGGGACTATTTTCAGTGGTTCTTGTGTAGTGGATAAGGATAATACTGCCGGATTTGGTGCCGGTGCCA
>ENA-UONV01001885-UONV01001885.1-human-gut-metagenome-genome-assembly--contig:-CS4-NODE-1885-length-16907-cov-4.450985_pt1 | contig 16907 bp, 9 predicted proteins | sample MGYA00242461_ERZ724008 | MGnify/ENA metagenome assembly ERZ724008 | reverse complement strand
AACATCGCACTAGAGTTTCGCACAGAAAAATTATATCGATCCAAATTATTATTATGAACGATACCTCTTGCATTGATTGTAGCCGCAGAAAAGTAAGTTTGATTGGTTTCAGAACCTGTAGAAAGACTTATTGAATTACTTACGTTATATCCAGTCTGGAAAAAATCAGTAGCTTCATAAGCAGAAGGCGTTGCCAGTTTCTGCCCCCAACTAGCATACTCACCTACTTCTGAACCATAAGTATTTTGAAATTCAGGCAACACAAAAGGAGAACTAAATGTGGTACTATTGGATACATTCACAGAAAGCTTTCCAACATTACCTTTTTTTGTTGTAATCATCACAACACCATTAGCCGCATCGCTACCATACAAAGCAGCAGCAGCTGCACCTGTCAATACCGACATACTCTCGATATCATCGGGATTTAAAGTAGCAATTCCATCACCCGACTGTCCCATGCCTGTAAACAGATCAGAAGGTTGAGTAGAAGAAAGATTAGGCAAAGGAATACCATCCACCACATACAATGCATTGTTATTACCTGATATAGATTTTGTACCGCGCATCACCACTCTAGCACCGCCTCCAATACCAGTAGAACTAGTATTAATAGTAACACCCGCAATTTTACCCGCCAAAGCATTCATAAAATTAGCATCTTTTACTGTTATCAGTTCAGCTGCCTTAATTTCCTGGACATTATAAGTCAAAGCTTTGGTTTCTTTTTTGATACCAAGTGCTGTGACTACCACTTCGTTCAGCATTTCGGTATCCTCTGTCAAAACAATATTCATGGGAGTATTATCAGACACCTTCAAAGTCTGTGTAGCATAACCTACATAAGAAACTTCCAAGATATCTCCCTTTTGGACCTGCAATGTAAAATATCCATTTACATCAGTAGTGGTACCAGTAGCAGTATTTTTTACTTTAACGTTTACACCAATCAGCAGCTCTCCCGCAGCATCTGTCACTACACCATTCACTTTTATCTGAGGTTCCTGCTGGCTAACCTGCTTGATAGACAGAATGATTTGTTTATCCATCACTGTATACGTAACATTGGTTCCATTAAACACATCATTCAATATATCCAGAATCTTTCCGGACTTATTTTTTATCGTAACTATACGATCCGTCTGAATCGTCTTAGCATTATAAAGAAAAACATAATCGGATGTCTCCTCTATTTTATTCAATACCTGCTCTACGGAAACATTCTCCATAGAAAAGGGCATTCGGGTTCGCTGGGCATACCCATTTTCGGCAGAAAGCTGTAATACGGCAGCAAAAAGTAGTATCAGACTCATCCTCATAACCAAAGGAAGTTTAATATTTAAAGCATATTTAGGACATAATGCATTAAATGAATGATTATTTTTCATACATTTGCAGTTAACTAAAGTTTATTACTCAATGAACTAAGGTTTGATTCCCGGTTAGCGTTTGCAAGACTCTTTGCCGCGAATCTTAAAATTTCTTGGAAGAAGGCTGTAGGGACAGCTTTCTTCCTTTTTGTTTTTCATTTCTTTGTGCTATATCATAGGCTCTTTAGATTTTTAAAAGTTACTAATATAAATTGACTGTAATTTTTGTCTTAGTAAAAGTAGCATCTGCCTGTTGCGCTGCATCTTCCACCTTCCATTTTAGCGTTGCCGATTTTGCCAAATAATCTAATATCTGGGGTAAAGTTTCATTCCGGAAAGTAGCCCGATATCTATATTCTTTTCCAGACCTATTATTAAACTGAATTTCTACATTGAAATGCCGTGATAAACGCTTGAAAATTTCTTCCAACAATGCATTTCTAAATATTAACTTTCCATCTTTCCAGGCCACCTTCTCATAAACGTCCACTTTATTCTTTATCCATTTCTGACTTCGTTTTTCATAAAGTAACTGCTCCCCGGGCGACAATATCATTGTTTCCTGATTTGGAGTTATCACATTGACTTTTCCTTTTTCCAATACAGTTTCAATACAGTCGTCATTCTCATAAGCAGCTACATTGAACTTCGTACCATATACATATACGCTCAACCCGTTCGCTGTATTTACATAAAAAGGACGCTCATGGTCGGCCTCCACTTCAAAATATGCTTCGCCTTTCAACTCTACATTTCGACTACCTTTCCGGAAAACCGTCGGATAACGTAGGGTACTACCCGCATTCAGCCACACTACTGAGCGATCAGGAAGTTCATAACGGGTTACTGATCCCATGGCTGCTGTTACTTCAGCATATTTCTCATCTACTACCGGTTCATGGAAATACAGGTATCCCAACGAAGTCAACAACAATGGCAATGTCAGAAATGCAGCATAACGCATACATTGATAATAAATGATCTTCCGTCGACTACTCTTTATATTTTGCTGTATTCGCTGATAAGCATGCTGCACATCAATAGATTCTATTTCTTTGATATCATCTCCCAGTGCCTGTGCTTTCTGTAACAATGATCCGAAATTCATATTTTCCATAATTTCTATTCAAAAATATATTTATAATTGCAATTACATATATAATACAATTGAGTTTTTAAAAAAGGACAGGCAAACTTATATATTTTCATTTAGACAAAAAAAAGAGGAAAAAGGCCGTTATATAACTTTCTTATTATATATTTGTCCGACTAAAACGCTTCAATAAATCTAAATAGTATGAAATCATCTTTCCCGGGACACGATAAGGAACAGACCTTCAAGTTACTTTATGAGGAGTATTATGCCCCTTTCTGTCTGTACGCAAAAAGATTTATTGAAGACAAAGAAACACGCGAAGATATTGTTTCCGATGTGTTTGCATCTCTATGGGATAAGATAGATACTTTTGAAGTGAACTCAGATACCACATTGGGATATATAAAAATATGTGTGAAAAACAATTGCCTGAATTTTCTAAAACACCAGGAACATGAATGGAACTATGCAGAAATCATAAGAAAGAAAGTCCCTGTATATGAAACAGAACCAGATAGCGTATATACATTGAACGAACTTTACCGGATGCTATATGAAACTCTGGATAAACTCCCGGAGAGTTACCGCATCGTATTTATAGAAAGCTTCTTCCAAGGAAAGACACATGCTGAAATTGCAGAAGAGTTGAGTCTCAGCGTAAAGTCCGTCAACCGTTATAAACAAAAAGCAATAGAACTGCTTCGTAATGAATTAAAAGACTATTTACCACTTCTATTATTACTTATCATTTCCGAAAGAACATAAAAATAGCCTCATGAAGAAATACCCTTCAGAGGCTTATTTTTCTAGAGTGGAGTATTCCCCATCGTCAATTCCAACGTACCACCGTCTACAATATCCTGATGTGTAAAGAAGGGGCTATCCAACTTCTTTCCATTCAACACCATGCTCTGCACATACTTATTCTCGCGGTTATTGTTATGTGCAATGATAGTAAAAGTCTTGCCATCTTTCAGTTGAATGGTAGATTTATTGAATAATGGGCGCCCGATAGAATAAACCGGATTACCCGGGCACACCTGATAAAAGCCCATCGAATTGAGAATGAACCATGCTGACATCTGCCCGCAATCCTCATTACCCGAAAGCCCGTCCGGATCATTAAAGTAAAGTGTATGCAACACCTCATCCACCAACTCCTGCGTTCTCCAAGGTTGACCTACATAGTTATACAGATGAGTGATGTGATGACTCGGCTCGTTACCATGTGCATACTGCCCTATCAAACCGGAGATGTCGGCAGAAACCATATCCCCTTCCAGAGCAGAGTCGGCAATGAATAAAGAATCCAGTTTACCTATGAAGGCTTCACGACCGCCCATCAATTCTACTAATCCGTCTACATCATGAGGCACAAACCAAGTCCATTGCCAAGCTGTACCCTCACAGTAGTCGTCACTACGGTGATTGGATGAACGGGGATTGAAAGGTGTACGCCAGTTACCCTCACTGTCCAGTCCGCGCATAAAACGGGTAGAGGCATCAAAATAAACCTGATATCCCTTGGCAAAGGCTGCATACTTCTCCTGGTTCGGCTCATCACCCATGGCATCTGCCAACACAGAGATACACCAATCATCATAAGCATACTCCAACGCCTTTGCTACCGATTCATTATCCTTGTCACAAGGCACATAGCCTATTTTATTCTTCCAGAATTTGGCTTGCGGCATCAGATGGGGCAATACCAACGGCGGACATAAAATACCGGTCGTATCATATTCCGCAGCACGGATACAGGCTTTATAAGCATCTTCCACATCGAAATTACGATAACCTTTCGTGTAAGCATCAGCTATAATAGATGCCGCATGATAACCAATCATTGTTCCCGTATAGTTCCCTGCCAGTTCCCACATAGGATATATACCACCTTCATGCTGCTTCCGGATCAATGAACGGATAAAAGCTTCATTCAAATCGGGATCGATAATTGTCATCAATGGATGATAAGCCCTGAACGTATCCCATAAGGAGAATACGGTATAAATAGGTTCATCTATACTGCCCTGATGGGGTTTCAGGTCCATACCCAGATAGCGACCGTCAGCATCTGTAAACAGATTGGGTTGTACTCCTGTATGATAGAGTGCAGTATAAAACATCACCCGCTGATCCTCATCAGACGTTTCAATATCTATTTTTGAGAGATAGCTATTCCATGATTCACGGGCAACACGACGTACGCCGTCAAAGTCCCATTCGGGTATCTCAGCTTCCACATTCTTCCGTGCTCCATCCATATCTACTGCAGATACACCGACTTTCACAAGAACTTCTTCATTATCTGCCGTTTGGAACTGCAACAAAGCTTTAGCTGTGGGGAAAAGCGGGCCACCTTCATCCAGCGCCATAGAATCGGTCACCAATGTATAGGTGAAAGGTTTGGAAAACTTTGCATAAAAATTGATATACTGATCAAATGCCCAATATACAGTTTTCTTACGTCCACGTATTTCGGTGTCACTGATTACTTCCAGTTCCATCTCTTCATTCTTCTGGCGTTGCAGACTGTAATCCAGATCCAGAATAAATCCGGCATCTTCCGCCTTCGGAAAAGTATAGCGGTGAATAGCTGCACGTTTGGTTGCCGTCAATTCGGCTTTTACCTGATAACGATCCAAAAAGACTGAATAGTAACCCGGCTGTGCCACTTCATTGTCATGAGAGAAAGCAGATGCATAAGCCATCTGCTGGCTTTCCTCTCCCATTGCATGATAATCCTGTTTGCCTACAGTAGGCATCAGCAATACATCACCATAGTCTCCACAACCTGTGCCGCTAAGATGGGTATGCGAGAATCCATTAATAGTAGAATCTGCATAATAATATCCGGAACAGGCATCCCACTGATAAATGCGTGTGTCGGGACTGGGTTGTATCATTCCGTTCGGAACTACAGCCCCAGGATAAGTATGTGGATGCGCTGCAGTACGAATAAACGGATTAACGTATGATGAATAATCCTGCGCTCCCGGGGTACAACTGTACATTCCGAATAACAGTACTCCACTCATCAACATAAAATTCAGTTTCATGTTTTTCTTCATATTCTTAATTGTATTACATATTCATATCAAAGTGGCATAAAAGTAATAGCTTGTCCTCCACCTCTTGCCATGTCCACAGACAGAGTGTCTTCAGCAGTTACATGCTTCTCTATAATCTCATAAGCTGTAGGATTCGTCACCCAATCAGCATCTTTGCCATCGGCATAAATGACAGCCCGGTAAGTCTTATCTTTCTCCAGAAAATCCAGTTTAACAGGCACCTTACGCGCATCTTCATTGGTAGCTGCACCCAAAAAGTATTTCTCTCCTGCCCGACGCACTATGACTACAAATTCTCCCGGTTCACCCGACAGGGCTTCCGACCAATCACAATCCGCATCAAAATCACGGAAGAATTGGAAAGCCGGGTGTCCTTCATAATTCTCAATCATATCAGCAGCCATTTGTAAAGGAGAATAGAGTATCACCCAATTGGCTATCTGCTTCGCCAGCGTAGAATTGATACGGCAATCCTTGCTATCCTTCATGTTCCACTTCTTACGATAAGGGGACTTTTTGGCACGCTCATACAGAATGTCGAATATACCCGGTGTGTAATCCATAGGACCCGACAACAGGCGGGTAAATGGCAAAAGTACGTGATGTTCGGGGGGATTGCCCTCGCTCCAAGCATTCCATTCCATGCCACGGGCACCCTCACGAGTCATCATATTGGGGTATGTACGACGGATACCGGTGTCTTTGATTGGTTCGTGTACATCAAGAGTGGTATGATAGTTTGCAGCGGTCTCTACCACTTTACGATAATGACGTACATTGTATTGTCCATGATGATTGTGCCCATTGGGAAGTCCGCCGGCATAACCGGTCTTCACACTATGAATACCCAGGTCAGCATACCATTTATAAGACTTATCCAGTTGTTTCTCATAATTGACTATGTTGCCACCCGTTTCATGGTGTCCGATAATCTCAATTCCTTTTTCCTTAGCATAGCGGGCTATTTCCTTTATATCAAAGTCGGCATACGGACGCGTATAATCAAAGTCCTGAGAGCCTCCCCAATTTTCCCAACCGGCGTTCCAGCCTTCAAACATCACTCCTTCAATGTTGTTGGCTGCTGCAAAGTCGATATATCGTTTGGCATTCTCTGTAGTAGCACCGTGGCGGTCATTTATCACCCAGCTTTCTACACCCAGATGCATTCCCCACCAGACACCTACATATTTCATCGGATGTATCCAGTCCGTTGTTTCCAATACACAAGGTTCATTCAGGTTCAGTATAAGACCGGAGTTAATTAAACCAACCGCCTTCGGAGCAATCTGTATGGTTCGCCAAGGCGACTTGAAAACACCACCGTTTACCCGCACTTTAATACCATCCGGCCAGGGAGCCAGTTCCGACTTGAAATTACAGCCACCTGTGTTTTTTAATGTCATCTCCGGAAAGTCCGTCAATGCAGCTTCATGAATACTGGCATATACACTGCCTGTCTTAAATGTCATGGGAGTATTAGCATTGTCTATCTGGCTGACAGGCTGTGTACGATATAGCAATTCATACGTATCATAATTGGCAGGTATGGACCATGAAGTACCATCCTGTGCTATATTGAATGCAGTCAGTTCATCCGTTATAAGAAGGCTATCTGCTCCGGTTACTTCATACTCGTAGCGGAACCCTACCCCGTCATTGAATACGCGGAACCGTAAAATCAGTTTAGTAGCAGCCGCATCAGACAAGTGAACAGCCATTTCATTGTAATGGTTACGAATGGTTTTGTTTTCTCCCCAAGGTTGGGTCCAGGTTTCATCCTGAGTACTGAAATCAATATCTACAATATGGAATTCTTTGTGAAGATTAACTCCGTTCTTAGCTTCGAACCCTAAACAGGAAGAAGCTACAAAAGGCATACTGTCAATTCCGATTTGATAGGTCATCTGGTTACTATCATTCAAAGCAAACTGCAACCTGATACGACCATCAGGTGAAAAGACCTCTTTTTGTTTAGAAGAGCAACTACTTGCCAGACAAATAATTACAATAAGATAAATAAAATGTGCTTTCATCTTTGATTCTTTATTTTGTTATCGGAAATATGTTTCACCAGAATTCATGTGTCCGAAGTTATCGGTCAGCAAGATAGTTAAGAGAATGTCTCAAAGATACATAAAATAGTATGATTGTTTTGAGACATTCTCTTCTAAAAAGCCAAAAACCTACTTTTTAGTCAGTTTATAATTATCACCAGGATGATAATAAGCATCATAGTATGCCTCCGGCAATTCTGCCGCACCGTCTACTATACGGCAAAGAGAAATACCATAACGGCGTGCCCTACCGTTCAGAGTTAAATTCCCAAGCGGGTCGACTGCTCCCTTTGTTGCAGTAGTATTTGTATCATATTTCCATGTATTCTGACTACCACTAGCATAAGTTCCCCATCTCATTCCCCATGTTTCGGGATCCTCTGTATCACTTTCATGAATAACCTGAGGCATGGAAATAGTGAGGTTACCATTATTGGAATCAAATTCAGCTACCAAAGGATATTTATTGGTTATTTCAGGATATTCTCCCCAACCATAGATATAATAAGTCTTACCATCCTCTTTAGCCTCAATACGAATATCAAATGTCTGATCTCCATTATAATCCCACCAGCCATTACCACCTTCGGGAGGCGTAAAGAAGAATAAAGAACTGGTAGAAGCTACTTGCCATTCACCCAGATAGGCCTCATAGTTGGACTTAACCCCTGTTGAAGCTGTGAAATCTGTTCTTCCATAATACTTACCGCTCCATCCCACCTCATCATTGAACAGAATCTGACTTACAGCAGTGAAGTAATAATCATAAGAATACAACTGTGGTTTCGGGTTATAAAATACCTGTAAACCATATCCGGCGTCCTTCAGGTCCTGAATCGTTTCTTCTTTGAAACTAGTCCAACCACCTTTGTATTCTTCATTAATCTTCAATGAATAAGGACCATACTTTGCTTTGGAAAGTCCGGTAAAATTAGATTCACGTCCCTTGACGTATCTCTGGTAAGTTCCGTAACACATATAATCTACCAACTCGCCAATAGATTTACCGTCAACAGTTCCGCTTGGAGAATCTTCAAAATTACTTTTATATTCATAAATACCCAGCAATTTATCAGGCATAACCTTACGGCATTCGTTAATCAGGCGACAGTAATTCTCACGGGAACGCTGTTCAAAGCCCGGGCTCGGGTTACTTGAATAGCTTGTATATTCATCATCAAAATCAATACCATCTAAGCCATAAATATCAACATAAGCTTTCAACTCTTTGGCAAAATCTGCCGCTGCTGCCTGTGATAAGTTACCCATACCTGCCTCATCATGGTTACCCAAAATAGACATATTCACTTTAATGCCTTTAGCTTGCAAAGGACGAATGAATTTATCTGCATTCTTCAACAAGAAAGACACTTGATCGTTACAGAATATATGTACACGCCCTGTTTCACTATCCACGTTAATATTAGCAGCAAAGATACTAACAACATCAAAGAATGGTTTTCCACTCTCTTTCATGATATATTCACCACAATTCAAAATACTTTCATCGTTCACTTCTACGAAACAGAGTGTACGAACATCTCCTTTCTTAGAATCAGGAACAGCAGCTAATGGCTTTACCAGATAAATATAACTCTGACTATTGGCAGAAACCTCTACTCCATCATTAACAGTAGCCGAAACAGCCACTGCATACGTTGTACCTATAGAGCCACCGGCATTGATAACTAACTCTACCGCCACCGACTTCTTCTCTCCAGATTTAATGGTAGTAGTACCACCGTTAGCCAGACTCAGTTTATCAGCAGGATACATTGTATAAGAGGTGCCATGAGCAGCATTATATGCCTCAAGTACTTTAGCATCCACTTTAAAGGTAACTGTTACATCTTGTGTGGCAGCTTTGCTTAACTCAAAATAAAGATGTCCTGTACCCGCCTTATCTCCAAAAAGAGAAATCGGGGTAAGTTCGCGCGCACCGGCAGCAGACTTTACATAACCGTATACGCCATCTACTGTATCCAACTTGCCCGTATCAGTTGCATTGATCGTTATATCTTCTTCACAACTTGTGAAAATAGTTCCGACACATGCAAACATAGCAGCCAGCAAGCCTAATTTTATATGATTCATATATTTCATAATAAGCTTCAATTTATTTGATTAAGGTATACTATATTATTTCACGGGCAATTCTACTGCATTCCAAGTGATAGTCTCTAATGCTGTAGCATTGTTTCCATTACCTGTATGGTCAGCAATCAAAGTACCCACACCTTCATTAAATTTCCAGTAACCAACTAAGCCTTCAGTTGCCGGATCCACCTCATAGAAGTGATCTTTTACATTGATATCATCTGCAGTCAGTACTTTATTCCAAACACGGCATTCAGTGATTTCTCCTTCCAGCCAACGTTTATAATTGTATGAATGTCCTATCCAGAAACCATTCCCTTCATCAGTCTTAGTCTGTCCCCAGTTTATAGCACCACAATCTTTCTCAACTTCAAGCTTGTTTTTGCCATTAATATAGACAATTATCTTTTTAGCATCAGCATCATAAGTTACCGCAATATGTGTCCATTCTCCTGTAGGAAGAACAAGGTCGGAAGAAGTCACATTACCAGCACTCGTTGCAATCTGCAATTGGTTATCGGGCACACCAGCATCACCAATACGCAATAAGAAATGTCCTTCGATACCCATAACAGTACTAATTTCTTTACCGAATTTATTCACCCGAATAAGCGCTTCAGCAGTCAGTTGTCTCAGTCCATTCGCCTTTTCCGGTGTATTCCAAGTCACAAACACAGAGTTTTCAGTAATATCAGCAACTACATTAATCAATGCGGCTCCCTTCAACACATAATACATGGTGCGTGCACTCTGTAATATGCCGATATTGGCCTGTTCGATAGTTACAGGCAATACATATACTTTCTCACTATCCAACTCCGGTAACTTATCAAATTTCACCGTTATTACATCCGAACGTACACTTCCTGCTGGAATAACAGTTTGTTGGGTTTCTAAAGTATAATGGCCTGCAGGCACTATTTCTGCATTATTATAATAACCAGCATTAAAAGTCTGGACCAATGTTGGTTCCACTTTCAAGGAGATATTAATATCCTGATTCTCCGGTTTGGCCATAGCAACACGGAACTGACTTTCTACAGCTGGGGTACTTGGTTTCAGCAGAATATTACTGGTCTTCACCGAAGCATCTACATATACCTGATTATCATATGTTTCTGTATCATCACTACAAGCTACCAAAGCAACAGACAGCAATGTGATCGATAGTAAATATAAGTTTTTTAGTTTCATAGCTTGATTTATTTTTTAGGAGCAGGATTCATAATATTAATAGCCTCTTTCACATACTGGTATGTGTTAGTAGCATTGTAATAGTCATTCTGAACATTATAGATAGCCAGTCCGGCACGGGTATAGCCATCCGATGGTTCCGTTGTCCAATAAGCAGCTTCCGTAAGTGCGCGGTCTGTACCGTAAAATCCGGTTTGCTTATCAGATGCATCCAGTGAAGCTGTGGAAACGGCAACTATGAAACGATCTGTCGGAACCCCTGCAGCAACCATAGCCAAACGGGCAAATACCGATAACTGTGCATCATCCGTTACATTGTCCGTAGCCAGAATGATGTGCTTACAGTTAGCCAAAATGGTCTGCTCAATCAAATTCTCCGGATATCCTTGAAATGTCAGTAACTTATCTGCATTAGCAGTTTTCCAGGTTGAGACAGCACTGAAGAACATATCCTGATATTTCTTTGCTTCTGCTTTTTGTTCGGCAGACATATAAATAGGATTATTTCCTTTGTATTCAGTAATCATACCATCGAAACTCCCTGCATAACCAATCTGTTTATCCAGTTCTGACTTCAGATAAGTATCGAAAGAGCCGGTTTCCGTACCTTCCTTCATTTTTTCGGCATATTCTTTTTGAATCTTATCAAAACTGATAGTATATACCACCTTGGTACCCTTAGCATGTACAGTTTGCATATCAGCCAATTCAAATTCAGCCAGTTCTGCCGGATACATCAGGGAAATTACGTCCAAACTATCAGGAGTATCAGAGATATGTTGTCCACGGCTGAACGGTGTTTTCTCGCTATTGTCGAACCAGGCATATACAACCTTATGGTCCGAGTTTTTATAGGCTACCAGATTCTGAAGATATTTGGCATACGCAGCCGGATTTTGTTCCTCTACTCCGGGGGTATTGATATTCACATTCTCTACTTCCGTCCAGTCGTCGCATGCACTGAAACTGGTTATGGCAGCGAAGCAGGAAGCTACGATGAATATATTTTTCATTTTATTTTTCATAATTCTTTTCTTGATTAGATGTTAGGGTTGCAGTCCCACCATACTTTGGAAGACATTCTATCATTCGCAGGTTTCAAATCTTGCAGAGCATTCTGCACATTCGTACCATTGTCCTTGTACTCATCCTGCGGATAAGGCAAGCGGCGCGGGAAAGTACCTTCAGGAACTTCCGCCTTGTTTTTATTAACAGCGGCAGTCATCAGGCGCGGGTAACCCGTACGGCGGAATTCAGCCCATGCTTCGTTGCCCAACGGGAATATGGCAATCCATTTCTGGGTAATAATACGTTCCAGATTGGTTTCAAAGACAGCACTGTTATCGTACTTTATTGTAATAGTCGGCTGAGAGCCATTGTAACTGTAAGTTCCCAGAGGATCTTTATACAGATCAGGCAAGCTGCTGCCGTCTTCCAGATAAGCATCCGCACCGGAAGCGCCCCATTGTCCAAATGATAACTCTACGCCTTTTTTATAAAAGCTCTCTGCTGTTCCACCCATATTCCAACCACGCAATGCACCTTCGGCACGCAAGAAAGCCACTTCAGCAGCAGTCATCCAAACAAGTTTCGTATTGGCTTCTACATTCATATTAGAATACTTATGAGCTGTTTCACTCGGAAGCGGTTCAGATCCCAAGCGAATGCCGTGATAACCATTCTTCACACCATCGGCTGCCGTAAATGTAGATTCAACAAAATACTTTTCACGACGAGGATCATTATAGCCATTCATATAGGCAGTAATATCTGCTGCAATACGGGAGTCACCACCATTATACTCATACATAATTACTCTGAACGGGTTAGTAGTAGCCTGAATGGTTGCATTATCATCATTTGATGTAAACACACCACCTCTTTCCGAATCAACGGCTTCCATAGCTTTAGCTTGCGCAGTAGTAGAATCCGCATAAACCATACGCATCGCCATACGCAGTTTCAAAGAATTCGCCAGTTTTATCCAGTTTTCCACTTTACCATCATACACTTTATCAGCTTTTGATGAAAAAGTCTCCGTACGGTGGGGTAATAATGCAGTTACTGCCTCATCCAACTCATTCAACATAATCTCATAAACTTTCTTTTGAGTATCCAACGGAGCAGTCAGGTCACCGTTTGCTCCCAACTGGGAATAAGGGATAGGACCGTATCCATCTGTCACACGCAAGATGGCAGCCACTTTCACTACTTTTCCTACAGACAAGTAGACAGGATCTTCTGTTGCTGTCTCCAACTGTGCATAATTGGCATATACATTGGGGATAATATCCTTATATAATTTCCCTACCCAGTCCTGTGACTGGTTATAATTGGAGAAACGATTATTCCAACCTACATTGGATTCTGCCAGGTATCCTCCGTAAGGGCCTCCCAACAGAGCTTCCAGAAATTGATTGAGAAGTACATCCGTAGGGATGACATATCCTTGCATACCTGTCAATGCCGAACGAGTCAAATAGGCATCACGATCCATCTGGTCTTTGGTTGCCTCATACGGATTTGTATTATAATCCATATAATCACCCGTGCAGGACGTCAACGCACCAGCTAACATTCCACCGCATAAAGCGAATCTTATAATTGATTTTTTCATTGTTTTTCTTTCTTTAATCTGTTAGAACTTAAATCTTACATTGAATCCTAAGCTACGCGCACTCGGCGTCATAAAGTTGTCAATGCCCTGATAGTAGTTACCGGTAGAAGCAACCGCTTCCGGATCGAACGGAGCTTTACAATAAAGCATCAATAAGTTACGACCTACCAGAGATACGGTTACGTCAGCCACATTCCAAAGCTTATCTCTCGGAATAGTATAGCCAATACTGGCTTCCTGAAGGCGAAGGTTGGTAGCACTGTAAGTGTAATATTGTGGAATACCAGACTGAGAACCGATAGTGGTATACCATTTCTGCGCATTTACCAAGTCTGTTCCATTTACATAAACACCACCCTGATTACGTGCAATTTCTGTTGACTCAGAAACGCCATACATATCCATAGCAGCCTGTGTAGCAGAGTAAACAATACCACCGATACGTGCAGAAAGCATGAATCCGAAGTTCAGGTTCTTCCAGCTGAAGTCATTTCTCCATGACATATTGCATTTTGCAAATACGCTACCCAGTTTAATATCTTCCGCATTATAGTTAGCAGTCACACTACCGTTCTGGTCTACCAGAATATTGCCGTTACTGTCACGTTGCAAATCTGCAGTAGAATAGAGGTCGCCCAGAGAACCACCTTTCTTCAGGATGAAACGAGCCTGCCCCATACCACCTACGTCCAGACGTTCTTTGGTAATGACAGCTCCGGTTTCAGGGTGTACATAGTTCTCCAACAATTCAAGAATCTCATTTTTATTGGTACTGAATACATAATTGCTGGACCATTTGAATTTGCCCCACTCGTTAGAGTAGCCTAATCCTAGTTCGACACCCTTATTTCGTACACTACCCGTCTGCACATACAATGTTGAGTAACCGGAAGATACGGAAATTTTAGGGTCAAATGTCTGGTTATAAGTTTTCGTGGTATACAGGGCCAAATCCAGGTTGAAATGATTCAGGAAACGGGCAGTAAGACCCACTTCCCATGAATCCGTTCTTTCCGGTTTCAGGTTATACATCGGATAGTTACGTTTGGATTGCCAAACCTTATTTGAGTTATCCCATGAATAAGTAGGATTAGCAAGGAAACGCGGGAAAGGAAGACCCACAGATGCAAATGAGCCACGTACTTTCAGGAAAGAAATCTGTTGTGGTAATTTCAGTAACTCGGACAAGATAACAGAACCGCCGACAGAGGGGTAAAGGAATGCACTCTGAGTAGAGTTAGGACCTGCCAACTGTGAAGGCCAGTCGGAACGTCCGGTCAAAGTCAGATAGTAAGTACTCTTATATCCTAATTCAACGCTGGCAAAAACGGACTGAGTCTGATCATGAAAACCCGACTGCGTGCGTTTCGTCTTGCTGTCATCTAACTGGAATACATTGAAAACGTTAGGAATACCGTCTTCACTGATAGGGCCACGATTCTGTAGTACATCCTGTTGCATATCCGATAAAGAAGCACCAATATTGGCCTGGAAAGTGAGATACTCACCAAAATTCTTATTGATATTCACCATGATATCAGCATAAGTTTGCTTGTCATTGGTATTAGAAATGCCATACAGACCATTGTTAGAACCTTCGGTTAGTGTCGTATTACTTGTTGCATAAAGCTTTTCAGTATAAGTACTTGCGGAGTTATCCACACGCACACGTCCTGATACACTCAACCAGTCTAAAATTTGATAACTCAGGCTACCGCTCAGCATATAGCGATCTTTATTGTTCTCACGCAGGTTACGGTAAGCAATCCAGTACGGGTTTTGTCCTGTAAAGGTATCGATGCCCTGCGGCCAATACTGTGTATAGATGTTACGGGAAGTATCCCAACGTTCGTACATCTTAACCTCATTCCAGTCGTCACCACGAGGAAACAGATAAGCCGTAACCAACGGATTGGAATAAGTACCCTGATTCACCATATTCTGGTCTTTCTGTTTGATGTAAGAAGCGCTTACGTCCAGCGTCATCTTATCATTCAGGAAAGAAGTAGTGTTACGGAAAGTAAAGTTATAGCGATCATAATCGTTATTCGGAACCATACCAACAGAGTTCACTGCACTTGCTGAGAAGTAAGTCTGATTCTTTTCCGTACCTGTAGATAAAGAAACAGTCTCAGTGGCTACAACACCCGTTCTCAGGAAATCACTGATCGGATCATACCCCATGTAGTTGGAAGAATTCAATTTATTGCCCCAACTTCTTTCTACAGAACCTGCACTGGACAGAAGATCACCTGTACCATAAGAGTTCTGAAAATTAGGAGTAATAAACGGACGGAGGAATTCAGTATTCTGTGATACGGTCAGGCTCAGGCGTCCTTCCTTACCTTTCTTAGTAGTGATAACGATAGCACCATTGGCTGCATGACTACCATACAAAGCGGCAGCGGCAGCACCCGTCAATACAGACATAGATTCGATATCTTCCGGGTTTATATCGGCAATCGCCTCCGAAGACCCCTTAGAGTCAAACTCCTGACCACCTTCACCGGAAAGATTGAACATAGGCACACCATCGATCACATAAAGAGCGTTACTAGACTGGTCAATACCTTTCGTACCACGCATCACCACTTTACTGGCGCCACCTACACCGGAGGAACTGGCATTAATGGTAACACCCGCCACTTTACCTGACAAAGAGTTTACAAGGTTAGCATCTTTCACTCTGGTCAGTTCATCACTCTTGATTTCCTGAACATTGTAACTCAATGCTTTAGTGGCACGTTTAATACCCAAGGCCGTTACAACAACCTCTTCTACCAGTTGAGAATCGCTCTCCATCATCAGGTTGATAACACTCTGTTCCTTTGCTGCAATCTCCTGTGTTTTATAACCGACATAAGAGAATTGAATTACAGGATTTGCTTCTGTTGTGGTCAGCGTAAAATTACCGTCAAAATCGGTGATACAACCAACACTGGTACCTTTCACCAATACATTGACACCGATCAGAGGTCCCATATCGTCCGATACCTGACCGGTTATCGTACGTTCTTTTCCTTGTTGGGTACCTTCTTGTCCTGATTGAGGCTTCTCTGAAAGATAAACGATGTTATCTTCTACTTTAAAAGAAATATTTTTCCCTTTAAGAATAGCAGTCAAGGCATCTTCGATAGATGCATTCTTCACATCGACTTTTTCCACTGCCGTAGCAGCAAGTTTGTCGTCATAAAAAAATTGATACTTGGATTGAGTTTTGATTTGTTCGATGACCGTACCTAATGTCGTGCGAGACATGTTCAAATTCAGTTGGGCAAAAGTCCACTGGACTGATACAGTCATGAAGAACAAGACTAATAAAGCCCGTAGAAATTTCGAACTTTGAAAAGCATGATTGTTGTCCATAAACAAAGTTTAAAGGTTACACATTGGTTAATTTTAATCTGT
>ENA-UONV01001881-UONV01001881.1-human-gut-metagenome-genome-assembly--contig:-CS4-NODE-1881-length-16922-cov-4.916938_pt1 | contig 16922 bp, 18 predicted proteins | sample MGYA00242461_ERZ724008 | MGnify/ENA metagenome assembly ERZ724008 | reverse complement strand
CCCTGTTCACATATTGCCAAACACTCATCAATTCCGCCCGCAAGCCCCAAGAGCTTCGATAGGTTATATAAAACCATCGATTCGGTTCTTAGGGCTTCTTCTATATCTTAGACCCGTCTGTCATAGAAGTCCTTGATATGATAAAGCATATCAATAGCGGTTGTTAAGTCACCCAGATGAGCATATCTGATAGCAATATTATTCAAAAGCAGAATTTCCTCATACGTAAGAAACGCCGGAGGGTTATCCTTCGTATATTTCGGGTAGGTAAGCTTTATAACGGCTTCAAGCCGATTCAGGGCTTCTTCATCGGAAAACTCACCCCTGTTGATTTTTATAAGAGTATCAATTGTATCAAAGGTCTGTCTGTCGGTCGGCGGAAGCTTTGAAATCAGCTCCGCATTATCACCGAGTATTTTCTCTGCCCTTTTATTATCTCCAAAAATATAAGCCTGACGGATATCAAACCTCAGCTGGTTGTAAATCAGTTCACTGCCAATTGTCGCAAAAAGCATTTCACTTCCGGAAAGCCCAAGCCTTTGCAATAGCAGCTTAAGAACATAATCCCGCGGATTTTCTTTGTTCTGCTCGATTCTGGATAATGTCGGAACCGTGCATACGCCGTTTGCAAGCTCCTTCTGGGTTAACCCAAGCGCGCACCGCCTTGTTTTTATGTATTCGCCAATGTTGTATACCATTCTATTCTCACCGCCCTTGCGACATATTATTATAAATTATAGCACATTAAAGCCTGAAAGTCCATAGTATCGTAAAAAAGTAATTAAATATAAAACAACGGCTCACCGCAAAATCGCTGCGGCAAGCCGGATATCGTCATATTTATCTGCAAGCAATTCACACAAACTGCGAATTATAAAGCGAAGCATAAAATCCGCCCTTTTGCATAAGCTCGTCATGGGTTCCCTGCTCGTCTATCTCTCCGTCGCGAAGAACAAGTATCAGGTCGGCGTTCTGTATAGTGGAAAGCCTGTGCGCAATGACAAATGATGTCTTGCCGCTCATAAGCTTTTTCATGGCTTCCTGAATCATAATTTCCGTCCTTGAATCCACGTTTGAGGTGGCTTCGTCTAAAATCAGCATATTTGAATCCATAAGCATAGCGCGGGCAATGGTTATAAGCTGCCGCTGACCCTTGGATATGTTAACGCCGTTGTCCGAAATAACGGTGTCGTAGCCGTTGGGAAGGCGGTTTATGTAGCTTTCAAGGCGTGCCGCACGCGCCGCGCGCTGAACGTCCTCCAAGGTCGCGCCCTCCCTGCCGTAGGCGATGTTGTCAAAAATCGTGCCGCCGAAAAGCCATGTGTCCTGCAAAACCATGGTGTAGGCTTTTCGCAGTGAGGCGCGCTTTAAGTTCTCGACGTTTTGCCCGTCCACAAGAATCTCGCCCGAATCGGCGTCGTAGAATCGCATTAAAAGATTTATAATAGTGGTCTTGCCCGCTCCGGTGGGACCTACTATCGCAATGGTCTTGCCCGGCTTGGCGGTAAGGCTTATTTTTTTCAGGATCAGCTTGTCGGGGGTGTAGCCAAAGCTTACGTCTTTAAGATTGACCTCGCCGCTGATGTCTGCAAGCTCGCCCGCGTTCTCCGAGTCCGCCTTTTCGGGGGCTTCGTCGATGATTCTGAACACCCTTTCCGCTGCCGAGAATGCCGACTGAAACTCGTTCATGATGTTGGCAAACTCGTTGATGGGTCCTGCAAACTTCCGCGAATACTGCACAAACTCGCCGATTCCGCCCAGCGTGATAAAGAACATTGAAGCCTCCGCCACTCTGCCGCCTGTCGAAAGCATATAAAGCACTCCGCCCATTATCATAACCAGCGAGAGCGAAAGGTTATTTATAAAGTTTACCGACGGACCCAGCGTTGCGCCGTAGTATTCGGCGTTGTAGTAGGCGTCCATGGTGGCTTTGTTCCTCTTTGAAAAGCGGGATGAAATCTCCTCCTCCCTGCCGTATGCGCAGATGGTTCTGCCGCCCGACAGCATCTCCTCGGCATAGCCGTTGAGCTCGCCAAGCTTTGCCGAACGCTCGTGGAACAGCGGTCGCACCTTTTTGGAGCGATATCGCGTAAACAAAATCGAGACCGGAACGGTAACGCAGAACACCACAATCATCGGCTTTGATATCTGCCACATAAAAATCAGCGAGCCCACAACCGTGTAAATGCTTGTCATCACCTGAACAAGGTCGTTTGAAAGCGAGGCGTTGACGGTATCTATGTCATATGATATCCTGCTTATGATATCCCCCGCGGGGTGGGAATCAAAGTATCCTACAGGCAGGGTGGTAAGCTTTTCAAAAAGCTCTTTTCGCATGGTGTACACTATTTTCTGGGATATATGTATCATCAGCACTGCCATCACGTAGGAAAGCACGCCTGCCACAAGGTAGCACCCCAGCATTTTTATAACGTTTTCGCGGACGGCGGCGAAATCCACTCCGCCCTTGCCGACCATAGCGTCCACCGCGCTTCCCGTGAACATCGGTCCCATCAGCGAAAGCTGGTTGGAAATGAGTGTCAGAATGATTGCCGCCAAAAACATAAGCTTGTGCTTAAGCACGTATTTAGAAAGTCGGCGGATAACGTGCATAGCGGTTTTCTTATCCAGCTTTTTGTTTTGCTGGACGTTTTCAAGCTTTGTACCCCTGAGTTGATTTGCAAAGCCTCTACTCAACGAAATCCCCTCCCATCTGCGATTCGCTTATCTCCCTGTACTCCGAGCAGTTCTTTAAAAGCTCCTCATGAGTGCCAATGCCGCTTATTCTGCCGTCGGATATCAGCAGTATGCAGTCGCAGCTTTTAACCGAGCTTACCCTCTGGGCAACAGTTATAACAGTAGTTCCCTGCATATCCTCAGCCAACGCACGGCGAAGGTTGGCGTCGGTCTTGTAGTCGAGCGCGGATGAGCTGTCATCTAAAATAAGTATATCCGGCTTGCCCGCAACCGCCCGCGAAATCAAAAGCCGCTGCTTCTGTCCGCCCGAAAGGTTCTGACCCTTTACCGCTAACATATGCCCGAAGCCGTCCGGCGTGGCTGAAATAAACTCCTCCGCCTGAGCGGTTCTGGCAGCGGAGACTATCTCCTCGTGAGTCAAATCCCTGCCAAAGCGGATGTTCTCTTCAATCGTGTCGGCGTACAGAAAATCGTTCTGCATTGCCGAGCCAAACATCGAATAAAGCCTTTCCTTGGGGATGGTGCGGATATCCTGCCCGTCGATATAGATACCGCCCGAGCTTACGTCGTAAAACCTCATCAGAAGCTTTACAAGGGTGGACTTTCCGCTTCCCGTCGCGCCGATAATTCCCAGCGAGCCGCCCTTTGCAACCCGCAGGTTTATATCCTCTAAATTATTCTTGACTCCGTTGTAGCTAAAGCAGACATCCTTGAATACAATATGGTCGGATGTCGGGATCGACGGATACTCCTCAACCGTGCCGACCTCCATGTCTTCGGGTGCGTCTATAACCTCGGCGATCCTTCGCGCAGACGCCGCGCTTTTTGTGTACATAACAAATATTCTGGTTACCGACATCATCGCGTTGGAAATAAGGGTGAAGTACTGAATAAAGGCTATGATGGTTTCGGGGTCGCTGGTTCCGCCGTTAACGCTCGAAGCTGCCATCGCGGTTACGGAGACGATACCAAGGTTCATCAGCACCGTCATGATCGGGTTTACCGCTCCCATGGTTACTCCCGCGGTGGTTTCGTCCTTGATTAAAGCCTTGTTGACCTTATCGTATCGCGAATGCTCATAGCCGTCCTTGGATAAAGCCTTTATCACCCTTATTCCGCCTACATCCTCGCGAACAACGCGAACCATTCCGTCCACCGACTGCTGAACCTTGGTATAAAGCGGCACGCCCCGTCGGGATATGAAGTAAACCGTCACGAAGATAAACGGCAGAATCGCCAGCATTACCAAAGAAAGCCGCCTGTCCATAAACAGGGTTATAGCCGTTCCGCCGACTAAAAGTATCGGCGCGCGAACGCCCATTCGCTGCATCATTCCCACAAAGTTGTGGACGTTATATGTATCGGTGGTGATTCTTGATTCCAGCGAAGCTATCGTAAAGCGGTCGGTCTGGGCGGCTGAAAGACGGATGGAGCGGTCGAACAGATCGCGGCGGACGCTCTCGGAAAAATTCCGTGCGACCTTTGCCGCCATTCTGTTTGCTATGATGTTTCCGACGCACGCCGCAAACGCGCATACCATCATAAGAAGTCCCCAATAAATCACCGAGCTGATTTTCTGCTCAGCCACAACGTTTTTGAGGATATAGTTTAGTATATAAGGCAGAGCCAGCTCAAGCATGGTCGCCGTAATTTTTATAGAAAGCCCCACGCCCATCCTTTTGAAGAAGGGGCGAAGATACCTTGCCATAAGGTGCATGGTGTTGACAGTCCTTTCGTGAATGATTTTTCGGGATAATCGCGTAAAAAAGAGCGAAATCAGTCCTCTTTTATTTCCTTTTCAACGCACTCTCTTGCGCGCAGAGCGATTTTGTCAAGAGTTGACGCAAAGGCGGAGAGCTCCTCCTCGTCAAGCTCCGAGGTCAGAAGGCTGTTCCACTCGGCGATAATCTCCCGCACGCGGGGCAGAACCCTAAGCATTTTTTCGGTGGGATAGCACAGAAACGCCCGCTTATCCTCCTGCGACTGCTCCCGCCTGACATATCCCTTATCTCCCAAATATGAAAGATTTCGGGCGACGTTTGACTTATTCACGCAGAGCCTGCGCGAAAGCTCCTCGGCGGTTATACCGGGGTTTCGGCATATCGCTATTATATAGCTGTGATGGCAGGCGCCAAGCTCGCCGTTTTCAAGTCTTTCGGCGCGAAAAAGCCCCGCGCACCGGCTGATGGTGTTTATCTGCCTTAAAATGTGGGTCATGCTGCATTACCTTCCTTTCTTGGAAAGTCTTAAATTAGTTGCAGGCGCAACTGTTGCGTACGCAACTAATTGTAGTACTTTGCGCGGGATTTGTCAAGAGATAGGCGAAAAAATGAAAAGAAGCAAGGTATATTCCAACCTTGCTCCTATCGAAAAATACATGCTATTCAGTTCAACAAATCAGAATTGAATTACTTCTTCTTGTCATTGAAGCAGATGATAAACGCACCCATTGTTACAATGGATAATATCGCTCCTAAATCAGGTATGTTCAATCCAAACTCTTTATTAAGTACAGCTCCAATGATTCCGAGAACTAAAGATGCAATCATCGCTAAAATCGCTTTACCCATACAATCACACTCCTTCAGTATTTATTCTGTATATTTTCATTCACCAATACTTATCTCGGACAGAGGCTTGAAATTTTACCAATCTATACCGTCGGGGTATTCAGCCTTGAACTCTTCATTAAAAAATCCATCGCCGTCGCATTTCACCGCAAGGCGAAACGCTTGATATCTCAACTTATCACTCCAATATTATTCCCCACAGCTGCGGATTACCTCCGCCGACATACTTAAGATACAGCGCGGAAACGCCGTCGGGAATGCTTACATCTGCCGAATAATCCCACCAGATATTTGTGCTTTCGCAGCTGATTTCCGCGATAGGCTCGCCGTCCCACTTGGTCATTATCTCAAACTTGCCGTGGAAGTATGCCCTTGTGCGGATGGTAATCTTGGAAAGTCCCTTAAAATCAAAGTATTTATATCCGATAACTGAGCCGTTTACTATGTTTTCCATATGACCGTAAACCTCGTCGCCGTCCTTGCCATCCTGAGTGATTTTTGGGCAGGAGTGCTGCTCGGGGGTGAACATATGGCAGGCAAGGTATGCGGGATACTCGCCCTTGCCCTCAAGCGGTCCGCCGTTGAGTCCGCAGGAGGTTATCTCCGCCTGATTTATGCTGCCGTCGGCATTTACATATATCGGCTCGACGCAGCCCTGACGCGAGAACCACGTGCCGTTGGTCTGGCGGTGATAAAAGATATACCACTGTCCGTTTATCTCGACAATGCTTCCGTGATTGTTTCCGGCGGGCGCAACCCTCATATCGGCTGGCTTGTAGGTGTCGATGTGGGCGTCGCAGTTGGAGACAAGCACGCCGCCGTAGGTAAAGCCCTCACGCGGGTTCTTGCTGGTGGCATAGCAAAGCTCGTGCATTACCTCGGAGGAATATACAAAGTAATAGGTATCGCCGATTTTTCTTATGGACGACGCTTCAAAGAAGGAGTGACCCTTAAAGCTCTTGCCGTTAGGGTAAAGCTTTTCGTCGTCGGTGTACTCGATTCCGGGGACGACGAACTTAGGCTCCTCGATAATAGTAAGCATATCCTCGCCCAGAACGGTGCACATGGAGCCGTGGCGGGACTTATCTCCCCTGCCGCAGAAGCCGGTGTACATATAGGTCTTGCCGTTTTCGGTGATAACGCCTGGGTCGAACTGGAATTCATCTCCTGCGCGGTCGCCAAGGCGGGTGCCGTCCTTATAGTGAACATAGCCTAAGAATTCGTATCTTCCTGCGGGGGTATCGCAGACGGCGACGGAAACATTGGATACCTTATCTAAAACGTAGTAAAGATAATATCTGCCGTCCGGTCCGACGGTTACATCGGGGGCATAAAGGCACATTCTGCCGTCGGGGTTAAACGGGTCGGAGGTTTTGGGATATATCACTCCCTCATACCGCCAGTCGCTGAGGTCGTCAACGGGTGCAGACCAGCAGACGTAATCGCCCATGCAGAAAACATAGCCGTTGAAATAATCGTGAGAACCGTAGACGTAAACTCTGCCGTCGAAAACATAGGGTTCGCCGTCGGGGACGTATTCCCACGAGGGTAAGTAGGGGTTGTAGCCTTGCTTTTTCATATAGATGTTCCTTTCTGTTGGTTTATGTGATGGGTTAATTTAATTGCTAATTTATAGTATAGCAGATATCCGGGGAAAATGCAAGTATATTCATAACAAACCCGGTAAAACGTTCGCCGGAGATTGACTTTTTATCGCATATATGAGATAATATTTGTGATTATTGCACACTGAATATATCAGTAATCAAGACAAATGGGAGAAAGCTATGAAAAGAATCATCGATACCGAAAACGTAAACATCATAGGCTATAAAGTCCGCGAAGCAAGGATTGCCGCAGGACTCAGCCAGAAGCAGCTTTCCGAAAGGCTTGAGCTGATGGCTGTCTACACCTGCCGCGGCTCGGTTTCAAGAATAGAAAACGGCAAACGCGCGGTGACCGATATCGAAATCGACGCTATCTCAAAGGTTCTTGGGGTATCGCTGGATTATCTGTTCGGAAGACAGTGATTTGACAGCATTAATCAGCAAAAACGAGTTTCCTGCATGTGGAAGCTCGTTTTTGCTTTTATACTGGTTGGCTTTCCGCTTTCATCTCTGCAAATATTATTCTTTTCTCATGCAATATTTGGATTAACGAAATTTTGTTTATTATACCGCTTTAACATTCATATGTCAAGATGAAAAATCGATTTTTAATAGGTTTATACAACCTCATAATTGCTTATGATTATTAGTAAAATATATAATATAGGATGAGGTTTGTTATGGAGCTTGATTACAAAGATATCGGAAGCAGGATAGCGGCAAGGCGCAAAAAGCTCGGACTTAAGCAGTCGGAGGTTGAAGAGCGCGCAAAAATCGGGTATAAGTATCTGTCAAATATAGAGCGCGGCATTTCGATTCCCTCGTTAGAGGTGATTCTGCGGCTTTCCTTGGCTTTAGACACCACTCCCGATGAGTTTCTTGTCGGGGCTGTCAGCGCGCCGTCTGATGACGAATGGAAAAGCATAGCCGATATGCTGAAAAGGCTTGACAGCAAGCAGCTGGGGCTTGTGAAAAGCTTTGTAAAATGGGTGTCGGAGAGGGAAATATAAGGAGATATTTGTAAATGAAAACTGATGATAAGATAATAATAAAACGACGTGGCGATGATGGATACCGCGTTTTCAGCGTGCGCGTTCGTGAGGATGTAGTTGCAAAAATCGATACAATAGCAAAGGATACAGGCAGAAGCCGCAATGAGATAATAGGAATGCTGCTTGAATTTGCAGTTGATAGGTGTTCTATCGAATAAGCGAGCCGGGAACACCCCCGGTCGCCGCCCCTGCACTGCCTATAAGGAGTTTTCTTGAATTGCTCTGAGACATAAGTTTATGGCGAGTATACCATTTATGGGCTATTGCCATTCATCGGATAATAAAATATCCTTTAATAAAAGGAGACTTGTGACCATCATGATAGTATACGACAAATTATGGCTAACCCTGAAGGAAAAAGGTATATCCCAATACAGGCTAATAAACGAATTTCACATAAGCTCGGGGCAGCTCGACCGCCTTCGCAAAAACTCCAACGTCAACACCTACACCCTTAACCAGCTTTGCGAAATCCTCAACTGTGGGCTTGAAGATATCGCCGAGCATATCCCCGACAAGCAGGTTCACGTCGATAAATGCTAAAACCGCTAAATTATTCACGTATTTTGGTGCAAAATATTTTTGAAAATCCATTGATTTTTACATGAATATCTGATATACTGTTATCAGCTGTTTATGAGGAGGGCTGAATCGTGTACAGAAAAATCATGAAATATTTAGAGGAATGGAAGGAAAACGCCCACCGCAAACCCCTGATTTTGCAGGGGGCAAGGCAGGTCGGCAAAACCTATTCTATTCTGGAGTTCGGGCGCACACACTATGAAAATGTGGCGTATTTCAATTTTGAAACCAATCCCAGGCTAAATAAAACCTTTGATGAAAACATCAGCCCCGATTATCTGATACCGATTTTGTCCCATATTTCAGGGCAGACTATTGTGCGGGAAAAGACGCTTATAGTCTTTGACGAGGTTCAGCTCTGCGAACGCGCGCTTACATCCTTAAAATACTTCTGTGAGGACGCTTCCGATTATCATATCATAGTGGCAGGAAGCCTTTTGGGCGTTGCGGTAAACAGGGCGAAATTCTCCTTTCCGGTTGGCAAGGTAGACATAAAAACCATGTACCCAATGGACATGGAAGAATTTATGCTTGCACTGGGCGAAAACGCTCTGGCAGAGCAAATCAAAAAGAGCTTTGAAACCGATACTCCCCTGCCGTCTGCTTTGCACGACACGGCAATGCAGCTTTACCGCCAGTATCTTGTGGTGGGCGGTATGCCCGAGTGTGTAATGCAGTTTGCGGGGACTAAGGACTATATCCTTGTCCGCCACACGCAGAACACAATTCTTGCCAGCTATTTAAACGATATGAGCAAGTACAACAGCCTGAACGAAATCAAGAAAACAAGGCTCGCCTACGACAACATCACCGTGCAGCTCTCCAAGAAAAACACCCGCTTTCAGTATAAGCTTATTAAGAAAGGCGGGCGGGCTTCGGAGTTTGAAAACGCTATAGAGTGGCTATGCCTGTCGGGAATAGTATCGCAGGTGTATAAGGCAGAGCAGATTAAAAAGCCGCTTGAAAACTACCGCGACATCGACGCTTTCAAAATCTATGTTTCGGATCTGGGCTTGCTTGCTGCCAAAAAGGATTTATCCGCCGACGATATACTGTATATGTCCGAGGACTTAAACGACTTTAAGGGCGGGATGACGGAAAACTATGTCAACGTGCAGCTGACAATAAACGGCTACCGCACTTATTATTGGGAGTCGGAGCGCGGCGCCGAGATTGATTTTGTAATCCAGCGCGAGGGCAGACTGATACCCATAGAGGTCAAATCTGCCGACAATACAAAAGCCAAAAGCTTAAAGATATATATGGAAACTAATAATCCCGACTATGCTATAAAGCTGTCTGCAAAGAACTTCGGATTTGAGGACGGTAAGAAGACCGTTCCGCTTTATGCCGCGTTTTGTATATGATCGGTTCGGATTTTTCTTGCCGCCCCGCCGAGCATATCCCCGACAGCACCCCCACCCGCCAAGAATTTTTTAAACAATCCAACAAAAAATAAAAATGCCCTTGCAATCATCAAAAAAATATGTTATAATACCTTAGGTTTATTAATCAACCATAGTGTTTCAGTCCGAGATACAGGCGTGCGGGTCCTGCGCAATAAGGCGCTGTGAACCATGTCAGGCGGGGAACCGAGCAGCATTAAGCAGTTTGCTTTGTGTGACGCAGTCTCGCCCGCACGCCTATATGTCGGACTGATTTTTTCTGAGATCTGCACGCGCAGTCCCCCAAAAAATCTAAAGGAGTGATGATATGTACACCGCGCTGTACCGCAAGTGGAGACCTATGACCTTTGACGATGTTGTGTCGCAGCCGCATATCACCACCACCCTTTCGCGGCAGATTGCCGAGGGAAAAACCGCCCATGCCTACCTTTTCACCGGCTCACGCGGTACCGGCAAAACCACCTGCGCGCGTATCTTTGCAAAAGCAATAAACTGCCTTAACCCGCAAGACGGCAAGCCCTGCTTGCAGTGCGAAATCTGCCGCGCGGCGGACGAAGGCAGCCTTAACGATATTATCGAGATAGACGCTGCCTCCAACACAGGCGTTGAGGATATCCGCGACCTTCGCGAATCCACCGTCTACACCCCCGAAATATGCCGCTATAAGGTTTATATTATCGACGAGGTGCATATGCTCTCCAATCAGGCGTTCAACGCTCTTTTAAAGATTATGGAGGAGCCGCCGCCGCACGTTAAATTTATTCTTGCCACCACAGAAATTCACAAGGTTCCCGCAACCATAATATCCCGCTGCCAGCGGTTCGATTTCCGCAGAATTCGGCAGGAGGATATAATCGTCCGACTTTCATATATCGCCGGACAGGAGGGAATCTCCCTCGAATCAGACGCTGCCGCTATGATAGCGCGCCTTTCCGACGGCGCAATGCGCGACGCACTCTCGCTTTTAGACCAGTGCATAGCCTATTCCGACAACGTGACTGCCAAGGTGGTTGAAGACGCCGCAGGAGTGGCTGGACGAGACGCTGTTTTCGATATCTTAAACGCCGTGGCAGACAAAAGCTCCCCGGTCGCGCTGGAAACGCTGGATATGCTATATTCCCGCTCCAAGGATATGACAAGGCTCTGCGATGAGCTTGTCGCGGGGCTGAGAAACGTAATGCTGATAAAATCCGCCCCCGGCAATGAGCGGCTGATAGACTGCCTGCCCACAGACATGGAAAAGCTGAAAGCACTGAGCGAAAAGCTCACGATCGAAGAGGTTTTCACCCAGCTTGATATTCTGCGCTCGGCTTCCGAACAGATGGCAAGGGCGTCGTCAAAGCGCACCGAGCTGGAAATGACGATTATTAAGCTTTGCACAGGTGCGGGAGTATCTTCGCAAAAGACGGCTCCCGCCGCAAAGGCAGCGTCATTGGACAGCGGCGAAATCACCGCACTGATAAGGCGGATAGCAAATCTTGAAAAAGAGCTTGACGCACTGAAATCGGGCGGCACAAGTCCCAAGCCTCAGCGAGCGGAACCGCAGAGCAGCTATAATCAGCCCTCCCCGACACCACAGGAGGCAAAGCCCTCAACCAGACCCGCGCAAAAGCTCACCGAAGATATGCTTAAAGACTTTGAGCAGTGGGACGAGGTGCTGGACAGGCTGACAGAGGTAAATCCCGGCTGCGCAGGAGCTCTCAAAGGCTCACGCGGGCGGTACTGCGACAATATCCTGCTGATAGAGGTGCAGTCGGAATTTTTCCTGAATCTGTTCAAAAAGCAGGAAAATGCGTCGTCTCTGCGCGACGTGGTAAAGGAAATCACAGGCAAAACCTTCTCCCTGCGGGCAAGATGCACCAAGGAGCAGGCAGCGGAGCGTGAAGATAAGATAGCTCAGCTGATAGAGCAGGCGAAAAAGGCAGATATTCCCGTAGAATATAATTGAAAGTGAAGAGAGAAAAGAGAAGAGAGAAAAAAGAAAAGATAAGGAATCAAGCGTTTCGCGTTTTGGCGAAACGCGGGCGATGTATTATAAAAAAGCGGCAAAGCCGCTAAACGAGCCGCTTGCGGCGATATAGAATCCATCGGCAAAGCCGATACATCATCTCTTCACTTTTCACTCTTATCTCTTATCTCTTGCTTTCATTCCAATGCATCAAGCCACAAAGAAAAATCAAAATCACAACATACATCAAATAAAAGAAAGGATATCAAACTATGAAAGCAAGAATCCCACAGGGTATGGGCGGCGGTCCTCAGAATATGAACCAGATGATCCGTCAGGCACAGAAAATGCAGGAGGACATGGCAGCGTTCCAGTCCGAATTGGAGGAAAAGGAATTTAAGGCGTCGGTCGGCGGCGGAGCCGTTGAGATAACCATGAACGGCAAGCGCGAAGTAAAAGCCGTTTCCATCAAGCCCGAGGTTGTTGACCCCGAGGACGTTGAAATGCTCGAAGACCTTATCGCAAGCGCAGTAAACGAGGTTCTTTCAAATATCGAAACCGAATCCAGCGAGGGTATGTCGAAAATCACAGGCGGCATGAGTATGCCGGGTCTGTTCTGATGGCTGAATCGGGCGCACTCCCGCTGACGCTTTTGGCAGAGCAATTTGCACGTCTGCCGGGAATAGGAATGAAAACCGCACAAAGGCTTGCCTACTTTGTAATGTCCATGTCGGACGAGGAGGCACAAGCCTTTGCCAAGGCGATATTATACGCCCACAAAACCGTTCACAGCTGTTCTGTATGCCAGAACCTTACCGACAAGGCGGTATGCCCCATCTGCTCAGACGATAAGCGTGATCACGCCACCATCTGCGTTGTTGAAAACCCCAAGGATGTTGCGGCGTTTGAGCGCACCCGCGAGTATAACGGCGTGTATCACGTTCTGCACGGGCTTATATCCCCCATCGACGGCATAACACCCGACAAGCTGAGGATCAACGAGCTTCTGGCGCGTATCTCGAAAAGCGAGATTAAAGAGGTAATAATGGCAACCAACCCCACCCCCGAGGGCGAATCCACTGCGATATATCTTTCAAAGCTTGTAAAGCCGCTGGGGATAAGGGTTACACGCCTTGCGTTCGGTCTGCCAATCGGCGCAATGCTTGAATATGCCGACGAGATGACGCTGTTTAAGGCGCTTGAAAACAGAAACGAGATTTGATATGCCGCTGCTTGACGACGAATATTATATGCGCGAGGCGATTTCTCTTGCCAAAAAAGCGTTTGATTTGGGCGAAGCTCCCGTCGGGGCGGTTGTTGTAAAAAAATCCTCCGGCGAGATAATCGGTAAGGGGTACAACCTGCGCGAAAGCGGAAAGTCTCCCCTTGCGCACGCCGAGATTATGGCTATTGACGAGGCGGCGAGGACTTTAGGCGGCTGGCGGGTTATCGACAGCGTTTTATACGTGACCTTAGAGCCCTGCCCAATGTGCGCGGGGGCTATCATCAATTCGCGGATAGACCGCGTTGTGTTCGGTGCAAGCGACCCCAAGGCGGGCTGCGCAGGGTCTATAACGAATCTGTTTGAGATGGGCTTTAATTACAAGCCCGAGGTTACCGCAGGGGTACTGAAGGATGAGTGCGCTCAGCTTTTAAGCGAGTTCTTTCGCAGGCTCCGCGAGATAAGGAAGATATGCGGTAAGTGATGGGTGACATCGCATTCGGCGAATATCCCTTCACACTTACCACTCAATTACAATATAAAACACCAATTGGAGAAACAGCATGAAACATCCATTCAATCAAGAAAACTTTAATTACAGCGGCAGAATCGATTTTTCCGAGCCGGACGGCGTGCTTCTTGTATGGCCGGGCAGCTACATCGGGTTCTGCTTTTCGGGAACGAGTCTGCGGCTTGAATATGAAAACCGCCGCTCGTGGAACGGCACACGAATAGGCTTTGTAGTAGACGGCAAGGAAAGCATTATCGAAATCGGCGACGGTCTGGGAACCTGCACGCTCTGCGAAAACCTCCCCGCAGGCACCCACAGCTGCTATATCTACAAGCCGATGTCAGGAGGATACATCAAGCTTTTGAATCTGTTGCTCGACGGTGACGCGCACCTTTTAAAGCCCATGCCTAAGCCTCACAAACGAATCGAGTTTTACGGCGATTCGGTTACCGCGGGAGACGTTGTGGATGCCGACGAATACATGGGCAAGCCCGACCCCGACGGCAACAACGGTCAGTGGGACAATTCGTGGCACACCTATGCCATGCGCGCCGGCAGAATGCTTCCGGCGGAAGTATACAACACCTCGCAGGGAGGAATTGCAATTTTCAACGGCACCGGCTACTTTGAAATGCCGAATATGCGCGGCGTGGAATCATGCTACGACAAGCTAAGATACTGCTCGTTCGACAAGATTACCGAGTGGGACTTTTCCCGCTTTGTCCCCCATGTTATAGTCTTTGCGATAGGTCAGAACGACCACAATCCCAACCCCGACTGCATATACGACAAGGTGCATTACCGCGCTAAATGGGAGGACAAATACATAGAGATAATCAACTCCATCCGCCAGCACGCCCCCAAGGCGACGGTTGTTCTGGCTCTGACTCTTTTAAACCACGACCCCGCCTGGGACGAAGCGATTGAAGAGATCAAGGACAGGATGGGCGGAGCAAGAAACAAGGTATATCACCTTATGTACTCCCGCTGCGGCAAGGCGACCCCGGGTCATCCCAGAAACGCCGAGCAGCAGGAAATGGCGCAGGAGCTTGTTGATTTTTTAAACTCTCTCCCCGAAAGCACCTGGCGGGATTGATCATACGGCAAAGCTAACATTAGAATAAATCAATAATTGTAAAGGACGGTTGATTAAAATGCAGATTACCAATGACATTAAATATATAGGCGTTAACGACCACAACGTTGACCTTTTTGAGGGTCAGTATGTGGTTCCAAACGGCATGGCTTACAATTCTTATGTGATTATCGACGAGAAAATCGCTGTAATGGACACTGCGGACGCCCATTTCAAGGACGAGTGGATGGCAAATCTCAAGGCGGCTCTGGATGGCAGAAACCCCGATTATTTGGTAGTTTCCCACATGGAGCCCGACCATTCAGCCAACATCGCCGAATTTTTGAAGGAATACCCCGACGCTAAGGTTGTTGCCACCCGCATGGCGTTTACCATGATGGGTCAGTTCTTCGGGGACGATTACGCTTCACGCAGGATAGTAGCGGCAGAGGGCTCCACCCTTGAGCTGGGCAAGCACACCCTTACCTTCTACACCGCACCCATGGTTCACTGGCCTGAGGTCATGGTGACATACGATTCAACTGACAAGGTTCTTTTCTCGGCAGACGGCTTTGGAAAGTTCGGTGCTTTAGACGCCGAAGAGGATTGGGCTTGCGAGGCAAGGCGGTATTATATCGGAATCGTGGGCAAGTTCGGTCCGCAGGTTCAGGCTCTTTTAAAGAAGGCTTCCGCGCTGGATATTGCAATCATCTGCCCGCTGCACGGTCCTGTTCTCACCGAAAATTTAGGCTATTACATCGGACTTTACAACACATGGTCGAGCTACGGCGTTGAGAGCGAGGGCGTTGTCATCGCATATACATCCGTTTACGGTCACACAAAGGAAGCCGCATTAAAGCTTGCTAAGATGCTTGAAGACAAGGGCGAAAAGGTAACCGTCCACGACCTTGCCCGCACCGACATGGCAGAAGCCGTTGAGGACGCTTTCCGCTATGGCAGACTGGTTCTGGCGACTACCACCTACAACACAGAGATATTCCCGTTCATGCGCGAGTTTATAAACCATCTCACCGAGCGCGGATACTGCAACCGCAAGGTGGGAATAATAGAAAACGGCTCTTGGGCGCCGATGGCTGCAAAGGTCATAAAGGGTATGCTGGAGGGCAGCAAGAATCTTGAAATAGTCGAGCCGGTTGTAACCATAAAGTCTGCACTCAACGCAGCAAGCGAGGAGGCTCTCGCCCGTCTGGCAGGCGCTATTTGAAGGGATTCATCCGTCACAAGCTTAACAGCCGAACACCCGGAAGCAGGGTGCAAACGGTCAGCGGCGGATGATGACAACGTTAATGTCAACGCTTACGTTGACGACGCTTCCCGCAGAAAGGATATTAATATGTCTGATAATGCAATGAACAATATTGGCTACGGTTTGTATGTTGTCACCTCGTTCGACGGTGAGCGGCACAACGGCATGATATGCAACACGGTTATGCAGGTGTCGCAGAGTCCCGAAAGAATCGCGGTGAGCATAAACAAATCCAACTATTCGCACGACGTTATCAAGCGCACAGGAATCATGAACATAAACATACTCAGCGTTGAAGCGCCGTTTAAGGTGTTTGAGCATTTCGGTTTCCAGAGCGGCAGGGACGTTGACAAGTTTAACGGCTGCGCGCCGAAATTCGCCGCAAACGGGCTTGTAGTCCTGCCGAAGCACATTAATTCCTTTATTTCCCTTAAGGTGGAGGACTACAGCGACCTTGGCTCGCACGGGCTTTTCATCTGCTCCAAGGTGGAGGAGGGGGTTGTGTCCCCTGCCGAGACTATGACCTACGCTTATTATCACCAGAATGTAAAGCCCAAGCCGCAGGCAAAGGGTGTTAAGGGATGGGTGTGCAAGATCTGCGGATATGTTTACGAGGGGGAGACGTTGCCGCCTGATTTTGTTTGTCCTTGGTGCAAGCATGGGGTTGAAGATTTTGAGGCGATAACGGATTGATTTTTTGGCAAGCCACGGTGATTTTACTGTGGCTTGTTTTTTTGACTTTTTAATTTACTTTTTAAAGGAAAGTTTGTTCCTACGGGTGAACCGATTGTGGTCTGCTTGACGGACTGCGGGATGGTGTGTAAGGATAATTCGCTACACCGTGTGAGCCGTTTGTGACCGTCCTACTGCCTGCAGGGGGTAAGGGGGATGAAACAAAGGGGAAAAGGGGGAACCCGAAAACCGCTGCAATGAACTTGTCAAGAAATATGCAGTCAAAAAATCCCCTAAATAAGATATACGATGA
>ENA-UONV01001873-UONV01001873.1-human-gut-metagenome-genome-assembly--contig:-CS4-NODE-1873-length-16960-cov-41.634487_pt1 | contig 16960 bp, 26 predicted proteins | sample MGYA00242461_ERZ724008 | MGnify/ENA metagenome assembly ERZ724008 | reverse complement strand
TTGAATTTGGTACGCCTGATGCGATTCGAACGCACGACACATAGCGTCGGAGGCTCAGGTTCTATAGTCTGTGGAATGGCTCTACAACTGTTTTTGTAAGCTATTTGACCTGTAATTTGACTAGTGTTTGACTAGTGTTTTTATATGCCCTTACGTTGCTTGTCGCAATTTTGCATTCAAATGTTCGTTAAATTTATCAATATTTTTTTGCCTTGTAAGTCTTGTCTAAGTGCGTGTAAATTTTGAGGGTTGTGGATATATCCTTATGGCCTGCTTGCTCTTTTGCTGTCATAATATCCACCCCTGCAAGATACATCAAGGTTATAAATGTATGACGTAAGCAGTGGGCTGTGAAAGGTTCAATCACGAACGGAACACCACCGGGCTGAAAACGGCTTGTTGGTTTGTCGGATAATGTGTTATCAAAATTGCCGTGCTCATAGTTCAGAACGGACATATAACTTTCCCACATTCTGCGCCAGGACGTGTTGCTGTGCATTTTGTCGTTTGCAGTCCGGCAAACGAGAAAGCCGTCATGCTTCGCACCTTTCAGATAGTCAACGAGCACATCGGGAATATAGACAATTCGTTTTGCACTTTCGGACTTGCCGTAGTTTTTGACTTTAGCCTGATTGCCTGAGAACTCTACAAATCGTGCTATCTTGATAGTTTTACTGCTTAGGTCAATATCATTCCATTGAAGCGGTATAAGCTCGCTCTTTCGTAACCCGGCATACATCATGATCATTGCGGCAGTCTGGGCTCTGTGGGGCGTAGTTCTTATCCACTCCTGCTCTTCATCGGTCAGAGCACGGCGCTCCTCCGCAGGCTTTACCTTTGCAGGAAGTTTTACATTCCGGAAAACGTTATAGTCGGTGGCTCTGTTCTCGATAGCCAGGTCAAGGACACTTACCGATATTTCATACACCGCTTTAATTGTTCTCTTGGAATAGTCCTCCTGAGCCATATCTATGAGAATATCACGCAAATCCGATGAGGACAGTTTTGCTATCGGAAGATTATACAACGGTTCAAGGTGCTTGTAGTAGCTCTGCGTATTCTTATACCACTGTTCCGAAACGTCGGCTTGCTTGTATTTTATCCACTTTTTGCCCCAGTAGTCGAAGGTTTCACGGCAAGCATCAAGATCTATACCTTTACCGAGCTTGATTTTAAGCGAGTTGGACTTTTCTTCGACTTCTTTCTTTGTGTTCCCGTAAACAACACGGTATTTCTGCTTGCCGTTGTTATCGGTACCGATATAAACCGATTGCTGATAACGGCCGTCCGCACGTTTTTTCATATTTGCACCTCCTAAATTTTTTCCCCGCTTGTCACGGCGGGGAAGGGTTTATTTGATATATCTGTTAAGCGCTGCTTTCAATTCATCTATGTATTTTTCTGCTTCGTATACACTTTGCAATGAGTGTTTGATTTCCTTTTTGTTTTCATCCGGAATGATGATGGTTTTTTTGTTATCGGTAAGTATAAATCTACAGATCCATTTTGTGGTTTTTCCTTGATAAAGTATGCCGAAATAGCTTTCAGTATCTTTATACACTATGTCTTCCATTGCGCAGTATTCTTTCAGAAGATTTTTAATAACAAAATACGCTTCAAGCTCTTCATTAGTTGTAACAATTTTCGATATTTTATCTTTTTGTTCTTCGGTTGTTTCTTCCTGTACATTTTCAGGTTGTTTATCAGCAATATTTACATCCAGAGCACTTTTGATTTTATCGCTCATCAATTCATTGATATAATCGTTAAGTGCCTTTTTAAGTATAGGACGGAACTTTTCAACTACCGATTGCATTAGTTTTCCTTCGTATATTCCGGTAAGGAACAATTTCACGAAATCATCCGACGGCTGTTGCAACTGTTTAGCCAGTATTGTTTTAAATTCATTCGAATATTTAAGTTCCGAAGCAACATCAAATATCTTTGAAATATCAAACTGCGATTTGTGGAATTTCTTTAATTCCGCAACCTGATTTTCTTTTATATCAAGTATATTGATTTCAAGGAAAGGAGTTTCATCCATTTTGTTGGTTTCATCAAGATCAGTATAAAATCGATAAAACTGACCGTTGGTAAGAATTGCGAATTTTGCTTTGGAAGTGCCAAAGTACCTGAACAACTGACTGTCATGCTTTTCAAGATTTTCACCTATCCATTTACATTCAATCAATATGACAGGATCGCCGTTATTCATTATAGCGTAGTCAACTTTTTCGCCTTTTTTAATACCTACATCGGCAGTGTACTCAGGCACAAATTCGTCAGGGTTAAATACGTCATAGCCAAGCAAGGAAAAGAAAGGCATTATCAGAGCTGTTTTGGTTGCTTCCTCTGTTTGAAGGTTAGGCTTTAAAGTTTCAACTCTTTTTGCAAATTGCTTAATCTGATCGATGAAATCCATTGTAAAATTCCTCCTCAATCTTTTCGACATAATGTGACAACATATAAATCTATATGACAAAATCTATAAAACGTATTTACTTTATGTCGAAAGTATGATATTATATTATTTGGAAACAGTTTGAGAAATCTTACTGTTAGCTCCTGCCGATATTCGCAGTATCGGTGGGAGCATTTTTTATATGTCTTTTATGATTTTTCTAACAATACCAAGTATTCTAAGTCTATCACGCTCAGCACCTTTAAAAACTCTTGGTGCGTATTCTGGATTGAATGACAGCAACGTAATGCTGTTTTTGTCGTACTCTATCTTTTTTACGACCGAATCCTCGTCATCAATAAGGACTACAGCCACCCGTCCTGACTCGCACCAATCTTGTTTTAGCACCTGAATAAAATCGCCATCTTCAATTTTAGGATACATACTGTTACCTTGTACTTTTATACATAACGTATTACGAGCCTCTTCGTCATTGGATATAAACAACGGTATGTAATCTAGAATATAATTGTCAGGGAACGCACCGAAGCCGGCTGATACGCTCTCATATACGGGAATCATTCGTATTTTTTCTTGTGGTAGGATCATTGCGTTTGACTCGATGGATTGTGATGTTGTATCGGGATTATCTGTTTTAAGCGCAAGATACGCTGCACTCACATTCAGTTCGCACGCTATTGACTCAAGTATCGGCAATTTAATTTTTGCCACTTGTCCTGTTTCATATCTTTGAATTGTTGATTTGTTTAATCCTAAGCGTTCTCCAAGTTCCCCTTGTGTCAGTTTATTATTTTCACGGCATAACTTAATCCTTTTACCAATCTCTTTTACGTCTGCCATGTTGTCCACCTCATTTCACTATAAGCATTATAACACATTAAATTGCATAATGCAATAGCATTTCTTGATTTTGTTAAAAAAAGTTGCAAAACGCTATTGACAAACGCTAAAATGTGTGTTAATATATGGCTATGCAAGGTTGCAAAACGCAACGTGAAAGGAGGGGATGAGATGGTGAATACAAACAAGATCAAAGGCAGAATGCGTGAGCTTGAAATAACACAGGCAGATGTCGCTAAGTGTCTGAATATTGCTCAACCAACCGTAAATCAAAAGATTAACAATATCAGACCGTTTGATTTAGACGAAGCTGAAAAGTTTTCCGCTCTTTTAGGTATAAATGCCAGAGAGTTTGGTACTTATTTTTTTGCTCACTGAGTTGCAAAACGCAACAACGCAAGGAGGTACACAATGTACAAAAAGACACAGTTCCCTGAGATGATGAATACGGAACAGGCGGCAAGGTACATCGGAATAGACACGGGTACCTTGCGTAAGTGGGCAAGGAACGGAGATATTCCTGCTCACAAGGTAGGACCTAAGCTCTGGCGGTTTTTCAAGTCAGAGCTCGCAGAAAGGATGGAGATGAATGAAAATAGCTAAGATAATCGCGTACATACTCTCCCAGCTCCTGCGGCTGTGGATAACAGCGTGTGCGGCCGTAATGATGTATGTTCCTATTTGTTGAGAAATCGGTGCTAAGAAATTACATGGAGGGTTAAACCAATGGCAAAGAAAATCTACAGCGTAGAGATAGACACTAGCGCCTATGATGCATACGAAATACTCCGTGCAGACACAGTCGGCGAATGCGAAGAGTTCATAAAAAGTCGAGGTCTTCTCGAAGATGAAGATGTCGGCGATGTCAGATTAGCGGTGCTATCCGTGCAGGATGACGGAGAAACAAACTGCGAAAAACTGTACAAATGCGAAAAGTCATGGGAATTTGATGAAAAGCAGAGAGCTGTACCAATCATCGTATATAGCGAGGTGACCGTATGATGAAAAAACAAGTTATCTTGTACATATTCGCAAGAGCAGTACAGGCAATTGTAACGGCTCTTGTGTGCAACATAACAGCTCTGCTGTTTATGGACGTAGCATATCAAGAGCGTGGATACCTCGCTGTAGGCGGTGAATGGATAGTCATAGCGGGGCTGACAGTGACAGTTTGGTATCTGATGGGTCTGCTGATGCGTGTGTGGTATAGGGATATGATAGGAGGTCACAAGAGATGATGACTAACTACGATGTGCTAATGAATAGCACGGAAGAAGAATGTTGCAAGCTCCTTGAAGAATGGAAACAGTCGGGAATAAAGGCTTTTGACTGGCTCGGTGCTAATCTTGCACCCGGATTTACAGGCTGGAAAGACAAGAACGGTAAGAAAATATACGAGTATGATACACTGAAATTCCAGGGCGAAGACAACGAAATAAGTAGTATCTATTACTATTTTGTAGAGATGCGCAAGGGAAAATGGTCGCTGAAATGTTTATCATCAGGCAAGTACGAAAAGCTTGACGCTTTTATGGCAAGTCGTTCGGAGGTGCTTGTACATGATGACTGAGAAGCTTATCAAAAGTAAACAGCGTGTAAGTGATTTCGGCGAGGTTTTTACGCCGGCACACATCGTCAAGGATATGTGCGACTTAGTGCCGCAAGATATGTGGACAAGCGTTGAAACAACGTTTCTTGAGCCTGCGTGCGGAAACGGAAACTTCTTGGCCGAGATACTCAGCAGGAAGTTCAGGCTGTGCAAGGATTGGCAGGACGGCTTAAAGGCACTGAACAGTGTGTACGGTATAGATATACAGGCTGATAACGTCGAAGAGACGAAAATAAGGCTGTTTGATATGTACATAGCGGCGTTCCCAAAAGCTCCGGCACTGTCGAGTATAATCGCTGTATGTATGCTGGAAAAGCACATAATACAGGGTGATTTTATCCCAGATGTCACACGGAAAATCAATGAAAAAAGGAGAAAAGCGAATGAAAGCAAACAACCCCAATGTACCCCTCGAGCGTGATGCCGACGAAGCGGCAAGAGCAGGATTGAGCAACAGCAAAACTACCGCAGAGCAAGGCAGGTGGCGGAGATACGGAGGAAGAGAGGACAGCGAAAATGAGTGAAATAGGAGTTGTTAAAGGGTTCAAGGTGTTCAATCCTGATTGGACGTGTAAAGACAAACAGTACGGTTGTCCAGGAAAGTTTGAAGAAAATATTACACCGTCTATTTGTAATAAAGGGATGCACTTCTGTAAGAGGGCAAGTGACTGCTTCAATTATTATTCATTCGACCCGAATAATAAGGTTGCAGAAGTCATAGCTTACGGCGAAGTTTCAGAAGAAGGCAATAAGTGCGCTACGAATAAACTTGAAGTAGTTCGTGAAATCTCGTGGTCTGAATTGCTTGAAATCGTGAACATGGGAAAGGGCTGCACCGGACTTTGTAACAGCGGCGATTACAACAGCGGCAATCGTAACAGCGGCAATCGTAACAGCGGCAATCGTAACAGCGGAGATCGCAACAGCGGCATTTGCAACAGCGGCGATCGCAACAGCGGCATTTGCAACAGCGGCGATTACAACAGCGGCAATCGTAACAGCGGCAATCGTAACAGCGGCAATCGTAACAGCGGAGATCGCAACAGCGGCATTTGCAACAGCGGCGATTACAACAGCGGAGATTGGAACAGCGGCAATCGTAACAGCGGCAATTGCAACAGCGGAGATTGGAACAGCGGCAATTGGAACAAGTGTAGCTTTTCCAATGGCTGTTTTAACACCACAAGTCCGAAAATTTACCTGTTCAATAAGCCGTCAAGCTGGACATATCGTGATTGGCTGAATAGTGAAGCTTGTTATCTGATTGAGCAGATATCGGAAAATTTAGTACAGTGGGTTCAGTATTCCGATATGACAGATGAAGAAAAGGCAGAACACCCGGAAGCTGAAACTACGGACGGTTATCTGAAAAAACTGGATGATTCCGAATTTGCCGTTCTTTGGTGGTCTGAGCTTTCTGATTGTCAAAAGGCAATTATCACAGCAATCCCGAACTTCGACAAAGCTATTTTCAAAGAGATCACCGGGATTGATGTAGATACGGATTAAGAGAGAGGAAAGAAATGAAGTTTAAAGTTAGCACAACGGTTACTTCCTATAAAGAGGTAATGGCAATTGTTCAGGCACTTGCCGGTATTGTGAGCAATATCAATGTAACAGACTGTGAGGGCGAGGAGGACGAAGACGATGATGATCAGATATGATACCCCTATTTTTAAACTTGCCGCCGATATGATGCCTGGTGATATATTCCGCACTCAGTACGGCGAGTACGGCAACTGGTGCGAGTTTGTGTTTGAAAGTTGCAACAAGTACCCCTTTGGAATGACTGAAACGCATTTTCACAGAATAGGGCAAACGCAGAGTGAGACGTGCTATGCATGTACAAAAATAGATAAAAAGATCTATGTCGTTGTCGGCAAAGAGTAAAAAAAGAACTCCCCGAAGGGAGCAAAGCAAATTTTACACAAGACCAGTATAACACTGGCGAAGGAAAAAGTCAATGGATATCAAAGAAAAACTTACAGCCGAGCTGACAGACGCAAAGCTCGGCAAATATGAAACAGCGGTAAAGAATGCTGTGATGAAAACTATCTGCAAATTCTGTGAGCAGAATGCAGAGTTTAAACAGGCCATAGAGCAGTCAGGCAAGTCTTTTGCCGACTGCCTCAAGGCAACGGTCAAGGACGCAGGCACAAGTCTCGAAGATCTCGAAGTATACAAGCGTGCAGTAGCATTTTACTTTCCCGGCGCGGATATAAAATGCACTATGACGCTTGATCTCGGTGACGGCGGGTTCAGCAACAACGAAACGTCCACAGAAGCAGACAGCGGCAAGCTACAGCTTGACCTTGACAGCCTGCTCGACTTCTGAGGTGCGGTATGACAAGAAAAGAAGCCGAAAGCTATACAGACAATTTTCCGCCGCTTACAGCAGAGCTTGAGCGTGAGCTTAGAAAGACGTTGCCGATAAAGTATCTTGTTATCGACAATGACGGCACAGCATATTGCACGGCATGTGAAGAAAAGCTGTATCCCGGTGAGTATGACAGCTCAGTTAAACATAGGCAGACTACTTTTTGTACTAGCTGCGACGAAACTGTCACTGCGATATATAATTATCACAGTTTTCACGGTTCGGTTGTTGAGTGTAAATCAAATGTCGGAGTGTTTTTGTCAGACGGCAAAACTGATAATCTGTACATCCGGTTCTTTACGGTTATGTTGTTTTTTAATGCTCGTGAAATTATGCCGCATATTGCAATCAATGAGGTTCAGCGGTATTTGTTCACGGCAAATCAAGCGTTTCGTTATGGTCCTAAATACGCATGGGAGAGTAAAAACGGTTGCTACACAAAAGTAGTGACAGGCTGGGGGCTACGAACGAAATTTGGTAAACCTGTATTTCAAAATTGTTTGGATTATTATACCTTCGTTAATTTTCCCGCATTAAAAGGAACAGCTTGTGCTCATTCGGCAATGAGCGAGGATTTCGGAAGCATATCATATCTGAAATTCTGGCAGGCACACAAAAATGTTGAGGCACTGATTAAGTGTGGCTTATATAACAGCGTAAAGTACAACGAAGACGTGATTAACTGGGCCGAAACCGAACCGCACAAAATGCTCGGCGTAACAAAAGATGTTATGCGGGCGATCCGAAAAGGGCAAATCGGGTACAGAGACTATCTTAGAATAAAAGAAGAATTTCCTAAGATTACCAACCTTGACCGTCTTATCGAAACAAATAAACATATAGGATATTCATTTGGTATACTCGACGGACTCAAGAGGAAACTCAAGACCGACAAATACGAAATTGCAAAGTACATTTTAAAGCAGAATGTAAATATCAACGATTATTCGGATTATGTCCGTATAATGCAGAGCTTCAAAGCCGATTTTAGCGACAGCCAGATATGTTTCCCAAAAAATCTTAAAGCGGCTCACGACCGTGCAGAAGCTATGCAACAGGCACGGGAGCTTGAAGAAAAAGCAAAGAAAAACGCTAAACTGGCTGAACAGCTGAACACTTTGAAATTAAAGCGAAAGATACTTGAATTTTCGATTGGTGATTACTTTATCCGTCAGCCCGTCAGCACAGACGAAATAGTTGCCGAAGGTCAGAAACTAAGTCATTGCGTAGGCGGATATGCCGAAAGACACGCAACCGGCAAGCTGACAATTATGTTTCTCCGCCGAAAATCCGCACCGGACGAGCCGTATTACACGATAGAGGTATCAAACGACTATAAAATAGTCCAGTGCAGAGGTTATAAAAACAACTGGGTTGTAAACGGCGGGCAGGAAAAGCCACAGGAAATAATCAATGTCGAAAAGATGTATCAGCAGTACCTTGACGGTATTGCGACGAAAAAATCAAAAACAAAATCAAGGAGGAAAACAGCATGATAATTCCCGGACTTCGCACACCGCCTGCGGATACAGAAAAGGCGGTAACAGACGATTATGTCAAGGCAGTAAACCTTAACTACCACATCAAAGCGGCGGCACAGGTAGCACAGCAGAGCTTGTATGAGATGTGCAAGGGCTTTAAAGAGATGAGGGACAGCAAGCTCTATAAGGAACTGGGGTATAGCACATTTGAGGATTACTGCGAACAGGAAACAGGATTTAAGCGTTCTCAGGCATACAATTACATAAAAGTAATAGAAAAATTGCCTGAAGATTTTGTTCACTCGAGTGGACAAATTGGAGTAAAAAAATTATATCTTTTATCTTCTCTCTCCGAAGAAGAACGCACGGAGATAACCGAAAAGACCGACCTTGAAAGCACCTCCGTCCGTGAGCTTGAACAGCAGATACGACAGATAAGAGCGGAAAAGGACAAGGCGGTAGCCGACAAGTCAGCCGCCGAAGCCGAAGCGTCCGCCGCCGCTCAGCAGGCGAAATCGCTTGAAAAAGCCAAGAACGCATTGTCACAGCAGATAGCGGCGCTCGAAGCCGAGATAAAAGAGCTTGAAAACCGCCCTGTTGAAGTTGCGGTCGAGCCGGCTAAGGACGGCGTTATGGACAAGACAGCGTTTGATAATATCTGCAAAACTTACGAGCAGCAGCTTGACAAGGTGCAGGAGGACGCATTACAGGACACTATCCGCTTAAACCGTGAGCATACGGAGCAAATGAATAATCTGAAAGCCGAGAACGAGAAAAAGCTCGAAGAACTCCGCAGTCAGCTTGAAGCCGCTAAGCGTGAGCAGTCGGAACTTACGGTGAGCGTACCCGACAGCAAGGAAACGTTCAAGGCATACCTTGCCACTGCTATTGATGCGGCAAAGCGGCTCTGCGAGTTCATCGGCAATAATTCCGCAGACAGTAATCACGAATTATTCGTGACAAAGGCAAAGCAGTTTTTCGAGAAAATGACGGAGGAGATATAATGCCATCACTTTATGACATCGACACTCGTCTGTACTCGCTCTTAGACGAAGAAACAGGTGAGATAACAGACCTTGAAGCGTTCGAGCAGATACAGCTTGAGCGTGAGGATAAAATTGAGAGTATCGCCTTATGGGTGAAAAATCTCAAGGCAGATGTAATAGCACTGAAAGCCGAAAAACAGGCTTTTGCCGACAGACAAAAGTCGGCGGAGAAGAAGATAGAATCCCTGCGCAAGCTGATCTCTGACGCCCTGGGCGGTCAGCCACTTGAAACATCTCGTGTCAAGCTGTCGTTCCGCAAAAGTACAGAAGTGCAGATAGACGATATAGACGAGCTGCCCGATGAGTTTTTGCGCTATAAAGAGCCTGAGCCAAATAAGACGGCTATCAAAGAAGCAATAAAAAGCGGAAAGGAGGTAGCAGGCGCACACCTTGAAAACACGGTCAGTCTGCAGATAAAGTAATGGGCATACCGGTTTTAATTGTAGGGCGGAGCGGTAGCGGCAAAAGTACATCGCTTAGGCACTGCCAGGACTTTGCCGTGTTTAACGTAATCGGCAAACCGTTGCCATTCAGAAACCCGCCTAAGACGTTAAGCACCGACGATTACAGCAAAATAATCAACGGGCTGTATAAATGCAAGGCTAAGTCGATAGTGATAGACGACGCAGGTTATCTGATGACTAATCAGTTTATGCGTGGACATTCGTCGACAGGAGCAGGTAATCAGATATACAGCTTTTACAACAGCGTTGCGGATCAGTTTTGGGGGCTACTCGAGCATATCAAGGCGCTCCCGCCCGACAGGATAGTTTACGTTATTATGCACACCGATTTCGACGATAACGGCAATATGAAGCCTAAAACTATCGGCAAGCTGCTTGACGAAAAAGTCTGCATAGAGGGAATGTGCACAGTAGTGCTCAGAAGCGTTTATGATAACGGCAGATACGTATTCCTTACGAATAAGGAGGATGATACAGCGCTTGAAAAAACGCCTATAGATATGTTCCACGAAACAGCTATAGACAATGATCTTAAGATGGTAGATAATACCATCAGAGAATATTTTAACATCAATACGGAGGATAAAGAAAATGATTGAACCAAAAGGATATAACGAAGTACAGGAGTTTAGCGAGTATGAAAAACTCGCTCCGGGCGGTCACGTCATGAGGATACTTAAGGTCGAGGAAACGACATCAAGAAACGGCGATGATATGATAAAGATATATCTTGACACCGACAAGAGCGACAAACAGCCAGGCTTCTTCAAGAAGCGTTTTGACAACGATACAAGGGAAAACAAGAAGTGGGGCTGCATCGTAAATCAGCTCGTTATCGACACTAAGACGGGACTTGCAAGCAGAGGCTTAAAAACGTTCCACACTTGCGTTGAGAAGTCTAACAGCAGTAGCTTCAAGCTCGTGTGGGGCGACAAGTACGCTGACAACTTCAGGGGTAAGCTCGTCGGCGGATTATTCCGCAACGAGGAGTATCTGAAGCAGGACGGCAAAACAACAGGTTGGGCTGTAAAGCTCATGGCGTTCCACTCGGTCGGTGCTGTGCTTGAGGGGCTTGAAGTGCCTGAAGACAAGCACCTTGACAGCTCAGCTACACCGAACTACCCCGTTACAAACAGTGTTGTTGCCGCTCCGCCGACAAACGATATTCCGTTGCCCGATGACGACGACTATCCGTTCTGACAGGGGTGCGTATGACAGAAGAGTTTAAAAATTACAAGCCTGTCAGCGATTACACTAAGGAAGATTTCTTAACGGGCACAGAGCCATATGAATACTGCTGTGCTTTTATCGACGATCCGTTTGAGTTTGAACGAGCAAAGGCAAGAGTGACCGAGCAGGCGGCGAAGCTGAAAATACGTAGCTTTATGACTTTGCTCGGCAACTATTGCCGAAAATATGCAAAGAACCTTTCAGAAACGTTTACGGCTACAAATTTTCCGATGCAGCCGATACAGCTGATATGCGGTAACTATATCTGCGATTATACAGGCGTATCGCTTGACGGTGAAACGGTATGCTCGCACCCGATTATGCCGATAATGCGTATGTGCAATATTGATACGGGCATAGAGAAGATAAAAATAGCATACTCACGAGGCGGCAAAGCGTTCCGATATCTAGTCGTTGACCGCAAGACGGTATCTTCGGCGAATAAGATCGTTGACCTGTCAGACAGCGGTATAGCGGTAACGTCAGAGAGTGCAAAGGCACTTGTAAAATATTTTGCAAAAATCGAGCAGTTAAACCCCGAGCTTATCCCCGAGACCGAGTGCGTTACACGCCTGGGCTGGATAAACCAAAGTGATGATCAGCTTGATTTTGCGCCGTATATCGACAGCATAGTGTTTGACGGCGAAGCAGAATACAAGAAGCATTACGACAGCGTGAAAGCTGTCGGCGATATCCGTAAATGGTATGAGTTGATATATCATAATATCCGCTTGAAATCCGTTGCGGCAAGAATGGTTTTTGCTTCCTCACTTGCTTCCGTACTTGTAAAGCCTCTCGGCTGTAACTGCTTCTGGGTGCACCTCTGGGGCGAAACAGAAAGTGCAAAGACAGTTCTTGCGATGACTGCGGCGAGTATATGGGGCAACCCCGAAATAGGCGATTATATCATGACTTTTAATGCTACAACCGTCGGAATGGAAAAGACAGCGGCATTTTATAACAATCTGCCGTACATACTGGACGAGCTGCAGATTATCAACGATAAGCGTGATCTGGACAATCTGATATATATGCTGACTGAGGGCTCAGGCAGGAGCAGAGGTAACAAACTCGGCGGACTTGATGCAGTTCCGAAGTGGAAAAACGCAGTGATAACAACGGGTGAGCGACCGATTACAACAGCGCGCTCCGGCGGCGGATCTTTAAACAGAGTCATTGAGATCGAGTGCAAGGAAAAATTCTTTGACGATCCCAGACACGTTGCAAATACGGTAAAGGCAAACTATGGATTTTTCGGTAAGATGTTTGTGCAAAAGCTGATAAAAGACGGCTTCGGACACGCTGAGGAGCTGTTTGACAGCTATCAAAAGAAACTGATAGCCGATTACGACATCATGCAGAAACAGGCGCAGAGCGCCGCTCTGATACTCACAGCGGACACCCTGATGTGCAAGATGCTTGGCGTAGAAGAAACAGCGCTGAAAACGGAAGAAGTAGCCGAATTTTTGAAGACAAAGGCTTCCGTAAGCGTTAACCCGAGAGCGTATGAGTATATGTGTAGCTTCGTTGCGCTGAACTCTACACGCTTTGTTTATAACCCGGACAAGCCTATCGATCAGTGGGGAGTGCTTCCCGGTGACAAGCAATCGGTGTATATAGCGGTGCCGGTGTTTCGCAAGGTATGTGAAGAAGAAGGGTACAACTCACAAGCATTACTGTCTTACCTGCGTGACAATCATCTTATTGAGATAGACAAAAAAGGCAAAAACTCTGTAAACAAGCGGGTTAATGGCTTAGGCACACGGTGCGTGCACTTGACACTTCCGTCGGAAGACGATGCAAAATACGACGATATAGATTTTTAAGCGTTACACCTGGTACACCTGAGTTACACCATAGGTGTAACGGCTAGATTAGCTCTACAAGCGGTTTTAATGACAATGTTACACCTGTTACACCTTTTTCGGGTATAACGTTATATTCTATATAAACAATTTTATCGTTGTATTTATATAGATTTTTCTATAGAGAAATGCGTTTTTAGGTGTAACGGTGTAACATAGTCGCTCAATCGCAGTCGCAGAGCGGTTTTGCAGTGTTACACCTATGGTGTAACACTGGTGTAACGGGTGTAACACATAATAAAGAAAGAAGGTAAAGAATGAAAGATTACGATAAAAAAATATTTTCCGAACGTTTAAAGAAAGCGAGAACGGATAAAAATATGAAGCAATCCGAGCTTGCGCTAGCAATCGGCGTATCAGCGGCAACTATCAGCAGTTATGAAAGAAATGAGGGTACAAAAAATCCTTCTCTTGATAAAACTGTATTGCTCTCTGACGTTCTCGGTGTGTCACTTGACTGGCTGTGCGGAAAAGACAGCAAAGAGGTCGATTACACCGATTTTGACGCTAAGATGTACATGACGGCACTTGTGATTGTGCTTTTAGAAAAGTCGTCTAAATTTACAACTAATGAAAAAGATCACACTATTACATTTGAAAATAAGGTTTTAGGTGAGTTTTTGCAGAAAATTGTAAATTTGCTTAAAGTCTATCGTAATAATTTTCTTGACGCTGAAAACTTCAAAATTTGTGTTGATAACACTATAGAGAAATACTCAAAAAGAACGGTTATAGTCGACAAAATGGTCGCAATATTATGATGCAACTATATGACTATCAAAGCGCTCTGATAGATAATCTGTCACGTTCCTGGCGTGAGGGCTATAAGCGGCCGTGTATTGTCCTTCCGTGCGGAGGCGGTAAGTCCGTCATAGCATCAGAGATAGCAAAGCGTACAACAGATAATCACAATCGTGTCCTGTTTATGGTACACAGGCAGGAATTGTGCGATCAGATATACAGCACGTTTAACGGATACGGCGTTGATATGGATTTATGCTCTGTCAACATGGTGCAGACAATATCACGGCATCTGCAAGAAATTAAGCAGCCTACACTGATAATAACAGATGAAAACCATCACTGCGTTGCAAATACATATTGCAAGGTATATGAAGCATTTCCGAAAGCGTACTGTGTCGGACTTACGGCAACACCGGTACGACTTAACGGCGGTGGACTGGGAGAGATAAACGATAAACTTATCGAAGGCCCTACAGCAAAATGGCTGATAGAAAATCACCGACTTGCGCCGTATCGGTACTATGCTCCTGCTCTTGCGGATTGTTCACGATTGACATCACGATGCGGTGATTACTCGGCGGAAGATGTTGAACTGCTGATGGACAAACCTAAGATATACGGCGATGTTATAAAGTTTTACAAGCAGTTATCGGACGGCGGTAAGGCAGTATGCTATTGCGCAACGATAAAACACAGCACAGCAATGGCACAGCAGTTTTGCGACGCAGGTATACCGGCACGGCATATTGACGGTAGCACGCCTAAAGCAGAGCGTGCACAGGTAATATCAGACTTCAGGACAGGCAAGATTAAGATACTCTGTAACGTTGACTTAATCTCCGAAGGTTTTGATGTTCCAGACTGCTTGGTGTCCATACTTCTCAGACCTACAAAATCATTAACTCTGTATATACAGCAGTCTATGCGCTGTATGCGATATCAGCCCGGCAAGACAGCTATCATCATAGATCATGTCGGAAACGTACACAGACACGGATTGCCGGACGCAGAGCGTAAATGGACGCTTGAACCGAAAGTACCGACAAAGAAGCAAGCACAGGCGGAAATTAAGATAAAGCAATGCCCTGAATGTTATTACACTCATGAGCCTGCTGATATCTGCCCGAATTGCGGACACATTTACGAGAAGACGGAGCGTGAAATCAAAGAACAGCAGGAAGCAAAGCTGATCATGATTACAAGTGAGTATCAGGACGTTACTCAGTGCAGAAGTATACAGGAACTATACGCATACGCAAAAATCAAAGGGTACAAGCCCGGTTATGCGTATGTGAAAGCTAAAGAATGGGGTTGGTTCAGATAAAAGAAATAGACATACAGAACAGCATACGCCTTGCGTTAAGCGGAAAGTGCGTTATCTTCCGTGCAAATGTCGGTGTGTTTAGCACAGCGGACGGAAGAACAGTATCAACAGGACTTCCTAAAGGTTTTTCAGACCTGTTTGGGTATCGAAAGTCTGATTGCAAGGCGGTATTTATCGAAGTAAAAACGGCAACAGGCAAGGCGAGACCTCAGCAAGAGCAGTTTTTAAACGCTATGAAAGGCTACGGGGCTATCGCAGGGGTATGCAGATCAGCGGAGGAGGCGCTTAAACTAATTGATGACGGCTGATGAGATAATCGAGCTTGCACGACATAACACGCCACTCCCGGACGATACAACGCTTGCGGAGGGGCTGCTGTATAAATCGATGCGTCTGACGTATGCGGCGTTCCGTGAGGGAGAGATAACAAAAGAACAAGGCGCACAAGAGCGCAAGCAGGCAGTAAAACAGTTTGACAAGTATCAGCTGTACGAAAAAGCGTACAGAAACAACGCTAAGCGTGGCAATGCAATAGGCGAGTTGTTATGCGAGGTAAACAAGCACGGTTGTGAGCTGTGTAAGAAAATGGCGAGAATATATGACGGAAGAGAGGCGCTTAAGGATGAACGGAGAGAAGATTAATCATCCCGAACACTACAAAGGCAATAAGTATGAAGCAATAGATATCATTGATGACTATCAGCTTGGTTTTAATCTTGGCAATGCCGTCAAGTACATACTTCGAGCAGGCAAGAAAGGCGATACACTCGAAGACTTGAAGAAAGCAACGTGGTACATCGAACACGAGATATGCAAGCTGATGAATGAGCAGGAGGAGAGAAAAGAGAAACGCTCTAAGCGTTGCTCCGAGTGCAAATGGTACAAAACAAATGATTGCACGATGGCTTACTGGGTATGTCAGGGCACGGACATACGCAATTATACTTGCTGTATGTGGGAGGCGAAAAAAAGAAATCACATATTGCAGGAAGCAGTCTTACAAGCAAGGCAAGCCTTGAAGACGCAATAAAGCACGGCGAAATGCAGGAGTTATTTGCATTATATCGTATCTGCATTGCCATTGCCGCTAATGAGGCGTTCGGCTTCGGCAATGACCGTTTGAAGAAGCTATTTGATACAACAGATGAAACTATGCAGGTATTTGATGATTATGCAGGCTGTATAGGCGTGAGTAAGGCAAGAGGGTATCTTGATATGGATACAGGCATTACAAAGCTGTTACAGATAGCAAAGAGCAGAAATATAGATCTTGCGTACATCGCAGGTATACGGATTATGGAGGTATAGAAGATGGAAAAGTTTGATAAGTTGAACATCGAAGCGCTTGGTAAAATTATTGATCAGTTTTTGACCGAAAATGAAGTAAATATGCTGATAACGCTTCCGAAAGGATCTTTAGATGCGCAGATACAAGAAAATATAAAACTTGGAAGCGTAGTACGGTTTTATATTTTTCTGAACTGCATTAAGCCGATAGTTAATGAATTTGCAAAAGAAGCAGAAATCGACAAAACGTCTGCGGAATGGGAAAAAATTG
>ENA-UONV01001871-UONV01001871.1-human-gut-metagenome-genome-assembly--contig:-CS4-NODE-1871-length-16988-cov-7.540070_pt1 | contig 16988 bp, 7 predicted proteins | sample MGYA00242461_ERZ724008 | MGnify/ENA metagenome assembly ERZ724008 | reverse complement strand
TGGCGCTCTATACCAATAATATGGTTGCCAAGATGCAGGCTGCCAACGATTTCGATGGCATTATCAAGATGGCCGACGACCTGCTGGCCAAGAATCCCGAAAGTGCACTCGCCCAAAATGTCCGCCTGCAGGCTTATGCCAACAAGAAGGACTATGCGAAGGTGATCGAGTTGGGACAGGCCGCTGCCGACGCGCAGACCGATGCTGCCGACAAGAGCCTGATGTACTACCTGCTGGGCGCCGCCTACAACGCCAAGGAGATGAAGCCGCAGGCTATCGCCGCATTCAAGCAGGTGACCGACGGTCCCGCCGCCGAGAATGCCAAGACCGCCCTTGCTGAACTTTCGAAATAAGAGAAATTCATCCATGCGATACGAAGCGGGTCCCTTTGCGGGGATCCGCTTTTTTTCGTCTCGCCGAGGGGGCTTCTTGTGCAGTCGGGGCGATTTCTCGGACTGCGGGGGGGGGCTTGCGCAGTGGGGGGGGGCGGACTGCCGGGGCGAATTATCGCATTGTCGGAGTGATTTTTCGTACCGCCGGGAGTTTCTTGCGCAGTCGGGGTGATCGCTGGGCCGAATCATCGCACTGTCGGAGTGCCTTTTCGTACCGTAGGAGCGACGTCTTTTGGCGCCGGGGCGAAAGCGCTTATTCGGTTTTGATATTGCCGCGGATGCGCGCCAGACCGCTGCGGGTCAGGGGCGTTGCGCCCATGCGGGCTTCGAACTCCGTTTCGTCCATCGCCGTCCACGCAGCGGCATCCATCATCAGCGGGTCGAAGACGGGATCGAACGCCCGATTGGCGTGCATCGGCGCCTTCTGGTTGTGGGGACAGCAGCTCTGGCAGCGGTCGCAGCCGAAAATCCAGCCGTCGAGGTCGATCCCTCCGGACGGCTCCCGTTCGATGGTGTGGCACGAGATGCACCGGCCCGTGTCGATCACCTTCGGGGCGACGATGGCGCCCGTGGGACAGCTCTCGATGCAGTTGCGGCAGCGGCCGCAGCGGGAACCCTCGAACGGGGCGTCGTAGGTGTCGGCTTCGTGGGTCAGGAGCAGCTCGCCCAGCAGGACATAGGTGCCGTGGCGGGGCGTGACGAGCAGCGACTGGCGGCCTATCCAGCCCAGTCCGGCCTCGACGGCGAGCTGTTTTTCGAGCAGCGGGGCCGTATCGACGAACGCCCGGCCGCCGAGTCCGGGAACGGCGGCTTTCAGATGTTCCAGCATGCCGTTCAGCATTCCTTTTATCGTCGTGTGATAGTCCGCCGTGCAGGCATAGGAGGCGATTTTGGTGCGGTGTCCGGGGGGATACCCTTCGCCGATGCGGTTTTTGTAACTTACGGCGCAGACCACCGCCGTACGCGCCCCTTCGACGAGTTTGCGCGGATCGGCGCGTTTCTCGACATTGCGTTCCATGTAGGTCAGCGACGACTGATAACCCTTGCCCAGCCACGCCCGGAGCCACGCCTCGTTCTGAGCCATGTGGCCGCAGGGCGTAAGGCCGCAGAGATCGAATCCTGCGTCGGCGGCAAGTTTTTTGATGTGCTGATAGTCGAGCATAGTGATAAATTTGTCCCAAAAATAGTGTTTTTTAACCGGAAATTAGTAATTTCGCCCCAAACTTTCACGTTATTCGGACGTAGTTAAAAACGAAAAATTATGACCATCAATACACTTTACGAACTGGCTCGCAACAGCGTGGAAAAGTTCGCGTCGAAAGTCGCATTTTCGATGTTCGAAGGCGACGACGTGACTTACGCCGAGGTGGGCCGTCGTATTGCCAAGGTACAGGAAATCCTTACGGGAGCCGGCCTGCAGGCCGGCGACAAGGTGGCCCTGCTGAGCAGCAACATGCCCAACTGGGGCGTCTGCTACTTCGCAGTCACTTCGGCCGGCATGATCGCCGTGCCGATTCTTCCGGACTTTTCGGGCGAAGAGCTGGACATGATCATCGAGCATTCGGAGGCCCGTGCGCTGCTCGTCTCCGACAAACTTTTCACCAAACTCTCGAAAGAGACCATCGGACGGCTCAACGTCGTGGTCCGCACCAAGAACCTCGGAGTCATCGCCCAGCAGGTTCATGCCCAAGGTTCGACGGCGGTGCCCAAACCCGACGATCTGGCGGTCATCATCTATACTTCGGGAACCACGTCCAAGCCCAAGGGCGTGATGCTGACCCATTCGGCCCTTTGCGCGCAGGTGGGCATTTCGTCGAGCATCTTCCCCGTGCAGCCCGACGACGTATTCCTTTCGGTGCTGCCGCTCTCCCATACCTACGAATGTTCGATCGGCATGATCTATCCCTTCTCGATGGGCGCGCAGGTCGTATATCTGGACCGTCCGCCCACGGCCTCGGCCCTGATGCCGGCGTTGCGCGCGGTGCGTCCCTCGGTGATGCTGATCGTGCCGCTGATCATCGAAAAAATCTACCGCTTGCAGGTGCTCGCCAAATTCAAGTCCACCGGATTCTGGCGCACGCTCTATAAGATCGGCTTCATGCGCCGTTACCTGCACCGCGTCGCGGGTAAGAAACTGCTCAAGCTCTTCGGCGGCCGTCTGCGTTTCCTCGGAATCGGCGGCGCGAAGCTCGACGGAGACGCCGAGAAATTCCTGCTGGAGGCCAAGGTGCCTTACGCCATCGGTTACGGACTTACCGAGACTGCGCCGCTGCTGGCCGGTGCCGCGCCCTCGCAGGTGCGGCTCGGTTCGACCGGTCCGCAGGCTCCGGGCGTCGAACTGCGGCTGGAGAATATCAATCCCGATACCCGTCAGGGCGAAATCGTGGCGCATTCGCCCAGCGTCATGCTCGGCTATTTCAAGAATCCCGAAGCCACGAAGGAGGTATTTACGGCCGACGGCTGGTTCCGGACGGGCGACCTCGGCGAATTCGACAAGGACGGATGGCTCTATATCAAGGGCCGTCTGAAAAACATGATCGTGGGGCCGGGCGGCGAAAATATCTATCCGGAGGACATCGAAACCGTCCTCAATTCGCATGTCTACATCGCCGATTCGATCGTCACCGAACAGCAGGGCCGTCTGGTGGCCCTCGTGCACTTCAACCGCGACGAGATCGAAAGCATGATCGACGACTGGCGCGAGGAGTGGACCTCCAAGAAAGAGGCGTTGGAGGCCAAGACCGAACAGCTCAAAAAAGAGATTCTGGATTTCGTGAATGCCAAGGTCAACCGTTTCTCGCGTATCTCGGAGGTCGTTGAGGAGAAGGACGACTTCGTCAAAACCCCGACGCACAAAATCAAGCGTTTCCTCTACAGCAAGAAGAAGGAGACCGGAACTCCGGCAGAACGCCCTGCCGGGCGGCCCGAAACCAAATAGGGGGTTCGGATATTGTAGAATAGAAAATACCGCGCTTTTCGGAGCGCGGTATTTTTTTCGCTCTCTCTGCAACCCTTTTTTTCGGGCTGCGGTTTGCGTTTTTGTCGATTGGCGTTTGCGCTTATTCCGGGCTGCGGTTCGCACTTCGCTTTGCGGTTTCCAGTCTGCGGTCCTCGCCTGCCTGCCGCGGTTTCGCTATCGGCCGGTCGCTGCTGCGGTATCGACGGTCAGGAACGGGACGCTCTCCGCGTCGGGAAGCACGGCGCGTTCGGTTGGGGTCTGCACGATCTCCTTATAGTGGGCCGAGAGATCCAGTTCGGCCCCTTCGCGGATCGTGAACGGGGCGATCGGTATGATTTTGCGTTCTTCCGCGGGGACTCCGTAATGTTCCGACACGATGCGCGAGAGGATCGTTTGCCGCTCGCCGAAGGTTTTGGTGATCTGCAGTTTTATCTTCCGGCGGGCGGGATCGACCGTCAGTCTGGCCCAGAATCCGGGGTAGTAGAGCGGCATGACGACCTTCTCGCGGCCTTTTACGACCGGCGCCAGCCGGAGCTCCTGCGCCGGGACGTTCAGGCCCGCGCCTGCGAGCACGTCGGTCGAGAACCATACCACCGGAGCCGTCATGTAGGTCAGTTCGGCGGGATTCCACAAATTCTGGCACCAGCTCCAGCCCCGGCGCAGATTGACGAGCTGTATGTGGCGCATGATCTCCAGTGCGTCGTCGTAATATCCGGCCTGCATGGCGGCATAGGCCGTGTAGCTCTCCAGATAGAAGGGCCAGCACTGCGACCCCCGGTTGTCAATGCCGTGTCCCCGGCCGATGTCCCATACTTTGTTGGCGTAGTAGTCGGGGGTCTTGGAGAGCGATATCTTGAACTGCGAGACGACCGATGCGCGGGTCATCGGCATCGGCACGACGTCGCCCCAGCCGCAGTAACGGCTTACGAACTGTCCGCCGAGCTGTCCGGTGAAAAGCAGGTCGTCACGGCGGCCGGAGCCGTCCTTCTCGCAGCCGTAGGCGAAGAAACGGCCGTTCCACAACATCCGGATCAGCTCTTTCTGCGTCCGTGCGTACTGCTCCTCGTAAGTCTTGACGCGTACTTCGTCGCCCATGGCCGCGGCGACCACGCGGGCGGCCTTGAGCGTGGCGAGGTAGATCGTCGCGCCGTAACTGTAGACGGGCGGATGGTGGAAGTCGTCGTAGGTGGTGCCGCCGATGGGAATCTCCAGCCCTTCGGGCATCAGCGAACGCAGGAACTCCATGCCGTTGTACACCCGTCCGGCGTAACGCCGCAGGTACTCCATGTCGCCCGTCTGCTCGTAATCCTTTGCGAGCTGGATGATCCAGCCTCCCGTGTTGTCGATCATCCAACCCTCTTCGGTCGGGATGCGTCCGCCGACGGTTCCCATGCCGAAGTAATAGTGGCCGATGAAGTGGGTGATGTTGCCGCGGGTCTGCTGGGCGTCGGCGAATATCATCATCTCCGAACGGTCCAGCCGGGTGAAGAATTTCTGGTAAAAGGGGTGCGACGAGATGCGCTGGTCCATGGTTCCGGCCAGTCCGCCCATGCCGCCTTCGTTGACGGTTACGTCTCCTTTCTTGTTGAGGATCATGTTGGTGTAGATGACGTACCCGCTGTTGATGAGTTTGAACTTATACCAGTCGGGCAGCGTGCTTTCCAACACGGGCCGCTGCCATTCGACGGTTTGCGCGCAGAGCCTCTCGCGTTCGCAGGCCCCGTAACGCACCAAAGACGACAGTCCCGAAAAGAAATTGTGGAAATAGCGGCCGTAATCGCTGCCTCCGGCCCAGTAGAATTCGGGCGGATCGCTGCGGCGGTCCACTTTGAGTTCGGGGTAGTACCACGCCAGCATGAAGCGGAACGTTTTCTTCTCACCCGGCCGCAGTGTGGTTTTCAGGGCCACGGCGCTTCCGCACCGCTTCTCGCCCGGCGTCGAGAGCAGTGCGACGCCGTCGTCCGTTGCGTCGAATTCGCCGTTGCGGCGGAACGCCTCCCACGCCTCGTCGCCCGCGGCGAGGTCGTAGGCCGTGAGTGCCGAGAGCCGGGTCGCGGAGTCGGTCTGCGCCAGAACGGCCACTTCGTCGACGTAATTCTGGAAATTGGCCCGTTTGGGTTGCAGCGGGCCTGCCGCGAACTGCCGCACTCCGGCCATCGCGCCGCACTCCCATGTGCGGGCGAAGGTCTGCTCCAAAGGACGTTCGGGCCACTCTTCGCCGTTGCACAGCTTGTTGCGGCCCTGTCCGAAAAGCTGGCCGTCCATGTCTTCGATGCTTTCGGGTTCGCGGATGCCCCGTCCGATGAAATCCTCCCACGAGAAGGCCACGGCCGTCTCGCCTCCTTCGGCGGATTCCAGCTCGACGTCGAAGAACGCCAGCGGAAGGCTCGAATCCTTGACGTTGTGCGCAATGAGCGGAGAGCAGGCGCGGATTCGGACTTTTACGCCCGGAAACACCTCTCCGGGATCGAGTTCGGCGCGGGGGAACAATCCGGTGTAATAGGTCGTGGAAACGCCCTCCATGCCGTATTGCACCAGCGTGTCACGCACGAGCCTGCGTGCGTCCGCCGTGCCGCCGCTGCGATGCCAGAGCGTGAAGAACGATCCGGTGCTTTTGCGGATGGGCAGGTGTATGTTGTTCATTCCGATCCGGACGAAGCGTCCGTCGGGTGCGAATTGCACGTTGCCCGCCCCGATGCCACCCAGCGGCACGCCGCTGGCGGCGGGGTGGTTTTTCAGCCGGAGGCAGTCGAAATCGGTGCGTCCGCCCAGAAGTCCCTGCGAGGGGATGAAACGTACGTTGGCTGCGCCGGCGCCGTAGTCGGTTTCCTGCGCGTGCAGACCGGCGGCCGTGAAGAGCAGGCAGAGCGCCGTGTTCAGGAGTTTGATTCGCATGGCTTCCGGGGTTTTACTGCATGATGACCGATTCGAGCTGCCGCATGTAGGCGGGATCGGTGGCGGTGAAGCGGAAGCGGCCGTTCCAGCCTCCCCATAACTGGCCTACCTTGAGCAGAACATGGTTCCAGCCCTTTTCGAGCGGAATGCCTTCGATGCGCTGCGGCAGAGCGGGGTTGTCCTGCCGTTTGATCGCGTTGTCGAGAAGGTTGCCGTTGACGTATACGGCCAGTTTGTCGTCCACCGCGAATTCCAGATCGAGACGGGGCATGTTGGGCTCCAGCAGCAGGTTGACCAGCGACCGGGGGCTGAACAGCCAGAAACTCAGGTAAACGGCGCAGTCTTTCTGCTCGCCCTTGAGGTTCATCGTTTCGAAGTTCCAGAATCCCTCTTCGTTGCTGTCCATGGCGCCCCAATATCTTCCGGAGGTTACCGCTCCCGGCCGCAGGTCGGCTGCCGGAGTGTCTTTGAGGTAGTCGCGGGCCATGACCTCATCCATGCTTCCGCCGGCATAGGTGCCGCTCAGCAGGGCGTGTACGACCGTGCCGTTCCGGTTGAGCGCCGCCGGGATATGGCGCGGGCGGCCGTTGAACCGTGCGCCCAGATTGTGCAGCATTTCATGGATCAGCGCACTGCCCTTGTTGCCCAGCACGAAGGGGTCGATCGCCGAGAGCAGCAGTTCGCCCCGGCCGGCCTCGCCGCGGAGCAGTACGCTGCCGAGCGGCTTGCTCTCCCGCTCGCTGCGGAGCACCTGCCCGGTTTTGATGTTCTCTTCCTGATAGTTCCATTTGCTCCAATCCGTGTTGCAGGGGTCGAGCAGGGTGGCGTAGGCGTCGCCGGAGGTCATTACGAAGCTGGAAACCGGCTCTTTGGTCCGTTCGTTGAAATAGAGCGTCGAAAGGTCCTGACCGTTGAGCAGCGAGTGTTTGCCGCGTATGATGTAGCTGGCGGCATTGCGCGGAGTGAGCGTCACGGCGTGGCCGCCGAGCTTTTCGACCAGCGGAAGCGCCGCGGGCGAGATGTTCCATACCAGCAGGGTGCTTCCGGCGCCGAGTGCGGCGCGGAGCCGTTCGACGAGGGCCGGATCTTCCGCCGGGCGGATGCCGTCGAGCAGGATGAGCTGACTGCGGCGTGTGTCGAGCGGCCGGAATGCCACGGACAGCTCTTCGAACTGCCTTTCGGCCTTCGACTCCGGATCGGCGGAGATCCACACGACGTCGCGGGCGGCCGGAACCGGTTCGCTGATCGCGGTGTGTTTGCGTACGGCCCATTTGTTGGGCAGGGCGGCATAGGTGTCGCTGAATGCGGCTTTCACGCCCTCGAACAACGCCCACGGGCGGTACAGCGGAAGCCGGGGATCGTAACCGGGGTTGAATGTGGTGGTGTAGGGGCCGAGCCGTTCGGGCTGGACGCCCGGAACTCCTTCCCGGTAGGGGCCGAACCAGATGCCGTCCTCCGCTTCTACGGGACGGGTGATGTTGTCGAGTCCGATTTCGAGCGGCTGTACGCCGTACCACGCGAGGTTGAAAATCGAGGCGTAGCAGGCATCCAGACCGCGCTGCATGGAGATCGTTTCGAACGCTTCGCCCGCGAGTCCCTCCATGCGGCCTTCCTGCGATTCGAAGGCGCGGTCGCCGTTGACCACCGAGACGTGGGCCGGGGTTCCGGCGTAGCACATACCCATCTCGCCGACGCCCCACGGTTTGCCCTTGCTCTTCCATTCGAGCATCAGCGGCGTGTTGCAGTAGTGGCCGATGACGGTCGGCAGGTCGGTGTCGGTCTGGGTCTCGCCGTCGCCCGAAATCCAGTTGCGCGTATGGTCGCATTCACGGGTGATGCGCACCCATTCGTTGATCTCGGCGATGTTGCGTTCGACGATCGGTTCGGGGGCGTGGACTACGTGCTTGGTGACGGCCAGCATCTCGTTGCAGACGCTCCAGCCGAATACCGAGGGGTGGTTGCGGTCGCGCAGGACCATGCCTCTGACATGGTCGCGGCATGCCTGCCAGAAGGCTTCGGCATCGACCTTGGGACCGCCGTCGCTCGACCACATGGCGGTTTCGTCCAGCACGCAGATACCCATTTCGTCGGCCATATCCAGATAGAAACGCGGGAAAACCTGCGCATGCAGGCGTACGGCGTTGGCATTGGCGTCCCTGAGCATGCGGTACCACGAGTAGGCGTACCGCCGCGTCATCTGCGGAATGCCCATGAAGTGCCACGAATCGCCCTTCAGCTCGATCACTTCGTCGTTGAGGTAGAACCGTGTGCCTTTGAGTCGGAACTGCCGCCAGCCGAAGCGCGTGTAATCCCTGTCGGCGATTCCCTTCCTGCCCTGCATGGAGACGGTCATGCCGTACAGCGCGGGATTGGCGGGCGACCATTTCTCCAGCTGTCCGTCCGGAACGCTTTGCAGCGTCACTTTGTTTTCGCCCGGTGCGAGCGTTACGTGCTGCACGGGATAATCCAAGGCCGGAGCGTCGTCGAGGTGCCATGCCGGGACGGGAAATGACAGCGCCGAAGTGTCGGCGTCGTTGTGCCAGCGGCGTACGTCGGCGCTGAGCGCGACGCGCTGCGGCTTGCCGGTCGTGTTGAGGATCGTCAGCTCGGCGGAGAGCCTGTCGCCGGCCACGTCCGGGTCGATGTAGGTGTCGGCGATGTAGACCTCCGGATAGCTCAGCAGGAAGACGTCCTGCCAGATGCCCGCAATGTGGTTGCCCCAGAACGAGCCGCCGATGTAGGGTCTTTTCCCGTATTTTCCGGGTTCGTCGAACAGCGATGCGCGGGCGACCCACACCGTGACTTCGATCTCCTGTCCGGGACGTGCGTAGTCCGTGACGTCGGCGGAGAAGGGCAGGAAGAGATCGAAATTCTCGCATACGAGGTTGCCGTTGGCGAATACGCGCGCATATCCGGCGACCGCTTCGAAGTGCAGGATTATGCGGCGGCGGTCCCAGCCGGCGGGTATCCGCACCTTCTTTTGCAGCCATGCGGCCTGCACGTGCTCCCAAGCCTCCGGGTAACTGGGATAGGCGACGAAGTCGCCGCCTCCGCCGCGGGAGAAGCCGTTGACGTTCCACGGCGAGGGAACCTTGCACTCCACGGCGTCCCATACGGGGGCCGTCGGGTAGGTTTGCGTCTTGAGTTGTTCGGGCGTCATGCCTTCGGTCTCGACGGGCATGAACTTCCAGCGGCCGTTCAGGCAGATTTCGTCCCGGCAGGGACGTTCGGGAGTCGCAACGAAACCCTCTTGGGGCGCAAACGGCCGGTTGAACCGGGTCTGCGACTGCGCGGAATTTTCCGCGCCGTACAGACCGCCCAGCAGCAACAGTAGCGGTAGCAGTTTTTTAGTCATGGCGGATAATTGTTTGATCGCTTGGTTATTTTAGTGTGTGTTCTCCTTCAGGTAGTTTTTCAGCAGCAGGTAATTGTTCCATAGCCGCTGGTTGATCGAGGTCAGGATGCCCATTTCGCCGCGTGACCCGGTGCGCGAAACATAGGTGCGGATCAGCTCTTCGACGGGGGCGGATTCCAACTCGCGGAGCGCCGCGGCGCAGGCTTCGCGCGATGCGGGACGGTTCTCCGCAAGGGCTTTGTCGCGCAGCTCCCAGCCCGGAGCCATCGCCCGCACGACCTTGTCCAGCAGCAGCTCGAACGAGAGCATGGCCCGGAAGTTTTTCAGGTTGCGGCGCTGCTGCGGCGTCTGCTCTTTGTCCTGCACGGCGTCGATGGCGTCGATGATCCCCTGCCGCGAAGCGGCGTTCGCTTCGTCGAGCACACCCCAGTCGGGACGGAAGGCGAAGTACTCCGGGGACTGCGGTCCCTCCCATGCGTTGGCCGTATCGACGGCGGCCATCAGGGGCGCGAGTGCGGCGGCGGCCTGCGCGCCGAAATCCTCTTCGAAATACTCCTTGTAGAGCGTTTCGACGGTCGCGTCGTCCGACGTGCGGGCGTAGCGGGCGAACGTGCGGAAGTTATAGCGGGTCTCCGCCGTGCGCCAATGAATGGCCGCCACGCCCTGAAGCCCCTGTTCGCGGGCCAGCTGTACGTGGTCTCGCATCTTGCCCACGCGCGGCTGCTGGTGCCACATCTGGTTGTCGCCTTCGAGCCACGGCACGGCCCAGACTTTGCGGTGGCGGGCGATGTCGGCGAGGAATCCGGGCTGTCGGGTGCGTCCCAGATCGGGGTTCAGGCAGCTGAAGACAACCTCTTCGGGCAGCGCCCGGTCCAGTCCGCGCAGAATGCCCGGCAGTTGGCCCCCGCCGCCCCAGCCGCCGATGATCAGCTTGGCGCGGGAGCCTTTCTGCCGGAGATGGTCGAGCGTGCGGCGGATGTATTCGAGCGACCACACGCCCACGAAACGTTCGCTGTCGCTCTGCGCCTCTTCGAAATGGCCCGATTCCCGGCGGAACACCTCCGCGAAGGCGGGATCGCCCAGCGCCTGTTCGACGACCACGCCCAGAAACGAATGTTCGTTGAGCCAGAGCCACACGTAGTCGATGTCGGGATAGTTTTCCAGCAGGTCGTCGAGTGCCGCCCGGTGCAGTTCGACCGAGGTCGGATGGCACGGATTGGGGACCATGTTGCCTGCGCCGAGCCAGAAGAAACAGCTGCCTGCGGCGTAGAGCGAGAAATATTCGGGCGGCACGACGCCGAATTCGAAGCCCATGGCCATTTCGATATCCCGGTCGTGGGCCATGCGCAGTACGTCGCGCATCAGCCGCTGTGTGTTGCGGTAGTGTTCGTCGGGAGTTTTCGAAAGCAGGGAGCAGTCGCTGCCGAAGGCTTCGGCGCCGCGCGGTACGTCGAGCGCCCGCTGCGAGCCGAACGCAAACTCCTTGAGCCGGAGCGGCAGTGCGCCCCAGCGGCAGCTGAGCGAGTTGTCGAGCATGGCCTGCGGCACGATGCCCCGGTAGGAGATGCGCACCATCGGTTCGACGTAGGTGGCGTAGCGTTCGCCGCCGCCCGTGTAGTTGTGAAAACCGATGAAGTTGATGCCTTCGGCTTTGCAGTTGTCGAGGTAAGCCTCGTAATCGGCTTTGTTCCAAGCCGTCGGGCCGCAGAGGAAGTTGTGCCACGGCAGCACGCCGCGGATTTCGAACGGCTCGGCCGCGAATCCGGCGGACGCCAGACAGCAGCATGCCGCGATGAAAAGGTGTTTCATGGCCTGTTGCGGTTAGAGTTCGACGGTGATCGTGCGTTTGTCGCCTTTGATGCCGCGGACCCAGATCCACGAGGCGTTTCCGATCAGTTCGGTTTCGTAACCCTTCGGGTTGTTCAGCAGGCGCGGGAAGGGGCCGAAGCGGATGTCCGTGCCTTCGAACCTGCCGATGCCTTCCAGCTCGACCGTGCAGCGGCGCAGCCAGCGTTCGTGGCGGACGGTGAAGCGGATGCGGTGCGTCCGCCCGTCGGCGTCGGTGATGGGCCAGTCCACGCACTCCATCGTGTCCCACAACCACGGCAGGCGGGGCATGAGCGTCAGCCTGCGGCCTTCGCAGCGGACGCCCGCGACGATCGAGAATGCTTTGAGAATCTCGGCTTCCTGCACGAGATTGCCCTCGTCGCCGGGATTTTCCATAATCTCGCGCCGGCCTTCGGAGTGGACTCCGAAGGTGTGGTCGAGTCCCTTTTCGTAGTTGTCGTAGTTGAAACATTCGTGCATGACGAACGGATTCTTTTCGTAGGACATCTGTTCGATGACCCCGCCGTCGTATCCAAGCCGGGCGATTCCTTCCAGACATTTGGTGTAGACGTTCACGTCGTCGGCGATCAGCGCGGCCTGCGTGAAGAAGCCCTGTCCGTAGCCGCACATCGTTTCGTCGTGCCGGCCGCCCATTCCGGTCCATCCGGTGTTGCTTACGAAGCCGTATTTGCGGAAATATTCGCCCTTGGCCATCCAGTGGCGGAGCAGTCGGTAGCTCGCCGCATGGACCTCGGCGAACTTGCCGTCGGCATTGGGCGAAAGGTAGTCGTAGTGGAGTATGTAGGGCAGCTGCCGCGTCCAGTGCCAAGTGGGCCATGAAGTGCCGTCCCAGTCGGAGATGTCGTATGCGCGGCCGTTGCGGCTGTCGATGCCGTTGAACCAGCATCCTTTGGGCGCATAGCTGTAATGACCGTCGGAGACGAGCCGTCCGAGGGCCTGCTCCATCGTCGTGCGGAGCCGTGCGGCCTGCGCGGCCAGCTCCGGGCGGCCGCTGGCTGCGGCCATGTCGGCGATCTGCGCCATGACGGTGTAGATGCCGTAGTTGCCGAAGATGCTGTAAACGGGATAGTCGGTACTGGGGTTGCCCGAAAGTTCGGAGGTCGAGGGGAGCAGTCCGCTGTAGGGCGAAACCCGCGTCAGCGAATCGATCCATGCGACTACGGGCGCGATGCCGTCGCAGAACTCCCGGCCGAGTCCGCGCTCCATGCCGTTGGCCCGCCATGCCGAACAGATGCCGGACAGGATCAGGACGTTGCCGTCGAGTTCGACGTGCGGGGCGGAGTGGTGCAGTTCGCGGCCCCAGTGGTCGCCGTCGGTGATGTGGGCGAGGAAGTAGCGCGAGATCAGGCGGGCGTCGTCGGCGAACCCCAAGCGCGAAAGCTCGATCACGCCGCGGCCGCAGTCGCGGGTCCACATGTCGTTGTAGTATTGTGGAACACCTTCGGGCTCGGTCGAGGTGTGGAAAAATCCTGCGGGGAAGCGTTCGTTCGAGCCGTACTCGATCTTGCTGCGCATGTCATGCAGCGTTTCGGCGAAGACGGCGGTCGCCTGCTGGGCGAACGGATCGCCCGTAAAGCGCAGCCGGGGCGTCGGTTGTTCCTTTTGTTCGGGGACGGAGGTCTTGCGTCCGGCCGCAGCGGCGTCGAAGCCTGCCGTCAGTGCGGCGAAGCCCATGAGGGTGCAGATGATTCGTTTCATATCCGGTTCGGTTTAAGTTCGGGTTGTGCGTACCTGCTGGAGACCGGACTACAGTCCGGATGCCTTTCGGGTACGGATGTTTACAAATTTAGACCGATTTGGCGGGAAAGTGAAAATATTAAGTATTTAAAATTACCTTTAGATTAAAATAGTATCATCTTTGATTAATCGGTGCGCACCGCGCGGTGAGAGGGCGTAAGCGCTCCTGCCTTCCGAGCCGCGGGTCCATATGCCGTTAAACGAAAAGCCGCAGCCCCGAAGGGTTGCGGCTTTTGCGCGTTGAGAGTCGGATCAGCGTTTTTTCTGGCCGTAATAGGCGTTTACGCCGTGTTTGCGTTCGAAATGCTTTTCGATCAGTCCTGCGTTCATCGGCATTCGGGGATTGAGCGAGTGGCAGATGAATCCCATTTTTGCGACCTCCTCGACCACTACGCTGTTGTAGACCGCTTCGCCGGCCGTTTTCCCCCATGTGAAGGGGCCGTGGTTGGCGACCAGCACGCCGGGCGTGTGCAGCGGATCGAGCGAGCTGAACCGTTCGGCGATGACCCGGCCGGTCTGGAGTTCGTATTCCCCTTCGATCTCTTCGGCCGCCATGTCCCGCGTGCAGGGAATGGGACCGTGGAAATAGTCGGCATGCGTGGTTCCGGCGACCGGAATGTCGCGCCGCGCCTGCGCCCATGCGGTCGCATAGGTCGAGTGGGTGTGGGCGATGCCGCCGATCGCCGGGAAAGCCTTGTAGAGTTCGATATGGGTCGGCGTGTCCGACGAGGGATTCAGTCCGCCTTCGACCACACGCCCTTCGAGATCGACCACGACCATGTCGCCGGCCGTCAGGCGGTCGTATTCCACGCCGCTCGGCTTGATGACGATGAGTCCCGAATCGCGGTCGATGCCGCTCACGTTGCCCCATGTGAAGACCACGAGCCGGTGGCGGACCAGTTCCAAGTTGGCGTGCAGAACCTGTTGTTTCAGTGCTTCGAGCATGGTGTGAAGTGTGTTAGATGGCGGTTTGGGGACGGTTTTCGGGTTTCGCGCCGAACGCTTCGTTCGGCCGGGGACCCATCACGAAGGTCAGCGTGCCGCCGGCCATGATGTCGTCGTAGGTGATGTACGAGTTCTCGTAGGGCTGTCCGTTGAGCTTGACCGACTGGATGTAGATGTTCTTCGCAGGATCGTTTTCTGCCCGGATTTCGAATGTCCTGCCGCCGGGCAGCCGGAGCGTCGCCCGGTCGAAGAGCGGACTGCCGAAGACGAAGACGCCGTTCGAAGGGTTCACCTGATAGAATCCGAGCGCCGAGAGGATATGCCATGCCGACATCTGGCCGCAGTCTTCGTTGCCGATGATGCCGTCGGGCCGGGCCGTGTAGAATTCTCGCTGGATGTAGCGCACTTTCTCGGCCGTTTTCCACTGCTGGCCCGCATAGGGGTAGAGGTAGACGATGTGGTGGCTCGGCTCGTTGCCGTGGGCGTACATGCCGATCAGGCCCGAAATGTCCATCGAAGCCTCTTCTCCCAGATCGCCCTCGGCGGTGAAGAATTCGTCGAGTTTGGCCGTGAAGGGCCGGTCGCCGCCCATCAGGGCGATCAGTCCTTCGGGATGCTGCGGCACGAAGAACGTGTACTGCCAGCCGTTGCCCTCGCAGAAGTGTCCCACGCCGTGTATCGACTCGAACGGATCGTAGGGCGTGAGCCACTCGCCGTTTTCGAGTTTCGGGCGGATGAAATTGATCGACTTGTCGAAATAGTGCGTGTAGTATTTTCCGCGCTTGAGGTATTCCTCGTAATCGGCTGTATTGCCGAGCTTTTTGGCCACCTGCGCTACGCCCCAGTCGCCTACGGCGTATTCCATGGCGATCGAGGTGGCGTTGGCTGCTTTGTCGTCGGGAATGAACTCGTTTTCCAGCACATAGGGCACGGCGTCCTGCAGCGGATAGGTCGTGGAGGCTTTCATTGCACGGTAGGCCCGCTCGGTGTCGAAGCCGCCGATGCCCTTGAGAATGGCGTCGGAGATCACCGGCACGGCGCTGTAGCCCGGCATGGTGTTCGTCTCGGCGCCCGGCAGCGCCCAGATCGGGAGTTTCGACTGCTGGTCGTAGATCGAGAGCATCGAATTGACGATATCCGGAAGGCGGTCCTGACGGATCAGCGTGAAGAGCGGATGCAGGGCGCGGTAGGTGTCCCACAGCGAGAAGGTCGAGTAGTTGGTCCATGCGGCGTCTTTGACGACCTTGTCGTCGTGTCCGCGGAATTCGCCGTTGACGTCGCAGTAGGTCGTCGGGGCGATGAAGGCGTGGTACATGGCCGTGTAGAAGATCTTTTTGGCGGTTTCGTCCGCGGTTTCGATGTCGATGGCCGCCAGCTCGTCGTTCCAGCGGCGGATCGCTTCGGCCTGCACGGCTTTGAAGTCCCAGCCGGGGATTTCGGTGCGGAGGTTTTCGAGCGCATTGGCGCTGCTTACCGAAGAAATGGCCACCTTGACCATGACCTGCTTCTCGTCGTCGAAGGTCAGGACGCCCTTGGCGCCCTTGCAGCGGATCTCGCTTCCCTCGGACGGGGTGTCGGCGTCGAAAAGCGCCAGCGAGCGGATCGGCTTGTCGGTAGTCAGCGCGAAGAAGACCTTGTGGGGACCCCAGCCTTTGGAGAAGCGGTAGCCTTCGACGGTGTGCGCATCCGTCTGCCTGAGATAGGTGTCGTACGCTCCGTCGCCGTTGCCCTCTTCGAGGTTGATGAGCAGGCGGCGGCCTTCCGCTTCGGGGTAGGTGATGCGGTGCAGCGCCGTGCGGGTCGAAGCGGTCATCTCGATCCGCACGCCGTTGTCCATTTTGAGCGAATAGTAACCCGGCGATACCGATTCGTTGTCGTGGCTGTAATAGGAAGAACAGCTTCCGCCGATGTCCTCCTGCCGGCCGCGTTTGGAGCGCAGCTCGCCCGTGTAGGGCATGATCTGCACATCGCCCATGTCGGTGCAGCCCGTGCCGCTCAGGTGGGTGTGGGCGAAGCCGATGACGATGCTGTCCGAGTGGTGATACCCCGAACACCAGTCCCAGCCCTTGTGGATGTTCTGCGGGCCGGCCTGAATGGCGCCGAACGGAACGGAGGCGCCCACGAAGACGTGGCCGTGGCCGCCCGAACCGATATAGGGATCGACATATGCGGCCGGTCCGGTGACCGTGGCGGTGGAAACGGATGCGCCGCAGGAAGTTAGCATTGTACCCAAAGCGAGGGCGATAAGTAAATGCCGGGTCTGTTTCATAATTCTGGTTTTTATGGTTAGTTTACGATGCTTTCGCAGCTCTTCGAATGGTATACAAAAGTAGATATTTCTCAATATTGACCATTATTTTAAGATAACAAAATAAGTCTTATGTTAAAATAGTATCATAATTGATTAATTAATGCATATTGGGGGTCGGCTGCTCTTCCTAATTTTGTAAAGGCAAGCCGAAAGACCGATTTTGAGACCCGGACGGAACGTGATCGGCGGCATTATATAATATAGGTCTGCCCGGAATACTGCATCGGCCCCTGCGGAAGCGTATTGAATTAATGGAATCGAGACAACAGTTCATATTAATCGTATCACTAAACCTGAATGAATGAGAAAAACGTCGTGCCTATCGTCGGAACCGGATGTTCCGGCTGCAGGGGGTAGTCCCTGCGAAAAGTAACCCCTATCAAAACCTAAAACAAATTTATTAACCTTATGAAGAACAATTCTAACGCTGTATTGCTCCGCCGGGTCAATCCGTGGAGTTTGCTGTTGATTCTCGCAGTGTCTCTGCTGCTGCCGCTGGGTGCGGCGGCGCAGAACGGCTCATTTCCCCCCCCCCCTCGCAGTAGT
>ENA-UONV01001864-UONV01001864.1-human-gut-metagenome-genome-assembly--contig:-CS4-NODE-1864-length-17026-cov-4.225443_pt1 | contig 17026 bp, 13 predicted proteins | sample MGYA00242461_ERZ724008 | MGnify/ENA metagenome assembly ERZ724008 | reverse complement strand
CTGATTTTTTCTGGCTTCCTTTTCTCTCTTTGTCTGCTCAAAGCAATACTTGCCGTAGTCCATGATTTTGCAGACGGGTGGATTAGCTGTCGGAGCAATTTTAACAAGGTCTAAGTCCTTGGAAGCCGCTAATTGCAGAGCTTCCTTTGATGAAACAATGCCGAGCTGGGATCCGTCGGAATCAATAAGACGAATTTGAGCGTCCCGGATTTCTTCATTGATCTGATGATCTAAGTTGCTAATGGCGCAACACCTCCAATAAATATTAAAAGAGCGCAAACCTAAGTTTACGCTCTTAAAATCACAACGCAGCAAAAACCAAGCCTTCTGCGAATATAACTCTATTGACCTCTTCACTCATGCGTTTGAGGTGAGAACGTAAACGTTACTGCTTTCTTTACGCATGATATTATACACCACAGTTCAATGATTGTCAATAGGTTTTTGAAATTTTTTATTCTTTTCAGGATTCTTACGAACCGAGTATATACCTTAACATTCCGGAGTCCTTCTTTGAGTCGGCAAGCTCCTCCATACTCCTGTATAGCTCGTTTATATACTCCTCATCGTTATGACCGGTTTCTATAAGCTGCTTTTCAGCGACCTTCAGCATTCTTTCGCGGAATTCCTTATCAGGCTCGACAAGCTTGGCAAAATATTTGGCATCGCCCGTGAAGGACGATCCTGCTCCCGGATAAACCAAATAATTACCGCTGAAGCAGCCTTCATCAGGGCTGATTACCGGATAGCCAAAGCAGTATATCTGCCGCTGCGAAACATCCACGCAAAAGCACCCGCCCGCTTCTAAGGTGCGGTATTGTCTTGGGGTGTTCTCGTCGCCGTCGTCCGGCAGCACAAAGGTCGTCGGCTGAAGCGAATACACAAACTGCACCGCTTCCGGCTGAAGCTCTTCTGGCACGATATCCTCTGGGAAAGGCGTATCCTCATCAAGGCTGAATTTCTGAATCGCGTAATCATATGATGTTACAAGTGCATAGCCGCCCTTGTCGAAGAAGAAACAGTATCCGATAAAGCTGTCCTGCCAGTTGACGAGCTTTCTGTAATCAACTATCCGGCGTTCATCGTCATAGCAGTTCATATGTGCCTGAGCTACATATGCGCAGTCAGAGAAAACATTCCTTTCCACTTCGTCCCTGCGGGATTTTTCTATGCTGTTGTAAATTTTATCTCCAAAAATATACGCTAACGGCAGGAACGAGGTTATAAGCAATACAATCACCAGCACCGTAAGCAACTTTAGCCATTTTCGCTCTGATTTAGTCATGCTTTACACCTCCGCAGCCATAGGGTCGAGTTCAACGCCGAGCGTTGTCAATGCTTCATCTGTCTTTGCAGACAAGTCATATGAGCAATTTTCAAAAATATCATAGCACACATGATTTCGCTGTCTTCTAAAGTTAAATCTGTTTCCAATCATCTCGCGCAAAATTATTGCATTAAAGACGATTGTCGGTATTGCGGCGATGACAGTTATTACAACAAGGACTGTCAGCCATCTGCGCTCGGATTTTGTCATATGCTTTCACCTACTCTGGTTTACGAAACCAGTACGGCATCGTATAAATTTCTGGCTAATGCGTTAATCTCTATTCCATTATTTCCGTACCCATCGTTTACAATAAATCTAGTAAATGTCAAATACTCAATATAACCATAGGCTATATAGAAATGATCAATCGCAAGACCAGGGTCAGGGCTAGACGATGTAGATATGATAACTGGATAATCTGACGCAATCGACTGTCTAATTTCCGATATCGCTTGCTGGTTATAGTTGTTTCCATTAAGCCATTTTACACCAAGCCTATAATACGAACCTATGTCGTTAAGAAATGTGTTCAATCCTTTATATCCAAAAAATGTACCATGAACCATGTCATACGACGACATTCCTTCATTCAAGTAGCTTCTTCCAACAATATATCCATTATTAAGCATATATTCAATAATGCCTTGGCATGGAATGCCATAGTATGAGAATACATAGCTAGGTATATTTAGCCCTTTGTAGCAGTACAAGTAATACAGCACTATAGAGCTAGCTATGGGACCGCACATATAACTAGCATTTGTATATGTTACAGGTAAGTATCTTGTTGTAACCATCGTACCTGTTTCAGCTATAGATGATTTGCCGTCACATGAATTTAACACAGCTGCAATATTTGCTTGCTTTTCAGAAACGTTTTCATCAACTCTAAATGGATTGCTTTCTTTGTTTACTGTACTCTTCACACCTGTTTTTATATCGGTCAGCATTCCGTCTGTACTGATTGTCCAGAAATTAAGACCTCCGCCATAAGCGTACTTGATACCACTTGTTACTACATCATGAGGATACGGAGTTTCATGATTGGGTGCAACGACCTGCGGAACGTAATCTGCTATTGTTACGATCACATAACCATCTGGTTCAAAATTATAACAATATGCTATTAATTCATTTGCAGTATTATACACTTCCGATATGCCTATTATAGTTTGATTATTTCCGTAACGATCCATCTGGCTCTGTGCAATCAAAGCACAATCAGTCATTGCATTCCTATTCATCGACTCTGATATGTTATCAAAAGTCTCAGCCTCTACTGCAAAACAATTTATTGCCATAGTAAGAATAATAGCAATACTAAGAACGAAAGATAATAATTTTTTCATTTGCGCCCCCTATTATTATAAAACTTCAGTAGTATTCGTGCACATAAATACTACAATTACGATAGCTACCATAATCATAATATCATATCAGGAACATATTGTCAATACAAAAACAAAAAAATATTTTAATGTTTTAAAATAATAATAAATATGCAAAAATTGCAAGTTATTTAGAAACAGTTATTTTTATCTCCTCCAGTGCAATTCTGATATCCTCGCTGAGCGTTTGCGCGTAGCCATCCTCTAAAATCTCTTTTGCTCTGTCCCTGTCGTCAAGCGCTATATACGCCTGCGCCGCTCCGATATAAGCTTCCGGACGGGATGGGTCTATCTCAATGGCTATTTTGAAGGAGGTTGCGGCGGCGTCATAGCATTCGCCGCTAAGAAATGTGGAGCCGCTGGCGTAGTAATCCTCCCACCCCGGCAGATAATCAACACCTTTCGGGTGAGGGAAAAGCTGCCACGCCTGAAGCAGCACCAGCGCAAGCGCAGCAATCAAGCAAATAACAACAGTGGATTTTTTTACCATGTATTTTCTGTTATTCAATTCAGTCTGACCTCAATTCCCTGTGCAAGCCTATATGAATATATGTAGCATGACTTCACCGGCTTGTCGAGCAGAATGTCGAAAGCAGCTTTATACAGCGTCAGCTGTGGGCTGTATCTGTCCTTAAGAGCTTCTAAGCTGCTTACCCTGTCGGTTTTGTAATCAACCAGCACATAGCCGTCCGGCTCTTCAAATATGCAGTCGGCGATTCCCTGAAGCATACCTTCGGTTCCCGAATACGCCTTTTTAAGCTCTTCGTCAAGAGATATATCGTCGAACCGCACAATAAAGCTCTTTTCCCGCAGGACATTGGGGCTTTGGCTCATCCTTTTATATATCTCGCTATCAAAGAAGGCTTTAAGGCTGCCTCGACTGATGGAATCTGCTTCCTTTACCGTGAAAGCTCCCATCTTGGCAAGCCTTGATATCTCCCCTTCAAGCTCCTGTGCCGCAGAGCCGTAATCGGCAAGCTGCATAAACCTGTGCATTACAGTTCCCTTCTGCGCAGCGGTAAGCTCGCCCATGGTATCGTCCAGCCGTGGAACCTTTGGGAAGAAGGTCAGCGGGTCGTCGTTTACAAGCTCGGAGACGGATATCTTTGCCTCACGCGTGCATAGATTTGGGTCGTTTTTGTATTCAAAGCTTTTCAGGATGCGTTGGGTAAGCTCTTTGTTTTCGCTGACCTCGGTGCGCTCCGGCTCGGATACTGCTCTGCCCGACGGCGGCAAAGGCTGGCTGACAATAATCTTAGGCGAAAGCTCGGTCGGGTCGGCATAGGCAGAATCGGGCAGAGATTTTCTTAAGCAATCCATCTGCGGGTGCTTCATCAGAGCCATCAGCATCCAGTCCTGCGCGCAGACTGCCCTTTTTGAAAGCGACGGCGGCACTATATGCCCCGATATCTCGCCGGAGTACTCCGCAACCCGCTCGGCGGTGCTGTCATTTATGTCCAAAGCAACAAACAGCTTCTCCTTAGCCCTTGTGCAGGCGACGTACAAAAGCCGCAGCTCCTCGGACAGCAGCTCCGAAGCATTCTTTTCCGCGATATAATCCCAGAAGATGGTAGAGCGCTTTGTCAGCGATTTGTAGTCAAGAAAGCTCAGCCCCGCTCCGTAAGATGAGTTGAGCATAAGGCGCGAAAGGATATCGGTCTTATTGAATCTCTTTGAAAGCTGACAGACAAACACAAACGGGTATTCAAGACCCTTTGATTTGTGGATGGTCTTGACATTCACTGCGTCTTCGTTTTCCGTAACAACCATCGCCTCGGCGAAATCTCCCCCGCTTTTGGTTATGTACTCGATATAGCGCAGAAATCCCGCAGCTCCGTCGTTTGAGGAGCTTTCGTAGGTTTTAGCGTATTCCAGGAGAAGATAAAGGTTTGCACACTTCTGTTTTGCGTCCTCATACGCCGCTGCCATCGCAAAAATATCGGTTATATCATATATCTTCTTGATAAATCTGGTAAGAGGAAGCCGTGCCGAATATATTTTCAGCCGCTTTATAAGCTCGATTGCGGATTTGCTCTTTTCACATAGCGCGCTTCCGTCGTTTCTCGCAGACACGGCGAGCATATTTTTATACAGGCGGGATTTTTTGTCCACCAGCTTTATTTCGGCGATATCGTCATCCGAAAAAGCCATTATCGGCGACAGCATAACCCCTGCCAGCGGGATATCCCTCATCGGGCTTACGGTGACGGTAAGAAGATTCAGCATGAGTGATATCTCCCGCGAGCCGAGATATCCCGAAAGCCCGCTGGAAAGTATCTTAAGCCCCTCCACTGAAAACGCCTGATTAAGCGCGTCGGTGGAAACGTTGTTTCTTGTTAGAATGCAGAAATCACCCGGGCGGCAGGGTCTTTGAATCCCACCCTCGGTGACAGTCACTCTATCATCTATCATCCTGCGGATTTTGCGGGCAATTGCACTGAATTCGTCCGGAATCTCGCCGCTTTCATCCTCGGTCGAGGTATTAACGGCAATAATTTCACAGGGGGCGTCCTCACCCTGATAGCTTGCGCCCAAGGCAAGCTCCTCCGACTTGGTATAGCTGACCTCTCCCAGCTCGGTGGTCATAAGTGAAGAAAAGATATAGTTTGAAAAGTCGAGAACGCTTGCGCGGCTTCTGAAATTGCGGGTTAAAAGAATCTCGCGAACGTCGCTGTCCTCGCTTTGCCCCTGCGCCCTTGTGTTCATGAATATTGCGGGATTTGCCTGACGGAAACGGTAAATCGCCTGCTTAACGTCTCCGACGCAGAAAACATTCGAGCCTATTCCCGACATATCCTCGCTGTTTGAAACCGCCTTGAATATGACCTCCTGCAAATTGTTGACATCCTGAAACTCGTCTATCAATATAAGTCCGTAGCGATGTGAATCGATTATCTCCTGAGCAAGAGGGGTTCGCGTAAGTCTGCCGTCCGAATCGCAGCTTACAAGCAGATTTACCGTTAAAAGCTCGGTATCGGCAAAGTCAACCGCGTTGCGCTCGATTTTTACCCGCATTACCTCCTTTTCAAGCTCGTCCGTAAGCTGAACAAGCCGCGAAAAGCTGTTCTTTACAAGGACAGCGTCCTGCCCGGCGGCTTCGCGGGTGTATTTGCAGCAGTCGGCTATATCAAGTGCCTTCTTTTTAAGGCGGTTATAGCAGGTCTTTGCAGACTCGTAAAGTGAGTTTTCCTCCTCGCCGGAGCCAAGCTTTTCGGCTTTTGTCTGCCTTGCGCCCCTTAAATCCTCCCACGATAGATTGCAAAACAGGCTTTGGCAGCCGTCGTAATCATTCACCTGCGGCGACTGCGACAGCGTGAGGGCGTACTCGCAGTTTTTCAGGAATATTTCCTTTGCGGCGTAGTGATATTCAAGACCGTTCGCCAAGCCTTCAAGCCGGTTTGCGATGTTTGCCAGAGCCCGACACTCCTGCGCCGCGCGGCGGGAAAGGTCTTCAAAAATGCGATTCAATTGGCTTCCGTCCTCTAACGAGGATATCACCTTGTCCGTCCACAGCTTTTTAAAGGGCAGTGAGCGCAGAAATTTATAAAGCTTTAATACCATTTTTCGCAAGGACGAATCATTCTCGCGGCAGAATAGGGAGACAAGCTCCTCGGTCTCCTGCGGTCTTTGCGCAAAGGCGTTTTCCATTACCGTTTCCATCGCGCGGTCGGTTATCATTCCGGCTTCGGTATCGTCCATTATCCGTATTCCGCTTTGAAAGTCGGTGGAGGACAGATTGTTTCTTACCATATCAAAGCAGAAGGAATTGATGGTGCAGATGTCGGCAAGCCGCAATAAAGACTGTTGTCTCTGAATCCAGCGGTTGTCGGGGGCTTCCTCGGCAGCTTTTTCAAACGCCGCCGAAAGCTTTTCACGCATCTGCGCCGCAGCGTCGTTGGTAAATGTCACCGCAAGCAGAGAGTCCGCCGGAATATTCAGCTTTTCATCGCTTAAAAGACGGATGGTGCGCTCTACAAGCACCGCGGTTTTTCCGCTTCCCGCAGCGGCGGAGACTATTACAGGACTTCCGTATGCGCTTATTGCTTCAAGCTGTTCACCAGTCCAATCTGGCATTGCTTGCTTCCTCCTTTACAGATATTGCCGTTTTAAGCTTATCGCCATCGGCGGAGCTGATAAGCTTGTACATATACTTCCGCCTGTCGCAGACCGAGGAATAATCGCAGTATGCGCAGGCAAGGTGTTTTGAATCCCTGCCGCAGGGAACCGGCGATATTTTTCCCATGATAAGCCCGCTGCCGAACTCCCTCACCTTTTGCAGGGCGAAATCCTCCAAAAGCTTAAAGCTTGCCGAGGATATCAGCGAGGAATGCTTTGAATAGCTGCCGTCCTTATTTCTGACGACAGGGGCGTACAGCCCTGAAAATCCCGAATCCATAGCTTCAATCGAGCTGTCGTCCTCCACAATAAGACCGGAGCGTTTCAGCTGCGAAGCGCAGAGCTTAAGCCGCTTGACTGAATCATCCGAAACAGGAGAATACCCAGGCTCGGCTTCTTCCGAACACTCCAGAAAACCAGCCTTCATATAAAGTATTCCAGCCGGGAAAAAACCCGAAAAATCGGGGTCGCTGCCCTGAGTGAGAGCTATCATATACAAAAGCATCTGCAAATTCAGACCGTTGTACAAATCCTCGAACCGCAGCTCCTTGGGACCTGTTTTGTAGTCCACTATCCTTATATATTTTGAGCCGCTCGGCGAGGTATAGGTGTCAACGCGGTCAACTATTCCGCGTATGTTGATTCTGAGATTCCTGTTTATGGAAACGCTTAAAACGCTTCTGCCGTCCTCCTTTGAAAGGTCATATTCGTACCTTTCGGGACGGAATTTCGACACCTTGTATTCCTCACGGATATTCACAAGAATTTCAAGGCAGGCGGAAGCAAGGCGGGCGTAATCCGCCTTGAAGACGGCTGTCTTTCCGAAGTCTCCGCCGAGCATTTCCTGCTTGTACCGCTCTAAAAGCTCGGATATCAAGGCTTTCAGCTCGTCGTCGGAGGCTCGCTCGAAGTCCGCGCCGTAATGCTCTAAAACCTTCTGGAAAACGTAATGCATAACGCTTCCCCTGCCCGCAGGGTCTACTGCTACAGGAGAAATTTTCTTGATATCCAAACCGTAGCGCATGAAATATTCAAAATTGCACTTGTTATAAACATCTATCCTGCTGGCGGTGATGTTGATATCCCGCGAGGCAAAAAGCCGTTTTGCAACATCGGGCGAAAGCTGGCGGACGGTCTCCTTGCCGTAGGAGCTTACCGCTCTGAGCTTATCGGCATATTCTGGAACGGCGAAAAGTGCTTTTTTCAGCGATTCAAGCTCGGCAGGGCTGCCGTTTCGCTCAACAGCAAGCCGATAATATGCCGCCGCCGGAGTGGAGGAGTACAGCTCTGCAGGAAAGCTAAACGACTTTACAGGCTTGATTTCAGTTCCCGCAGACAGCTTATTTACGTAAAATGACGGTCGCAGGGGCTTTCCGGTCGGGTCTGCTTCGGAATATGATATGTAAAGCTTTTCACCTGCACAGGTTAAGGCGCGGAAGCAGTCGCTTCTTTCGGAATCAAGGCGTTCAAGATCGCCCATGTCAAAGCTTATGCCAACCGCTTCCATGGCAGCGGAGTCCTTTCCGCTGAAAATTCCGGTCTTTTTGGAGTCCAGCGGAAAGCGCGAATCGTTTACTCCGACAACAAATGCAACCTTCGGCGAAGCGATTACCGACCTTGCCGCGTCGTAAACCATAACGCAGGAAAGCTTCTGCGGCGGGTTGGATATCGAGGTTCCGCAAAGTATCAGCCTTAACAGCTCGCCGAACTCCTTAAGGCTTATTTCAGTCTCGCCGACGGTTGTATACACCGCCGTGACCGCCGACATCAGCGCGTTCCAAAGCTGCTTGAAGGCTCTGGCGGCTTCAAGCTTATCATCAGTGTCGGCGCAATCGTTGATAATTTGCGCGGCGTTTTCCGCAAGACCGCTTTGCTCGATGTATTTATTAAAGGCTATGCATATGCCCTTTGCGTCAGCTTTTGCGCAGTCCTCTTTAAGGCGAATCAGCGGAGCTACGAGCCTTGCTCTGATATCGTTCAATTTTTCAAGCGGGACATCCTCACTGCCGACGGCGAACTCAGCCGTCCACATATCCCCATCCACATTCCAGCGGACGCAGTAATCCTCTATTACAGATATTTCCTCCTCGGAATATCCCGAAAACGGCGAGCGCATAAGCCTTAAAAGCTTTTCGGAGGACAGTTTCCGCCCCGAAGCGGCGTCTATGGCGTTGAGCGCAAATATTATTACCGACATATCCGCCGCGCGCTGCTTAGAGTCGGTGTAATACGGAACATCGAACCTTTCAAAAGCCGATTCAAGCGCGGTCTGATATGACGACATATCCCTTGTTATTACCGCGATATCGTTATATGTATATCCACCCTCGGAAACAAGTCGGCGGATTTCGGCGGCGACAAAGTCCGCTTCCTCATACACAGCCGGAGCGGATATGATTTGTATGCTGCCGTCCGATACAGGCTGGTGGCGTTTTTCCTCTCCGGATAACAGCCTTTTCAGGTATTCAAGACCCTGCGGCTTTTCGGCTTCGCGGCAATAGCTGTATACAAGGCGGGTATTGTTCCGCACAGCAATCCCCACAAGCTTTTTCTGGGTGTTTTCGGCGACTGCATACGGCGAAGCCGCGGACGGCTTATAGTCCTTCGGCAGGGTCACCGAGACAGAAACCGAGCGCGCCGATATCACCGCCTGTTCAAGAAGGCTAAGCTCGTCCTGCGAATAGCTGTCGAAGCGGTCAACATAAACGTATTTATCCCGAAAATACTCGGTTCTTCCGGCAAGTGCCGTTCCCAGCGATACTATCGAGCTTTCGTCGCGCAAGCCCCGCTCGGACAGCACCTCCGAATATGCTTCAAATATATCCGCAACGTCTTCAAGCTTTGAGCTGAGGCTTCCGCTGAGCTTTTGGGCGCAGGCTCTTAAATCCGAAGCCGAAAGCTGAGCGCGGATTATCGAGTCGATTATGCTCTCGATTTCCGGAATAAATGCGGGGCGCTCAACCGTTCTTGCAAGGATTCTCAGCTTTTTGGATTGCTTTACTCTTCTTAAAGCAAGGTATATCAGCGCGGCTCTTTCCTCCGGTCGCGCAAGGATGCCCTTATCTGTGCCGAATGCGGATATAAGGCTTTCGGAAAGCTTTTTGAAGCTTTGCACGCTTACCATATTGAAATCCCGCGCGCCCAGCACCGAATAGAGTATCTTGTCGAACTCGAATGAAAACTGGTCTGGCACTATGCATATGACCTGTTTACCGTCCCGCACAATAGCGCTTATTTCGTTAGAATACATATTAAGTTTTTCATCAGGCGAGCTGCCCGTTACAAGTCTTAGCATGGCTGTATCTCCAAAAAGCTTTATTTGCCCGACTGCCATCTTGCCTTCGGGCTGTTATACTAATTCTCAATCAGCCTGTAGCCAAAGCCGACAGATAAAATAAGACCAATCAAGGAAAGCGACCGCAGGAATACAATGTTTTAGAGCAATAATTGCTCTAAAACCGTGTATTGCAAGGTTGCTTGACGCAGAGTGAGCTTATTTTAGCGGAGGAGTTGGCTATAGGATGATTGGGAATTAGTATTATGCTTATTTTACACCCATATTCCGATTAAGTCAATCACCGGAGCAAAGAGTTAAGACCGTTTATTTTTGAACGGAGCCTTTCAAACAGCTCAAATATGGCAAGCTTATACTTCACCTTTTCCGGCTCTTTGACAATTAACAGCTCCTCCTCGCTGAATTTGCCCGATTCTTCAATATCAGCCGCGCAGGAAACGCATAGCGACGGATACAAAACGCACCACCAGTTTTTGCCCTTAGCCTCGCCTATTCTTATGCAGAGCGCACTGTAGATTCCCTGCGGAAGCGTAAAGCCGTCGTATTCGCGGCGGTCTACAAGGGCTTTTTCGTAGGATACGTCAACGCTCAGATTGCAGCCGTTTTCGCGCAGAGCTTTTTCGGAGACGTCCTTTATACTGCCGAGGTTAGCTATAATCATATCCTGCGCAGAAGATTTCGATGAGCAGTCCTTGGTAAGCTCTGAGACGTAGTCCAGCGCTTCATCCCTTACTTTCAGCTTGATCTGCTGGGCATAGTCGCTGTCGGAATCCGCCACAACATGAAGTCTTATAAGCTTGTCTGTCATTCGCTCTAAGTCGGAGATATCACGGTATATGCACACGGCAAGACAGACAACCAACGCTATTGAAAATGAGACAATTATTTTTTTCAAGATATCATATCCTTTCAGCAAAATAATTGGCACATTTTCCCTTATATATACAAAAGACAGCGATTTCTCACTGCCTTTTAATCTATTTTTTAAAAACAGATATCCTTTCAAAGCCGTTTCTGAGCTGGTCGTGAATTTTGAACACCATATGAGTTCCCCTTGCAACGCAGCCCAATGGGTCCTGCGCGGCATGGCAGCTTACCCCTGTCTGCGCGGCTATGTACGTATCAAGACCCTTTATAAGCGAGCCGCCGCCTGTAAGTATTATCCCGCTTTCGTATATATCACCTATCAGCTCGGGCGGTGTATGCTCGAAGACCGAAATTGCAGCTTCGGCTATCCTTCCGATATCCTCCTCGATGGCGTGGAAAATGTCAAGCTCGCTGACCGGCGCGGTTGCGGGAAGACCGTTTATAAGGCTTCTTCCCTTCACATAACCGACAGTCTGAGCAGAAGGCTCAACAACGTTTGCATAGTTGATTTTAAGCTCCTCGGCGGACTTTTCGCCTATAAGCAGCTTATAGTTTTCGGAATAGTACCTTACGATGTCGGCGTCTAAAACGTTTCCTGCACACTTTACCGAGCAGGAGGCTACAACTCCGCCCAGCGAGGTAACGGCTACGTCGGTGGTTCCGCCGCCTATATCCACAACCATGTTTCCATAGGGCTTTAATATGTCCGCCCCCGCTCCTAAAAGCGCCGCTACAGGCTCTTCTATCAGATAAACCGTTCTTGCTCCGGCGGACACCGCGCTTTCAACCACCGCTCTGCGCTCCACCTCGGTAATCCCCGAATGAACGAAAATAACTATTCTGGGATTTATAAGCCTTTTGCCTATAAACTTTAAAATGCAGAGCCTTATAAGCTCCTGCGCCATGTCGTTGTTGGATATTACGCCGTCCTTCAGCGGCTTTATTACAGCCACGTGGGGAGGGGTTCTGCCTATCATCTTATAGGCTTCAAGCCCGAACGCCACTACCGTTTTTGTGTTTTTGTTGAAGGCTATTACCGTCGGCTCGTTCAGAACTGCCGCTCCGCCAGCCGTTATTATTATGTTTGCCGTTCCAAGGTCTATTCCCAAATCCATGAAAGACAATTGTCTTCCCTCCCTTCGCGGTTATACGTTTGTTGCTTATTATGAGCTTGCTTCGTTTTGCAGGATGTCCGTCTGCTCGGCAGCGACATCATCTCCGCCCGAGCCGTCCTCCCTGAGCATATTTTCAAGACAGGTATAACGGTTCATGCGCAGGTTGTTGTTCACCATAAATTCCAGTCTCTTAGACGACCCGACTATAACCAAAAGCTTTTTTGCGCGGGTTACGCCCGTATACAAAAGATTTCTAAAATACAGCTTATCATATCCGCCCAGAACAGGGATTATAACCGCGTCGAACTCGCTTCCCTGGCTTTTATGGACGGTTGCGGCATAGGCAAGCTCTAAATTGTCTAAATTCGCGGTTCCGTAGGAGCAGATGCGCCCCTCGAAATCTATCTCCATTATTCCCAAAAGGCGGTTAAGCTTAAGGATTATTCCTATATCTCCGTTGAATATCCCGCTGCCATTTTCCTCTCCCTTTTTCCACTCGATATCATAGTCGTTTTTTACCTGCATTACCTTGTCGCCGACGCGGAAGGTGTAGGTCAGGGTCTTTATCTCCGACTTGTCCCTATGCGGCGGATTGAGCTCCGCCTGAAGACGCTTGTTAAGCTCGACTGTTCCCAGCGGACCCTTTCTTGTGGGCGAAAGCACCTGTATGTTTTCTATCGGCGAATAGCCGTATGCGGTTGGGAGACGGTTTACGCACAAATCTATCGTCAGCTCCATTGCAGAGTCGAAGTCGAGCCGCTGCATGAAGAAAAAGTCCTTCGAGCTGCGGCTAAGGTCGGGCATTTCACCCTTTACTATGCGGTGGGCGTTGGTGACTATCGCGCTGGTCTGAGCCTGACGGAAAATCTCGGTCAGAGCAATAACCGGAACGGTTCCGCTGAGGATAATATCATGCAGGACGTTTCCCGCTCCGACCGACGGAAGCTGGTCGCTGTCCCCCACCATAATAAGCTTGCAGTTGATGTTCAGCGCGCGCAGAAGCGACTCGAACAAGAGGGTGTCCACCATCGACATCTCGTCTATTATAACGGCGTCGCAGTCGAGCGGGTTGCTTTCGTCGTGCTCAAAGGCTATGTAATCGCCCACTCCGCCCTTTACGCCCAGAAGGCGGTGAATCGTCTTCGCCTCGTAACCGGTAAGGTCGGAAATGCGCTTTGCGGCTCTGCCTGTCGGCGCGCATATGAGCACCCTGTCGCCCTGCTGCTCTAAAAGCGAAATTATCGCGTTGAGGGTGGTTGTTTTGCCTGTTCCGGGTCCTCCGGTAAGCACCATAAAGCCCTTTGAAAGAGCGGTATTTATTGCAAGCCGCTGTTTGCTTTCGTAAACGATATCGTTTTCCTCCTCGGCGATATCTATAACGGCGTCGTAATTGATTTTGGTGTCATACGCCAAGGTGTTCATTATTGAAAGCCGGCGGGAGATATAGTCCTCGGCGACAAAAAACTTTCTGAGCATAACATAGGGGCGGCGCTTTTTAAGGTAGATATAAAGATTTTCGTCCCCGACCTCGGAATTGATCACCCTTGTAACCCTTTCCTCGTCGATGCCCAAAAAGCTTTTTGCAACGTTTACAAGCTTGTCCATCGGAATGCAGGTGTGCCCCGAAAAGGAATTTTCGGTTAATATGTATTTTATGCCAGCGCTGAGGCGGTTAAAGCTGTCCGGCGGGGTTCCTTTTTCCTTTGCGATTTCCTCAGCCTTCATAAAGGGCAGCTCTATGCTTGTCCCGCAGAGAATGTATGGGTTTTCGTCTATCAGGTCAAGAGTTTTAATGCCGTATTTCTGCCACGCCCTTATGCCATACACTGCGGGAATATTGCATTTTGTGAAGTAGGTTAAAACCGCGCGGAAGCCTATTACCTTTTTAAACTCTTCGGAAAACGCAGTCGCCTTTGCCAAGGAAACTCCCTCAACCTCGCTAAGCTTTTCGGGGTCGTTTTCTAAGATTTCAAGGGTGCTGTCACCGAACTTTTTCACCATCGCCCTTGCCGTTACGGGACCAATACCCTTTACCACCCCTCCGGCAAGATATCGCTGTATGGCAGAAGCCGTCGCCGGAAGCGAGCGGGAGCAGGCGGCGGCTTTAAACTGCCTGCCGAACTTTGGGTGATTTGCAAACACTCCGGTAAGCTTCAGCTCCTCACCCTCCTCGACATTGCCCAACGGACCGACTACTGTAAGCGGGTCGCCGTTATAATCTAAAACTATAACGGCAAAGCCGTTGTCGTCGTTGCGGTAGGTTACGCTGTCCACCGTTCCGGAAATGGTTTCCGGATCTATTCTTTTTTCCGTCTCCCCCGCCCCCTTACAGCGCAGTCACTCAATTTCAAACTCGATTTTCAGCTTATTTCTAAGAGCCGCAAGATATTTTCGCGACTGGTCGGTCTTTTCGGTATCGACAACCCTTATGCGAAGATCAAACGCCCTTGCCGCCGACGATTTTACCAAACATGAAACGGCGGCTTCAAAGCACTCGCACTCTGAGCTGTAGTATATCACCGTCTCCGCAGACGGTTTGCAGCCTTTTGAAATATGTCCTGCCGACCTTGCTGCAACTCTTATCAGCAGCACTGCCAAAAGAGTCGAAGCGATAAGAATAAGCGCAGCCAAAAGCTCGAAACACCAGTTATTTATCAAAAAAGATTCCTCCCCCGAATATTTGTACTTCTACATAATATTCGGTGGAGCAAAATCTCGCTACTCTGAAATTTTATTATACTACATTCAGGAGCGGTTTTCAAGATTTATTTGTGGTTTTCATCAACTTCTTTCTTGGAAAGCAGGATGTTTTCCTCCGAGCGGTTGTAAACCCTGCCGTTGTCGTCGGTAAAATTATCGACTATAACATTGGTCTTAAATACCGGCTCTACCTCGTTCTTGGGCTTATATATTTTTACCTTTTCTTTTCTTGATTTCGACATAGCAAGCCTTCCTTTCGCCACTAAATCTGCTAAATTTCGGAATTTTCCTTGGAATATTATCTCCCGTGGCTTAATAACTATTCATCCCGCAAGAAATTTTTTAAAGATATTGTTTTATCAAAAGATTTGTTATATAATAGACCTATTAATACCGGATATCGTTTTTGATAGTTTATGAAAGGAACCTTGATAAAATGAAAAAATCGACCTCGCTGATAAAATCCGCGCTTTTTCTCATAGTATGCTGGCTGGCGTCGGGATTTATAATTCTGTTCTTCCAGACCTGCTACGAAAAATTCGGAGTAATAATGTGCTTTGCCTTCGGAATATGCTCGGTCGGAGCGTGCGTGTGCATCTACGGCGATTTTGCGTGGAAGCTCGGAAAAAAGATGGCTGTCTATGATGACAGAAATAAGCTTGGGGACAATTCATCCTTCGGTCTCGCATTGGGAGCCGTCCCCACGGCAATAAATTATATCTTTGTAATACTGCTTTATCTGTCGAAATTAGGCGTTTTAGGCTTCGACTTTTACCCCTACTATAAAACGCTTACCTTCTACTTTGTCCCATGGACATATCTTGCCGCACCGAACACGGTTGAAAAGATAAACGACGTTGTTATGTCGGTGCCGGTGCCTATCGAGCAGCTTTCTTGGGGAGCCATGGCAATCGCGACGGTTCTGCCGCTGGTGTTCCTTGTAACCTGCTACTTAGCTTTTCTTATCGGATACAAGCACATAGACGTTAAGGAAAAGTTTTTATACGGAAAATAATCCCGAATTAGTCTAAAATATAAGACAACCTCATAAGTTTGTACAAAAGGAAATCGCCCGACCAGAACGGCGGTTTCCGCAACAGATTTCGGAGGTTTTCTTATGTTGAAAAAGCTTTGGGCAAACCGCATCGGCGCATTGATTGTGCTTCTTTGCGCATATTTACTGGTATTCGGATTCATTTCCACCTACGACGAGCCTATAAGGGCGATTCAAACCGACAGCGGCGCGGGTCTGCCGGTTATAATTTTAGACGCCGGTCACGGCGGAATCGACAGCGGCTGTGTAAGTATAAACGGAGCGGAGGAAAAAAACATCAACCTAAGCATTATGCTTAAGCTGCGCGAAATGCTCCGCGCGGCAGGCTTCGACACCGTAGTCACCCGCGACAGCGACAAATCGATTCACGATATCGGCATAACAGGTCTTGGCAAACAGAAAAAATCGGACATGGAAAACAGGCTTAAGATAGTCAATTCCGTCCCCAACGCGATATTTGTATCCGTCCACCAGAATCAGTTTACCGACCCCAAGTATTACGGCGCGCAGATGTTTTATCCCGAAGGAAGTGCAGACAGCGAGCGGCTTGCGGGTATCTTGCAGCACTCCATCGTCTCAAATCTACAGCCTGAAAATCAGCGCGAAACCAAGCCGGTCGGCGACGAAATATATCTTCTGCACTTTGCCAAGTGTCCCGCGGTGATGGCTGAATGTGGGTTCTTATCCAATCAGGCGGAGGCGGATAAGCTGGAGTCGGAGGAGTATCAGAGCATGATGGCGTTTTCGCTTTTTGAGGGTATCTGCGAATACGTTTTCAGCATGACATCAGACATTTAAATCCTACATACAAAGGACGTTCAAAGAAAGGAATGGTATCAATATGCCAAAATCCAGAAGTGCATACGTCTGCCGCGAGTGCGGAGCTGAAACTCCGAAATGGAACGGCAGATGTCCCTCCTGCGGGGCTTGGAACACTCTCGAGGAGATAGAGATTCTCCCGCAGACCAAGGCAACTATTGCAAAAAACCGCTCCGGCGTTGACCTGGCGGATAAAATAGTCCAGCTTGCCGACGCGGACGTTTCCGGCGACGAGGTTCGGTATAAAACCGGAATATCCGAGCTTGACAGGGTGTTGGGCGGAGGGCTTGTAAAGGGCTCGATAGTCCTTTTAGGAGGAGAACCCGGCATAGGCAAGTCAAC
>ENA-UONV01001859-UONV01001859.1-human-gut-metagenome-genome-assembly--contig:-CS4-NODE-1859-length-17066-cov-13.712186_pt1 | contig 17066 bp, 19 predicted proteins | sample MGYA00242461_ERZ724008 | MGnify/ENA metagenome assembly ERZ724008 | reverse complement strand
TCTCGGCCATGCGCTCCAGCAGCTCCCAGTCACCGGGGCTCAGATCGGCCAGCATGGCGACGAAGCGCTTTTTGAAGGTGTCGTCATCGTCCCGGGTCACATCGCCGATAAAGGCCGCCACCTGCTCGGACTGGGTGTCCTGCACGAACATTTCGCCCTCGCCGGTACGCAGCCACGCTTCCCGGACACCAAACTCCCGGCAGATGTCGCTGATCGTGCGGTCGCTGGGGGCTTTTGCACCAGAGCAAAGCTCGGACGCATACGGCCTGGAAATATGTAGACGTTCCGCGAACTCAACTTTTTTCAAGCCAAGTTCTTCAAGGATTTTTTTGATGCGTTCGTTCATTGGTTTTCACCTCCTCTCTACTTGGCATTGTAACACCTGTCAACAACGATGTCAAGAAAAAAGTTAGCTGAGCATTTGCTTTTTTGCTTGACATGATAGCAAAACCGTGCTATATTGTGAGCAGAGCTACCAATCACAGTAGCCAAGCGACCGTCATGCCGCACTTAAACGAAGGGAGGTGAAGAAGATGAACAGCAACAAAAAGCCCAGCTGGAAAGAACGGCTTTCCAACTGGACAACGGCAGAGTTGATGAAACTTGCACTTTTCTTCCAGTGCATTGCACTGGGCTTTCAAATCGCGGCACTCATCCTAACAATTGTAAGATTAGCGTTATAAGCGCAGCCACAAAGGACGCACCGCCAAAAATTGCAGCCGCAAGAGAAACTTTGTAGCTTTTGAGAGCGAGTTCTCTATTCTTCTTGTTTTCCTCGGCTTGCTCTTTCTGGTCGGCTTCGTATCGTTCCACAAACTTGTGCAAATCATCAGACGAGCGAACCTGTGCATTCTCCACGATGCGCTTCGATTCTTGGGATGCCGCCATTGTTTTTGCCAAATTGAAATTATCCTCTCGAAGTGTCCGACTGGCATTAAGGATTTTATCATCTATTTCCGACATTTCTATCATCTCCCTTCTGCCCCTCTATTCTACCGCAGAAGGAAGCCACCCACAAGGAGGTACATATTCACCATGAACGACTTACAGATCTTCTCAAATCCCGAGTTCGGGCAGGTGCGCACCGTCGAGATCGACGGCACACCGTGGCTCGTCGGCAAGGACGTTGCCGTGGCGCTGGGGTACAAGAATCCCCAGCGTGCTATCCGCGACCATGTTGACGCCGAGGACAAAGGGGTGACCAAAACAGTCACCCCCTCCGGTGAGCAGGAAATGCTCATTATCAACGAAAGCGGCCTGTACAGCCTGATTTTGTCCAGCAAGATGCCCAAGGCCAAGGCCTTCAAGCGCTGGGTGACCAGCGAGGTGCTGCCCGCCATCCGCAAAACAGGCGCTTACGAGAGCTTTCAGGCCCAGCAGCACATCGAGCAGCTGGAAGCCACCAACACCCGGCTGAACGCTGCCATTCAGGCAGTAGGCAGCGCAAAAGCAGAGCTGGCCGACGTCATCAACCTGCGCAACGACTTCATCAAGCACCGCGACAACTACAAAGCCCGGTATATGCAGGCCAAGACCGATTACGGCAAGATCTGCGACAGCCTGCGGCAGGCGGAAAGCCTTGTGACCAAAGCGCAGTCCAATCTGGACAGCCGCATCGACCAGCTGCAGATCGTTGCCTTTGGCCTGCCGGGCTTTGACGAGATCATGAACGCCGTCATCGGCACATTGCCCGCCAAGAAGGAGGAATAACTATGGCACGCAATAAGAACAACACCCTGAACCCCGCCGCCTACGGCCTGACCGTGCAGGAAGCAACGCGGCTGATCCGCATCCATGACTTGTGCAAGGGCATGGATGACGATGCCTTCGAGCAGATGGAGACCGCAGCCCGCAGCATCAACCTGGTCAACAGCTTGAAAAAGCTGGACGGGCGGCCCGTGGCGTGAAAGGAGCTTGACTATGGAAAAGACCCCGTTCCCCACCACGCTGGACGAGCTGGAGACCTACCCCCAGCAGACCCTGACCGCCGAGCAGGTGGCGCAGTTCCTGGGCTGCAGCGTGCAGTCCATCCGCAGCCAGGCACAGATCGATGCCGGAGCCCTGGGCTTCCCGGTGATCCTGTACGGCAGTACCATCCGCATCCCGCGGCTTGGCTTTATCTACTTCATGCGCTATGGCCGCACCAGCGTCCAGAAGCGCAGCTACAAGTAAGGAGAACATTATGACCACCACAATTATCCCCGCCCGTGAGCGGGCGCAGGCCCCCATCGGGTGCGCATACGTTGCACCGCTGTTCTGGAGCAAATGGTTCCGCTGGGATGGGTGCCGGGCATCCGGCTGCTATCAGCTGGGCGGACGCACTCAAGACGAGCACCACACCGGCCTGCAGGTTTTCGCAGATGGCGAGTGGCACCCGGTCAAGGCATTTGCCTCTGATTGGTGCGAGCCGTGGGAGACCTGTGAGATCAAGGACCTTCTGGGAGAGGAGATTGGAGCATGAAGCTTAAACCTGTAGTCCTGCAATGGGCCGCCGTCGCCTGCGGTGCGGTCGGCCTGCTGTACGCTCTCGGCATTGAGGGCGGCGCACAGGTCGGCCGGCCCATCACCGACAGCGAGTTCGTCACCGCGATGGTGCCGATCCTGGCAGCGATTGCGCTGGGCCGTCTGAGCTTCGCGCTTGAGGATGCCCAGGAGCGCCGGAGTCCTTACGGCAAAATCGACCGCCGGCACGCCCGCAACCCGGAATACCCGGAGGACCAGGAGCGCGGAGCATGAGCGCGCGTGAATATTATCACCATGTCATGTGGTACACCGTTTGGGATGCTAAGACAGGCGAGCTGGTGGCGGCGGGAACGTCTGCCATGTGTGCCGCCAAGCTGGGCTATAAAAATGCCGTGAGCTTTTCAGCTGCCGTCTGCCACTGGTTCAAGGATGGCAAGAAACACCTCAAGTACATCTACCAGCGGGAGTACATCCCCCGCAGCGAGGTGGACAGTCTGATTCCACCGGCACCCCATAGACACAAAAAGGCCTGCCCGTGCGCCAACACGGACAAGCCCAAAGGGTGATGAGATTTGCAGCCCATCGCCTTGATGATATCACATCAGAAAGGATTTTACAAATGAAAGGTATTTTAGCCGAACCGGGCGCAGAGCCCGTGGTCACCACCCTGCCGGACAGCCTGTGGGCCATTGAGAACCGGCTGGGCACCCGCAGTGAGATGATCGTACTGCCCCGCACCCCGGCGGTGCTGTTCGTGGGCCGGTACGATGGCCCCATCCAGCCCGCCAGCCTGCTGAACCGGACGTACCGGGGCCGTCAGCTTTACGGGCCCATCCTCTGCTATGGCTGGAAGGGCAACAACATCCAGCCCATGAGCAAGGATGTGCAGGCCGAGATGCTGGATTGCCTGAAGGATACGGAGGTTAAGGGATGAGCACCTATTGCAAGCTCTCAGCCTCCCACAAGTGCGAGAACGAGGCTGGGCTCAAGCATTTTATCAAGCATGGTGAAATCCACGGCTGTGCCGGATGCTGCCTCTGGTGCAAGGAAAAAGATACCTGCGAGTATCGCTGCGTTTATGTAAAGGGCGCACTGACACCGGCGCAGGAAGCCAAGCCCTCCACCCCGGCCTTTGACTTCTCCCCTCTGGGGGACCTGGCAGGAGCTGCCGCCGATGCTGACAATCAGTTTGATCTGCACTACGGCACCGCACAGGATGAATACCTCATCTCCTGCATCTATCTGGCCCGGATCCACGCCCTGACGGCCAAGGCTGGCCGCTACGGCGGCGGCACCTGGACCAAGTGGTACGAGAGCAAGGGGCTGAGCCATGGCAGCGTGACCAAGATGGTCCAGAACGGAGAGGCTTTTAATTCGTCAACTGTTGACGAATTAAAACAGCTGCCCAACCTGACCCGGAAGGACCTGAACCTCATTGCCCGGTCCGGCTGTGCGGACCAGGTGGTGGCCGCCGCCGGAGACAGCCAGCGGGTGCAGGAGCTGCTGGCCCAGCTCAAAGCCGAAAAATCCCGCGCCGATACCGCAGAAGCGCATCTGGAAGCCGCCCACGCCGACATCTCCGGCCTGAAGGACCGTGCCACCGCCGCCGAAGCCCGGGAGGAAGAAGCATGGAGCATGGTGAGCAAGGCACAGGACGAAGCAAAGGCGGCACAAGAAAATCTTGACTACGAGGTCAGCCAGAACGACGCCCTGCACGAAGAAAAGGGGCAGCTGCTGCGGGAGTGTGAGGCGGCAAAGCAGGCCCGTGCAGAGGCCGAGGCCCGGGCCCAGGAGGCCGAAAAGCAGCTGGAGGGCTCCCGGCAGGTGGCCGAGGCGGCCAAGCTCCGGGGCGACAAGCTCAAGGCCGAGAACGATGCGCTGAAAAGTCAGCCCATCACCGCCGTGGTGGACAAAGAGGAGACCCGGCGGCAGGCAAAAGAAATGGCCGACGCCATGAATGCCGAGTTGCAGGCAAAGCTGGACGCCGTCACCGGGGACGCCGAGCAGGACATCCGGGACGCTTATGACAGCATCCTCATGGCGGGCCGCTCCATGCTGAACACCTGGCAGATCGCCAAACCGTCGCTGCGCAAGCTGCCACCGGAACAGCGGGAGGCCGCTGCCAACCAGATCATCCGCACACTGGGACAAATTCAAGGGGAGGTATCCGCATGTCTGTAAAGATCATGGCCTTAGAGGCCGAAAACGTCAAGCGCATCAAGGCCGTTGCGCTCACGCCGGCCCCCACCGGGCTCACCATCGTGGGCGGCAACAACAATCAGGGCAAGACCAGTGTGCTGGACGCGCTGGCATGGGCCCTCGGCGGCGACCGCTTCCGCCCGGACGCGGCCCAGCGAGACGGCGCAGTGGCTCCGGCGCACCTGAAGGTCAAGCTTTCCAACGGCGTCCTTGTGGAGCGCAAGGGCAAAAATGCCAGCCTGACCGTCACCGACCCCACCGGGCGGCGCAGCGGCCAGCAGCTGCTGAACGCCTTCGTGGAACCGTTAGCCCTCGACTTGCCCCGCTTCATGGACGCCACCGACAAAGAAAAGGCGGACATCCTGCTGCGGATCATCGGCATCGGCACCGAGCTGCACACCCGTGACATGGAGATCAAGGCCCTGTACGACAAGCGCACCTTCACCGGCCAGCTGGCCGCGCAGAAAAAGCACTTTGCCGAGGAGCTGATCTCCTACCCGGATGCACCGGAAAAGCCGGTCAGCGCGTCGGAGCTCATCCGCCAGCAGCAGGAAATTCTGGCCCGCAACGGCGAGAACCAGCGGCTGCGGGCACAGTACACAGAGCTTGAGCGTCAGGAGCAGCAGTGCGTGGCCGAACTGAAACGCACCCGTGAACGCATTGCCGAGCTGGAACAACAATATCAGGAGCTCGACGCCAAGCACACCCGCCTGTTCAATCAGCGAAAAACCGCTCAAAAGACCGTCGCCCAACTTCAGGACGAATCCACCGTCGAGCTGGAGGCCTCTATCCGCGACATCGAGGAGACCAACCGCAAGGTCCGGGCCAACCTTGAAAAATCCCGCGCTGAAGACGAAGCTGTTCAGTATGACAGCGAGTACAAGCGCCTGACCGAGCAGATCGCCCAGAAGCGCGCTGACCGTATGGCCCTGCTGAACGGCGCAGACCTGCCGCTGCGGGGCCTGAGCGTCGAGGACGGTGCCCTTACTTATAAAGGAAAGCACTGGCGGGACATGTCCGGCAGCGACCAGCTGCGGGTAGCCGCTGCCATCGTCCGCCGCCTGAACCCGGACTGCGGGTTTGTGCTGCTGGACAAGCTGGAACAGATGGACATGACCACCCTGCAGGAGTTCTCCGCATGGCTGGAAGCAGAACACCTGCAGGCCATTGCCACCCGGGTCTCCACCGGCAGCGAGTGCCAGATCATCATTGAGGACGGCATGGTGAAGGATACCGACATCACCCCGCCGCCCGTCACCGAAAAGCCCCAGCAGAAAAGCTGGACGAAAGGAGCGTTTTAAATGAGCAAGTATGCAGTTACTGCCGGCGTGCAGTCCGCCCCGGTCAAGACCGTGCTGTACGGCCCGGAGGGCATCGGCAAGAGCACCTTTGCCTCCCATTTCCCGGACCCCGTGTTCATCGACACCGAGGGCGGCACCAAGCGGCTGAACGTCAAGCGCCTGCCCCAGCCCACCAGCTGGGCCATGCTGCTGGACGAGGTAGCCGAGGTGCGCAAGGGAAATATCCCCTGCGGCACGCTGGTCATCGACACCGCCGACTGGGCTGAACGGCTGTGCATTCAGGCCGTGTGCGCCAAAGCGAAAGTCAACGGCATTGAGGATTTTGGCTACGGCAAGGGTTACACCTACGTCAAGGAGGAATTCAGCAAGCTGCTGGACGCGCTGGAAGAAGTGCTGAATGCCGGGCACAACGTGGTGGTGCTGGCTCATGCCGCCATCACCAAGTTTGAGCAGCCCGACGCCGTGGGCAACTACGACCGCTGGACCATGAAGACCTCTAAGCAGGTAGCCCCGCTGCTGCGGGAATGGTGCGACATGCTGCTGTTCGCAAACTACAAGACCGTGGTGGAAAAGGCGAGCAGCAGCCCCAACGCCAAGAACAAGGCCAGCGGCGGCAAGCGGGTGCTGTACACCACCCACCATGCCTGCTGGGACGCCAAGAACCGCTTTGACCTGCCGGATGAGATTTCCTTCGATTACGCCGCCATTGCCCACTGCCTGCCCGGCAGCAGCGCACTGACAGCCACGCAGACGCCCGTGCAGCACGCTCCGGCTCCCGCGCCGGAAGCGGATATCCTGCCCAGCCCGCAGCCGGAAACGAAGCCTGTCTCTCATCCCCAGCCGCAGGCCACGCCGCCGATGGAAAGTTCCGAAAAGAGCGTGCTGCTCAGCCTGGGCGTGCCCGAAAAGCTGGCCGCTCTCATGAGCGCCAACAAGGTCAGCAGCGAAGAACTGCAGGGCGTCGTGGGCAAGCGGGGCTATTTTCCGGAAGACATGCCCATCAAGGACTATCCCGCCGATTTCGTGGAGGGCTGCCTGATCGGCGCATGGCCGCAGGTATACCAGATGGTACTCGACAACCGTGACATTCCTTTTTAACAAACTGACAGGAGGACTTACTTATGAACGAAATGAACAACGAAGGCTTTGCTCTGGACTGGGACGACGACCTTACCAACGAACAGCAGGAATTCGTACTGCTGCCGGAGGGCGAGTACCCCTTTGAAGTGACGCAGATGGAACGCGCCCACTTCGAAGGCAGCGCCAAGCTGCCGCCCTGCAAGATGGCAAAACTGACCCTGCGCATTTACGGTGGTGCCAAGGGCGACACCACCGTGACCCACCGCCTGTATCTGCACACCAAGACGCAGGGTCTGCTGGGCGCTTTCTTTGAGAGCATCGGACAGTGCAAGCGCGGTGAGACCTTCCGTCCCCGCTGGGACAGCGTAGTGGGTGCCAAAGGCATGTGCAAGCTGGGTGTCCGCGAGTACACCAAGCAGAGCGGCCCGCACGCAGGTGAGACCGGCCAGAGCAACGAGGTGCAGCGCTTCCTGCCGCCGCCGGAGCCCAAGGCCGCGCCCACGCAGGGCTGGACGCAGGGGGCATTCTGATGGGGCAGGAACTGAGACCTTACCAGCAGCAGGCCCGTGGCCGCATCCATGCCGAGTGGGAAGCCGGGCGTACCCGCACCCTGCTGGTGCTGCCCACCGGCACCGGCAAGACCATCGTGTTTGCGTCTGTGGCCGCCGATCAGGTGCGCGCCGGGGACCGGGTGCTCATTCTGGCGCACCGGGGCGAGCTGTTGGAGCAGGCCGCCGACAAGCTGCAGCGCTCCACCGGCCTTGTCAGCGCCGTGGAAAAAGCCGAATCCACCTGTCTGGACAGCTGGTTCCGGGTGGTGGTGGGCAGCGTGCAGACCCTGCAGCGCACCGCTCGGCTGGAACGCTTCCCGCAGGATTATTTCGGCACCATCATCATTGACGAAGCCCACCACGCCATCACCGACGGCTACCGCCGTATCCTCGACTACTTTGACAGAGCCAAGGTGCTGGGCGTCACCGCCACGCCCGACCGCGGCGACATGCGCAATCTGGGCGAGGTGTTCGACAGTCTGGCCTTCGAGTACAAGCTGACCGACGCCATCAAGGAGGGCTATCTGTGCAAGATCATGGCCCAGACCATCCCACTGAAGCTGGATATCACCGACGTTGGTTTTACCAGCGGCGATTACTCGCTGGGCCAGCTGGGCACCGCGCTGGACCCGTACCTCGAACAGATCGCTGCCGAAATGGCCCAGCGCTGCCGTGACCGCAAAACGGTGGTGTTCCTTCCCCTCATCAAGACCAGTCAGAAGTTCCGCGACCTGCTCAACGCGCACGGCTTCCGCGCCGCCGAGGTCAACGGCCAGAGCGACGACCGCAAGCAGGTGCTGACCGATTTCGAAGCCGACAAGTACAATGTGCTCTGCAACTCCATGCTGCTCACCGAAGGCTGGGACTGCCCGTCCGTGGACTGCGTGGTGGTGCTGCGGCCCACAAAGGTGCGCAGTCTGTACAGCCAGATGGTGGGGCGCGGCACCCGCCTTTCGCCGGGAAAGACCGACCTGCTGTTGCTGGATTTTCTCTGGATGACTGACAAGCACGAGCTGTGCCGCCCGGCAGACCTTGTCTGCGAGGACCGCACCGTGGCCCGCCAGATGACCGAGAACCTTGCACAGACCGGCTGCCCGGAGGACATCGAGGAAGCCGCCGCGCAGGCCAGCGAGGACGTGGTAGCCCAGCGTGAGGAAGCCCTTGCAAAGCAGTTGGAAGAACAGCGCCGCAAAAAGGCCAAGCTGGTGGACCCGCTGCAGTACGAGATGAGCATTCAGGCCGAGGACCTTGCCGGGTATGTGCCGGCTTTTGGCTGGGAAGCAGGCCCGCCCAGCGCCGAGCAGTCTGCCGCTCTCGAGAAGATGGGCATTCTGCCGGATGCCGTGGAATCGGCAGGCAAAGCATCCCTGCTGCTGGACCGGCTGAACAAACGCCGCGCCGAAGGTCTGACCACGCCAAAACAGATCCGCGTGTTGGAACGCTACGGTTTCCAGAGCGTGGGCACATGGAGCTTCGACGCCGCCAAGCACATGATCGACCGCATTGCAGCCCAGGGATGGCGCGGCGTGCCCAAAGGCGTGAACCCCAAAACCTACGTCCCGCCCGTCGAGCCGCCCACTGAACCGGACAGCCCTTTTAACTTTGGATGGTAACGCGAATGGAACATGAAAATGAACTCAAGGAAGCATTGGACTTCATCTCCCCGTCCGCCCTGACCTATGATGAATGGCTCATGGTGGGCATGGGGCTGAAGGATTCCGGCATGCCGGTTACTGCCTGGGAGCAGTGGAGCACCCGCGACGCGGGCCGCTATCACAAGGGCGAGTGCGTTAAGAAATGGGAAAGCTTTCACGGCGGCGGGGCAAGCCCCGTCACGGCCAGCAGCATCTTTCAGCTGGCTTATTCCCACGGATGGAGCGGCCCCGCAGGCCACGAACTTGATTGGACCGACGACATTTCGGCCGGGCCCGGTGCCCAGCCGGAAGGCCGTCTTGTGGACCCGCGCTGGGTGGAAGCTCACGAGTTGAACCTGCCCGAGCAGTGGGACCCTGCCGACCAGCTCAAGCGCTATCTGCAGGCACTGTTCGAGGAAGATGAGTATGTGGCCTATGTCACCGAAAGCTTCATGGCCGACGACAAGCGCCGCCCGACGCGCGGCAGCTGGAGCCGCACCGCGAAGCAGCTCATCGCCGAGCTGGACACCTGCGGCGGCGACCTCGGCAAGGTGCTGGGCGACTGGGACCCCGAAGTGGGCGCGTGGATCTGCTTCAATCCCGTAGACGGCACCGGCCGCAAGGATGCCAACATCACCGCCTACCGCTACGCCCTCGTGGAGTGCGACAACATGGAGCTGGGCAAGCAGCAGGCCATCATCAAGCAGCTGGAACTGCCCTGTGCGGCGCTGGTGTACTCCGGCGGCAAAAGCGTCCATGCCATCGTCAAGGTGGATGCCCCGGACTATGCCGAGTACCGCAAACGGGTGGATTACCTTTACGCCGCCTGCCAGAAAAACGGCCTGACCATCGACCAGCAGAACCGCAACCCTTCCCGCCTGAGCCGGATGCCCGGCATCCCGCGCGGTGACAAGCGGCAGGTGCTGCTGGAAACGAACATCGGCAAATCCTGCTGGGATGAGTGGCGGGACTGGCTGGAAGCGGAGACGGATGAACTGCCGGACACCGAGAACCTCGCCGCCGATTGGGAGAGCCTGCCGCCGCTGGCCGACCCGCTCATCTTCGGGGTGCTGCGCAAGGGCCACAAGATGCTGCTGGCGGGTCCCAGCAAAGCGGGCAAGAGCTTCGCCCTCATCGAGCTGTGCATCGCCATTGCCGAGGGCAAGCCGTGGCTGGGCCAGTTCTCCTGCGCACAGGGCAAGGTGCTGTACATCAATCTGGAGCTGGACCGGGCGTCCTGTCTGCACCGCTTCAAGGACGTGTACACTGCCCTCGGCCTTGCACCGGACAATCTGAAGAACATCGACATCTGGAATCTGCGCGGCGCATCTGTTCCCATGGACAAGCTGGCCCCAAAACTCATCCGCCGGGCGCAGAAAAAAGGCTACACCGCCGTCATCCTCGACCCCATTTATAAGGTCATCACCGGCGATGAGAACAGCGCCGACCAGATGGCGAAGTTCTGCAACCAGTTCGACCTTGTGTGCCGCGCGCTGGACTGCGCCGTGATCTACTGCCATCACCACTCAAAAGGTGCCCAGGGCGGCAAGCGCAGCATGGACCGTGCCAGCGGCTCCGGCGTGTTCGCCCGCGACCCGGACGCCATGCTGGACATGACCGAGCTGGTGCCCACCGACGCCATCCGGGAGCAGCTCCACAACAAGGCCGCCTGCCGGGTCATCAAGGCCATGCTGGACAAGCGCGGCCATGCGGACGCCTACGGCCCGGACGACGCCCTCAGCCGCCACCGGATGCTGACCATTGCAAAGGAAAAGCTAGGCCTTGCGGATCTTCGGGCCATCGACGCCGACGTGACCGCTGCCGAGAAAATGGCCGACGGCATGACCGCATGGCGCATCGAGGGCACCCTGCGCGAGTTCGCCCGCTTTGACCCGGTGAATCTCTGGTTCGACTACCCCGTGCACAAGCCGGACACCGGCCTGCTGGAGGACCTGCAGCCGGACAGCGATTTCAGGACGCTGGGCAGCCGCGGTGCCGCCAAGCGCTGGGGCGATAAAGGCAAGGTGACCAAGGACAAAAAGGCCGAACTGGACACCGCCTTTGAAGCCTGCATGATGGACGGCAAGGTGACAGTCTACTCCATGGCGGAGTATATGGGCCTGAAACCGGACACCGTGCGCCGCCGTCTGAAAGCGGACGGTGGTTTCTGGATCGACGGCGCGGACATCGGCCGCAAGGAACCCGGCAGCGCAGGGTAAATTACAGCCTGCAATATTTCGTTTTACGCAACGTACAAAAACGGTAAAATAGCGGCTATCACAAATCCGCATCCGCTTACGGATTTCGGAAAATAGCGGCTATTTTTCCGAATCCGGGACGGAAAATAGCCTATATATAATATACAAAAATCCGTCCGTGTGTGATGGGGTATCCCGAAGGATGGGGCGTACACAGCCCCCATCCATTCGGGGACCCTCCCCATCACGTTGGCGCACATCAGAAAAAGAAAGAACGAGGTGATCCCCATGTACACGCAATTCTTTATCCCCATGCAGCCGCCCACCACCACCCACAACGCAAAGCAGCTGCACGCTTACATGAAGGGTGGGCAGCCGCACGCGGTGCTGCACGACAGCCCGGAACTGAAAGCCGCCCGTGCCAAGCTCCACGCCTATCTTGCGCCCCACGCACCGCAGCAGCCTATCCCCGCAGGCCAGCCGGTGCGTCTGCTGGTCAAGTGGTGTTTCCCTACCGAGGGTCGGCACCCGGACGGCACATGGCGCACCAGCAAGCCGGACACTGACAATCTGGAAAAAGCCCTCAAGGACGAGATGACCCGCCTGCACTTCTGGGCCGACGATGCCCAGGTGTGCAGCGAGATCGTAGAAAAATTCTGGTCGGACCCCTGCGGCGTGTTCGTCCGGGTGGAGGCGATGGGATGACCTACGAAGAAAAGAAGGCCTGGCTCTGGCGGTACCGAACGGCGAAGCGGTTCGAGCTGCTCAAGCTGGACGAGCTTGCCACGCTGGAAGCCGAAGCCTTTCACACCACCCAGCGCTTTTCCCCCGTGCCGGGCGGCAGCGGTGACGGTCAGGCCCTGCCCCGCAGCGTGGAGCGCATCGACGAAGCACGCCGGGCCGCCGAAGCACAGTCTGCTGTATGCGACACCATCCGCGCCGAGATCATGAACGTGTTCAGCCAGCTGGACAACGAGGTGGATTTCATGATTTTGTTCCGGCGGTATATTCTGCTGGAAGGATGGGACAAGATTTCCGTACACGTCCGTCTGGCAAAACGCTGGGCCTTTACCCGGCATCGTGCTGCCATTGAAAAGCTGGAGATCAAAGACAGCACTGAACCGCACCAAACAGCATCTACCCAACACCTTGAATCCGAAGTATAATTAGAATGCCGAAGCCCGCAGGAAAGGTTTACTCCCTTCAATCCTGCGGGCTTTGTGCTGCCCGGCTGACACAGAGGATCACCTTTACCGACCAACAGCCTGAATGTACCAGCCGGGTTTCTTTGTTATTTCCGAGCCGTCCATCCGGGCGGCTTTTTGATTTTACGGCAAGAGAGGTGGTGAGGATGACCGACAGACAGGAGCGTTTTTGCGAAGAATATATGATTGACCTGAACGCGACGCAGGCGGCCATCCGCGCCGGATACAGTCCGAAGACAGCCCGGGAACATGCGCCCAGATTGTTAGCAAATGTTAGCATCCAAAATCGCATTGCTGAACTGCAGGCCGAGCAGAGCCGCCGGACAGGCGTAACGGCTGATCGTGTCGTACGGGAGCTTGCGAAGATTGCATTTGCCAATGCCGGCGACCTGATCGACCCAGAGACAGCCTCTGTCAAGTTGGATGCTTCCCGGGATGATCTGGCCGCAATCCAGTCCATCAAGGTTAAAAGCTTTGGCGAGGACGGTTTGGAGCACGAGGTCAAACTTGCAGACAAGCTTCGGGCGCTAGACCTGTTGGGCAAGCATTTGGGCATGTATAATAGCGCAGCCGAAAAAGGAACTGCAGCGGCCCAGAAGGAAGATATTCAGACCCTTGCAGATCTGCTGCAGCGGCCCGTGCCGGACCGCGACATCAAGGATTTTGAAACATGAACATCCCTGCACCTTTTTCTCAAAATCAGATGCGTTTCTTCTGGAATTGCTTTGACCACTGGTTCAATGTGGCCGAAGGCGGTAAGCGCGGCGGAAAGAACGTTCTTATTACCATGGCCTACTGCACCATCCTTGAAAAGCATCCCAGCCGCATTCACCTTATTGCGGGCGTGTCCACCGCGACCGCCCGGCTGAACATTCTGGATTGTGACGGTTTCGGCCTGAAAAATTATTTTGAGGGCCGCTGCCGTGAGGGAACATACCAGAACCGCGACTGCCTGTATATTCAGACAGCCACCGGGGAAAAGGTGGTGCTGGTGTCTGGCGGTGGCAAAGCCGGTGATGAAAAGCTCATCAAGGGCAACACCTACGGAACCGCATACATCACGGAAGCCAACGAGTGCAGCGAAACATTCATAAAAGAGGTGTTCGACCGCACCCTGTCCAGCCCGGACAGAAAGGTGTTTCACGACCTGAACCCCAAGGCAGAGGGGCATTGGTATTACGAAAACATCCTGAACCTTCATGAAAGGAAGCAGAGCGAGAACCCGAAATATGGCTTCAATTATGGGCACTTCACGATTGCCGATAACATGAGCATCCCGGACGAGCAGCTTCGGGCCGTGCTTGCGACATATGACCGCAGCACGGTTTGGTATGCCCGTGACATCCTCGGCAAAAGAAAAGCCGCCGAGGGCCTTGTGTACCCCTTTTTCTCCGCCGGGCAGGACGCCTACCTTTTCCACGGCGATGCTTCCCACGTCGATGGGCAGTTTTATGTGTCCATCGACTACGGCACGCACAACCCCTGCAGCATGGGCCTGTGGGTCATCCATAACGGCAAGGCGCTGCGCATCAAGGAAAGCTACTTCGACAGCCGCGCCGAGCGTGTGCAGCGCACCGACGAAGAACACTATGCAGAGCTGGAACGTCTGACGAAGGGCTATTACATTCAGGCTGTGGTGGTGGACCCGTCCGCCGCTTCCTTCATCGAGACCATCAGGAGGCACGGCAAGTATCTGGTGATTCCCGCCGATAACGACGTGCTGAACGGTATCCGGTGCGTGGCGTCCCTGATGCAGGCCGGGCTCGTAACCATCCACGAGAGCTGCACAGCATCCCGCCGGGAGTTCGGCCTGTACTCGTGGGATGACAAGGCCAAAGAAGACCGCGTCGTCAAGGAGAACGACCACGCCATGGACGACATCCGCTATTTTTGCTATACGATACTGGCCCCGATGATTCGCTGGGCAGATTGGAGACGGAAGTAATGTTTGACAAACTGCTTTCATGGCTGCGGGAGAAAGCGCGGCTGCTGTTCGGTGAAAATGCCACCGTCAGCGCCAGCGTGTCCTACAGCATGGAGAATGCGATCATCCTGTGGGCGCAGATGTACGACAACGGCGGGCCGTGGTGCCATGGCGGAAAGAATGCCCTGCACAGCCTGAAACTGGCCCAGAGCGTTGCATCGGAGCTGGCCCGCCTGACCACGCTGGAAATGGCTTGCCTTGTTTCCGGCAGTGCCCGCGCCGACAGCATCAACGCCATGCTACAGCCCTTCATTGCAGACCTGCGCACGCCGGTGGAGTACGGCTGTGCACTGGGCAGCATCCTGTTCCGGCCCTTCCTCGATGCACAGGGCCGCGTGCAGATCGATGCCGTGCAGGGTGATTGTTTCTGCCCTACCCGCTTTGACAGCTCTGGCCGCATGACCGGGGCTATTTTTTATGACCATCTGGTGCGCGGAAACCGCATTTACACCCGTCTGGAAGATCACGAGTTTTCCGGCGGCAAGCACAGCATCACGGTCAAGGCGTTCCGCTCCATGACCAGCGCAGACCTCGGCATCGAGGTGCCGCTGACCGATGTGCCGGAGTGGGCCGCGATCTCCCCGCATACCGAGTTTTCCGGCGTAGACCGCCCGCTCTGGGGCTTTTTCCGAGTAGCCAGCGGCAACGCCACCGACCGGCATTCCCCGCTGGGCGTGAGCGTGTATGCTGCGGCTGTTGATACCATCCGTGATGCCGACGAACAGTACGGGCGGCTGCTGTGGGAATATGACGGCGGGCAGATGGCCCTTGACGTTGACCAGACTGCCTTGCGGCCCAGCGCCAACGGCGAGAGCATTATGCCCCAGCGGGAGCAGCGTCTTTACCGCAACTGGATAAACGGCAGTTCCGGCGCAGGCGGGCGGAACCTTTACGAGGTTTTTGCTCCTGCCCTGCGCGATGAGAGTTACCGCCGTGGTCTGGACGCCATGCTCAAGCGGGTTGAGTTCCAGTGTGGCCTTGCCTACGGCACCCTGTCCGACCCGCAGAACGTGGACAAGACCGCTGAGGAAATCCGCAGCAGCAAACAGCGCAGCTACACCACCGTCAAGGACTTGCAGCGGGCGCTGGGCACGGCGCTGTCCGATCTGGTGTACTCCATCAACAAGCTGCTGGATGCCCAGTGGAACAGCGGCGCAGCCATTTCCCCGCCGGGTGACTGCAACGTCACCTTTGATTTTGACGACAGCATCATCTCCGACCCCAAGGAGCGCAAGCAGATGTACTGGGGCTACGTTACCGCGGGCAAGTTCCCGTTCTGGCGGTATCTGGTGGAGTTTGAGGGCTACAGCGAGGACGATGCCAAGGCCATTGCTGCCGAAGCGGATGCTGAGAACCGCAGCCCTGATACCCTCACCTTCGGGGGTGCCTGATGCTGCCGCCGAGTTACCTCGACCAGATGCCGGACGCCTTTGTGAAGCTCTGGCAGCAGGTCGAGGACGAGATTTTACAGGACGTGGCCCGGCGCATCGGCAAGATGGACACGGTGACATCCACGGCCAACTGGCAGCTGTGGCGCTACCAGCAGACCGAAGCCCTGCGGGAAGACGTCATCAAGCTGCTGGCCAAGTACAGCGGCAAGAGCGAAGCGACCATCCGCAGGCTGCTTTTGCAGGCCGCCACCGAAGCCATGGAGCGGGAAGATGCCATCTATTACCACTACGATCTCGAGCCGACGCCTTTTGAAGAAAGCGCCGCCCTGAACAACCTGCTGGACGCCGGTGCCCGCCAGACCTGCGGCACCTGGCAGAACCTGACCGCCACCACGGCAAACACTGTCACAGGCGCGTTCGAGCGCACGCTGGACGCTGCGTGGCTCAAGGTGAGCACCGGTGCCTTCGACTACAAAACGGCCGTTAAGCAGGCCGTGGACAGCCTTGCAGACGGTATGCCCATGGTCACCTACCCCAGCGGGCACAAGGACAGCATCGAGGTCGCCGCCCGCCGGGCGGTGCTTACCGGCGTGAACCAGACCGCCGGGCGGTTGCAGGAAGCACGCATGGACGAAATGGGCTGCGAGTTCGTGGAGACCTCCGCGCATGGCGGTGCCCGTCCTTCCCATGCCGAGTGGCAGGGCAGGCGCTTCCATCGGGGTGGGGCGGTAGACTACCTGGGCAAGCATTACCCAGACTTTGAAGCTGCCACCGGCTACGGCACAGGCGCAGGCCTTTGCGGCTGGAACTGCCGCCACACCTTTTTTGCAGTGTTTCCCGAGCTGGGCGACCCGCCTGCATGGACCGAAGAAAGCCTGCAGGAGCTGAACGCCCGGGACATCGAGTACAACGGCAAGATGTACACCCAGTACGAGATCAGCCAGATGCAGCGGGCCCGCGAGCGGCACGTCCGCCGCTGGAAAAAGCGGTATCTGGCCGATTCTTCTGCCGGGGTGGACACCACCGACAGCGCCGTGCGCCTGAAAGCGGCCCGCCAGAG
>ENA-UONV01001852-UONV01001852.1-human-gut-metagenome-genome-assembly--contig:-CS4-NODE-1852-length-17145-cov-4.178935_pt1 | contig 17145 bp, 13 predicted proteins | sample MGYA00242461_ERZ724008 | MGnify/ENA metagenome assembly ERZ724008 | reverse complement strand
ATCCGAAGCATCGATGATTCCGCTTTTATGAGCTACTATCAAGGGCTGTATGGTATGGTGTTCGTCAAGGTGAAGAGTACTATAAGTTATGTATAAGAGAAATTGATAATTTACGCTTGCATGATATTTTTTCACTAAATCAAGAAACGACAGATGTTTTATCTGTATATCAGGCTGCAGATATTTTTTGTTTGCCTTCAATATATGAAGGTTTTCCTAATGTTGTTTGTGAAGCGATGAGCTGCGAACTACCTATTCTTTGTGGCGATATATGTGATAATGGAACATTGGTGATTTCTGATTATAATGGCTTACTTTTTAATCCATTTGATGTTGACGATATATTTAGAATAATAGTAAAATATACACGATTATCTATTGAACAGAAAAGGCAAATGGCTATTAATAGTCGTAAAAGAGCAATAGAAAAATTATCTCCTGAGTCTTTTAAAATTAAGTATAAAACCTTGATTGGTTATTAATAATTTTAGAATATGATTGGTAAATTAAAAAGGTGTACTTTTTTTCGAGGTCTATATATGATTTTTATTTCATATTTTGGAGTAAGAAAAAGGAAGTTAGGTTATTGTGGTAAGAATGTTATCCTCACACCTCCCATTACTTTTGGAAATCCTCAAAATGTATACTTATATGATAATACACAGATTTCTTATAACTCTCATATATCAGCTGTTAATGCAAGGTTTATAATAAAACAAAATTGTTGCATTGCTGAAGGACTGACTGTACACACAGGAAATCATGCTATGATTGTAGGTAGATTTTGTAATAGTATAGTAGAAAGCGAAAAACCAGAAGGTTATGATGCGGATGTTGTCGTGGAGTCAGATGTCTGGATTGGTTGTAATGTGACGTTGTTATCTGGGGTAACAGTTGGTAGGGGGGCTATTGTTGCAGCGGGTGCTGTTGTGACTAATGATATTCCTCCTTATTCTATATGTGGTGGGGTGCCTGCAAAATTTATAAAATTTAAATGGACTATAGAGGAAATTATTAAACATGAAGAACTTCTTTATATGAAAGAAGAAAGATTTACGAAAGAACAATTGGATCATTATTTTACTTGTTTTTCTCCTCAAGTGAAAAATGTAAAAAAGAGCATGTCTATAGAGGAAGTTTGAAAGGATTATTATTCATTTCTTTTCATAGAGTTGCCATTACGTTTTTTGTTAAAGATCTCATATGTTTTTTACCCTATGTGGATGTTTATTGTCTGATTTTAATAGGGTATTGGTATTATAAATATACGCTGATAGGTGAAATACGTTATTGGGCATAGAATAGTTTAATAATTTATTCTCAAACTAAAATAGGAGACAATTGTGCTTTTAAAGCATAATATAACCATTGGTAATCTAATGTCAGTGGAAAAGCATTTGCTCTCTGAGTGGTGTATATAGTGTGACATTTGGAGAATTTGTTATGGAAAAAAATGCAATAGGTGCGGACTGATTGTACAGAAAAATATATGGGTGTGCCATCGTAATTAGAAATTCTACAAAATATAAAAGTCTAAAGAATAATGGTAAATATAATACTTTTAGCTCCGTTATATGGTAATGGAGGCATTGCTTCATGGACAAAAAAGTTCATAGCTACTTTTCCTACAGAAGAGTTTAACTTATTTCCGATTTCGTCCGTACTATCATCAAAAAACATGCAAGCTTCGATTTATGAACGGATTATAAAAGGATTTCAAGAAATTAATTATATAGCCAAACAACTTAAGAAAATTATCACAGAAAGCAATATAAAAATATTGCATACTACAACAAGCGGATCTTTAGGCACTTACAGGGATTATAAGGTTGGAAAGCTATGTCGGAAATATGGGGTTAAAGCAATAATGCATTGTCGATATGGGTGTATTCCAGATATATTAAAACATAATGGATTGATGCGGTGGGCTTTGTTGAAAGCGATGAGCCATTATGATCAAATATGGGTTTTAGATAAATATTCTTTTAATGCTTTATTGGCAATACCGGAAATTTGTGATAAAGTAAGATTAACTCCTAATAGCATAGAAGTAAATCAGTTGGATTGTGTTTCACCTAAAAATTATAATAATTTTGCTTTTATAGCCAATGTGCTACCAACTAAGGGAATCTTTGAATTAATAGAGGCTGTGAAAAAAGTGAAATATAATATACAATTGCATATTGTTGGACCTGCAACAGAAAAGATGCTATTTTTAGTAAAAGAGTCTGCGGCAGACTTGTGGGGACAAAAAATTCTTTATTATGGTAAAATAGCGAACGAACAGGCTGTACTTTTAATGAAAGAGATGGATGCCCTTATTTTACCGACATATTTTTCGGGCGAAGCATTTCCTATATCAATATTAGAAGCTATGAGTTGTGGAAAGTTAGTTATAGCAACCCCCAGGGCTGCAATAGCAGATATGCTAACAGCATTGGATGGTATGCGTTGCGGCATATTAGTTCGTGAAAAATCTGTAGAAGATATTGTAATGGCAATTGAGTGGGTTATAAAAAATAAAACATTGGCTGACAAAATATGTATGAAAGCATACGAAAAAGTGTGGAATTCGTATAGGACTGATGTTGTATATGAATTGTATCGTAATAATTACAGAGATCTTTTATAAATCTTTTTTGTGTATATAATAAATCTTTATAATCATGTCTGCTTTTAAAGACAAAATTTTATTAATTACCGGTGGAACAGGTTCCTTCGGTAATGCAGTTTTGCGTCGTTTCCTTAATTCCGATATCAAGGAGATTCGCATATTTTCTAGAGATGAGAAAAAGCAGGATGACATGCGTCATCACTTGCAGAATCCCGAAGTAAAGTTTTACATCGGGGATGTGCGTGACAAACGTTCTGTTGATGGTGCAATGAACGGCGTGGATTATATCTTCCATGCCGCTGCCTTAAAGCAAGTACCCTCATGTGAATTCTTTCCCACGCAGGCTGTTCGTACCAATGTCCTTGGTACAGAGAATGTCCTTGATTCAGCTATTGAACATGGTGTAAAGAATGTCGTGGTCCTTTCCACAGATAAAGCCGCTTATCCCATCAACGCCATGGGCATCAGCAAAGCCATGATGGAAAAAGTCGCCATTGCCAAAGGCCGCCAATTGGGGGAGGATGGTGCTACTACCATCTGTTGTACCCGTTATGGTAATGTAATGGCCAGCCGTGGTTCTGTGATCCCTTTATGGGTGGAACAAATGAAGGAAAACAATCCTATTACTATAACGGACCCCAACATGACCCGTTTCATGATGACTCTGGATGATGCCGTAGACTTGGTACTGTATGCCTTTCAGCACGGCCATAACGGTGACCTGTTTGTCCAGAAAGCTCCTGCCGCTACACTGGATGTCTTGGCTGATGCACTGAAAGAGTTGTACCATAGTACTGCTGACGTCAGGGTAATCGGTACCCGCCACGGAGAGAAGCTGTACGAAACGCTGGTGACCCGTGAAGAGATGTCAAAGGCCATCGATATGGGTGATTACTACCGTATCCCCTGTGATACCCGCGACCTGAACTATGACAAATTCTTTGTGGAGGGCAGTGAGGAAGTCTCCCGTATAGAAGACTACCACTCCCATAACACCCACCGTCTGGATATGGAAGGCATGAAGCAACTTCTCCTGAAGCTTTCCTTTATCCGCGAAGACCTTCATCTCTAATTCTTTCTCATTCTTAAAAAGCTTAATGATTTTATGATACGAGTTGGCATAACGGGCCAGCCAGGCTTTGTAGGTACCCATCTTTACAATGAGCTCGGCCTGTTCCCTGATGAATTCCTGCGTATTCCCTTTGAAGACTCCTACTTTCAGAGTGAGGATGAATTGCGTTCTTTTGTACGTGAATGTGATGTAGTCGTGCACCTGGCCGCCATGAACCGCCACCCGGATGCCCGCGTGCTTTATGATACGAATATCCGCCTGGTAAACCGGTTGATATCCGCCATGGAAGTTGAGAAGGTAACTCCACATGTGTTATTCTCTTCTTCTACGCAGGAGGAACGCGACAATGAATACGGACGTTCCAAACGCGAAGGGCGTAGGCTGCTTGAAGAGTGGGCGGGACAGAACCATGCCAGTTTTACCGGTATGGTCGTTCCCAATGTATACGGTCCTTTTGGTCGTCCCAACTATAATTCTTTCATCGCTACTTTCTGCTATAAGCTGACTCATGGGGAAACTCCTGAGGTTCTTCAGGACAGTGTGGTGAATCTCATCTATGTGGGTAATCTCTGCAAACATATCATTGGGAAGATACGCGAAACCGCTTCAAATGATGTTCCGGTGATTGAACGTGATTCAGTCCCTTATGATTTTGAGAAGAAGGTAACTACGATATTAGGTTTATTGGAAAATTTTAAATCCCTCTATTTCGATCAGGGTATTATTCCTGTCCTGAAAGATAAGAATGAAGTGAATCTTTTCAATACTTTCTGCGGTTATATTGACTTTGTTTCTGTCTATCCCCGTAAGCTGGTAAAACACGAAGACCCACGCGGTATGTTTGTGGAAACAGTAAAATTGGGTATTGGCGGACAAGTCTCTTTTTCCACTACAGTTCCCGGTATTACACGCGGCAATCATTATCATACCCGTAAGATTGAACGTTTTACCGTTATCCGCGGAAAAGCCCGTATTCAGTTGCGTAAGATAGGTACGGCTGAAGTCCTGAACTTCTATCTGGATGGCAATGAGCCTTGTTATGTGGATATGCCCGTCTGGTATACCCATAACATCACCAATATCGGGGATGAAGAACTCTATACCCAGTTCTGGATCAATGAATGGTATGACCCTTCTGACGGTGATACTTACTTTGCCCCTTGTGATAACAATGAAAACTATAAACTGAAATGAGCAAGCTTAAATTAATGACTATCATAGGCACCCGTCCGGAGATTATCCGTCTGTCTGCCACTATCAAACGTTGTGACCAATATTTCGATCAAGTACTGGTACATACAGGTCAGAATTATGATTACTCCCTGAATCAGGTGTTCTTTGAAGACCTGGGGCTTCGTGAACCTGACTACTACCTGAATGCTGTAGGGAAGGACCTTGGCGAGACTATCGGCAATATTATCGCGAAGTCTTACCAACTGATGACAGAAGTGCAACCTGATGCTGTCCTTGTATTAGGTGATACCAATTCCTGCCTTTCCGTTATTGGTGCCAAACGTCTTCATATCCCTATCTTCCACATGGAAGCGGGTAACCGCTGTTTTGATGAATGCCTTCCTGAAGAGACTAACCGAAGGATTGTCGATGTGACTGCTGACGTGAACCTTTGCTATTCCGAGCATGCCCGCCGTTACCTGAATGCTGCGGGTACTCCCAAAGAACGTACTTATGTGGTTGGTTCTCCTATGGCTGAAGTTCTGCATAACAATCTGGAACAGATCAAGGGGAGTGATATTTTGGAAAAGCTCAAACTGGAAAGAGGAAAATATATTCTTCTGTCCGCTCATCGTGAAGAGAATATCGATACGGAGAAGAATTTCTTCAATCTGATGAATGCGGTTAATGAAATGGCAAAAAAATACGATATGCCTATTCTCTATTCTTGCCATCCGCGATCCAGGAAATTCATCGAACAGCGTGGTTTTGTATTTGACGAGCGGGTGATCCGGCACCAACCTTTGGGCTTTCATGCTTATAACCATCTTCAGATGAATGCTTTTGCTGTCGTTTCAGATTCGGGCACCCTGCCTGAGGAGAGCAGCTATTTCCTTTCAATCGGTCATCCTTTCCCTGCTGTTTGTATCCGTACGAGTACGGAGCGTCCCGAGGCTTTGGACAAGGGTAACTTTATTTTGGCCGGTATTACAACTGAACAGGTGTTGCAGGCTGTTGATGTGGCGGTGGAGATGAATCGTGACGGAGCTTTGGGGATCCCTGTCCCTGACTATACGGATGAGAATGTTTCGGTTAAGGTTGTGAAACTGATTCAGAGCTATACCGGGATCGTGGATAAGATGGTTTGGAGAAAATATTGATATACTATATGTGTTCTAAAAGAATATGGGTTATTTCAGAAATCTATTATCCCATTAAGACTTCTACAGGCTATTATATAACTGAAATCGCTGAATATCTGTCAACTAAGGGCCTTGATGTTCATGTGATATGTACCGGTTCTACCTATGGTGAAGGAGAATCTATGACCCTTTTAAGAGAAGAGTGCCGTAAAGGAGTAAATATCCATCGAGTTTTCCCTCCTAATCTCGACAAAAATAATTTCTTTAAAAGAACCTTGAGACTATTTTTTTCTAGTTTTCGCTTATTTTTGAAGGTGTTGTTTTTGGTACAAAGAGGTGATGAATTATTAGTAGTAACTAATCCGGCATTTTTGATTCTGATGATGCCTTATGTGGCATGGAGGAAAAAGATAAATTACACAATTCTTGTTCATGATATTTTCCCGGAGAATTTAGCAGCGATAAACAAGATATCATCTTCTTCGATTGCTTATAAATGTTTAAAACGAGTTTATGATAAGGCTTATTCTAAAGCTCGTATTTGCATTTCAATAGGGCGCGATATGACTGAAGTCTTAATATCTAAAACTCGTGCGAATACTAAGATTTCCTTTATTCCAATATGGGCAGAGAATAAAGTCATTTATCCGTTGGATAAAAGGGATACCCATTTGTATAAAAAATTAAAACTGGAAGGAAAATTCGTTTTTCAGTTTGCTGGTAATTTAGGTCATGCACAAGGCATTGATAATCTTTTGGCTGCAATAGAAAAGATAGATATTGAAGATATACATTTTATGTTTATAGGAGGAGGAGCAAAATTCGATGAAATTTCTTCGTTTATTAGTCATAGAAAGCAAAAGAATGTTTCATTATTGAGTTTTCAAGACCGTTCACAGCAGAATGATTTCCTGAATGTATGTGATATTGGGGTTGTTACGTTGAATGATGGCATGTATGGTTTGGGAGTACCTTCCAAATCATATAATATATTGGCTGCAGGTAAACCTATATTATATATCGGTGATGATAACTCGGAAATAGCTTTGTGTATTAAAGAATTTACCTTAGGCTGGATTGTGGCACCTAATGATCCACTCGCATTAAAGAATATGATTGAGTTCATATATGATAATAGAAATAATCTGTCTTCTATAAGAAATAATGCTAGAACTGTATCAGATACCACATTCGCTAAAGATCAGATTTTAGAAAGATATTATACCTTATTAAAGTAATTGTAGATATATTAATTTTGCTTTTAAATGAAACTTTTATTTACTGGTGCTTCCGGCTTTTTGGGTAATAATGTACGCCCTTTTTTAGAAAAAAACTATGATATTGTAACAATTGGTTTATCGCCGCAAGATAATTATATCGTAGATCTTTCAAAAGAAGTCCCAAAATTGCATGATAGATGTGATGTCGTATTGCATGCTGCTGGGAAAGCTCATTTTATTCCCAAGACAGCACCAGAGGAAAAAATCTTTTTTGATAAGTATTTGGCAGAGGAATATCTACAGAAATGGTGTTATGAGCATAATGTAGTTTTAGGGATTATTCGTCCTTCATTGATTGTAGGTCCTAATCCCCCTGGAAATTTAGGAGCGATGATAAGCGGTATCCGCAGCGGAAGATATTTCAGTATTGCGGATAATCAGGCACGTAAGAGTGTATTGATGGTACAGGATATTGCTAATTTAGTTCCTTTACTTGCTGTACGAGGAGGTATATACAATGTATGTGATAGTTATCAACCTACATTCAGGGAATTGGAAACACTGATTTGTCAGCAGATGAATAAATCATTACCTTTATCAATCCCTTATTGGTTGGCTAAAGGAATGGCTTTGCTTGGAGATTGCTTAGGAAAAAAAGCACCTATTAATTCTTTAAAGTTAGGTAAAATAACAAAATCACTGACATTTAGTAACGATAAGGCAAAATGTGAGTTGGGATGGAAACCAATGAGTGTACTGGAAAATTTTAAAATATAATGAGATTATTCCTTGGAGTCATTCTTTCTGTTGCTGGAATTACAGTGCTTTTGTTTGTAGGTATACAAATCTGGTTTCATTGGATTAATAAAAACGGATAATGTATTATGTAGTGGTTTTGGTTCTGCTATTCTTGGCAGAACTTTTTTATTTTAAGATAGCCGATAAGTGTAATATCATTGATAAGCCTAATGAGAGAAGTTCTCATACTCGGATTACTTTGCGCGGTGGTGGAATTATCTTCTACTTCGGTGCTTTAGCATATTTCCTGAGTAATGAATGGGAATATCCCTGGTTTATGTTGGCATTAACCTTGATCACATTTATCAGTTTTGTAGATGATATCCGTTCTACTTCCCAAAGTCTAAGACTGGTGTTTCACTTTTCTGCTATGACTTTGATGTTCTATCAATGGGGGCTTTTTTCTCTTTCCTGGTGGTGGATAATCATTGCTTTGATAGTTTGTACGGGTATTATCAATGCCTATAATTTCATGGATGGCATTAATGGCATTACAGGTGGTTATTCGCTGGTTATCCTTGGTGCGCTAGCTTATATCAATGCTGAAATAGCACAATTTGTAGAACCTGCTCTAATCTATACGGTTCTCTGCTCCGTCTTAGTCTTTTGCTTCTTCAATTTCCGTAAAAAAGCAAAGTGTTTTGCAGGTGATGTGGGGTCTGTGAGTATTGCTTTTATTCTTCTTTTCCTGATTGGGAAGCTAATTATTCAGACAGAAGATTTCAGTTGGATAATCCTATTGGTAGTTTATGGTGTCGATAGTGTTTTGACTATCATTCACCGCTTGATGCTTCATGAAAATATTGGTTTACCTCACCGAAAGCATATGTATCAATTGATGGCGAATGAGTTGAAAATGTCTCATGTGGTGGTATCGCTGGTCTATATGGCAGTACAAGCAGTTGTAATAGTAGGATATATAGAATGTTTGGATCATGGCTATATATTTTTGGCATGCACTGTTCTCTTACTTAGTCTTATCTATGTATGGTTTATGAGGAAATTCTTCCGGTTACACCAAAATGCTTAAGATCAATTGATTATATGTTAATATTAGAAAACAGTTCCCAGTGGGCTGTTTTCTTTGTTTATATCTGGTAATATCTTCACCTTTGCATCGTTGATCAACACAAAACTAATAAAAATGAAGTTGAATTTAAATGTAAAAGGAGAAAGATTATGCCTTTATTGTATTATGCGAGACAATCGCAATTGAAGACGAAGGAGGGTGTTAAGCAGTGGCACCTGTCATTGAAGAAAGTGGGAAGAGCTGTTAATCTGCAACAGTTGGGAGAGATGGTAGCTGAAAAGTGTTCGGCAACGCCGGGTGATGTACATAATGTGGTCAGAAACCTGATGTCGGTGATGCGGATGCAGTTGCTGAACAGCCGTACAGTCCGTCTGGATGGCTTGGGAACATTTACGGTGATTGCACGGACACGCGGAAGGGGTGTGGATGCAGAGAAGGATGTGAGTCCGAATCAGGTGACGTCGCTGCATTTTATGTTTACTCCTGAATATACACGTCCGGCTGCTTTGGGAACTACCCGGGCTTTGTGGCAAGGCGTTGAATTTGAGAAGTGGACAGGTAAAGATGCTTCTGCCGATGACGGCAAAGATCCGGATGATGGTAACGGAGGCGGTTCCGGTGGAGACGGAGGCATTGAAGATGATCCTCTGGGATAGGGTCTAAAGCTGGAGCTTTAGAAATTAAAGAATTAAAAATTAAGAATTAAAGGCTGCGCAGTCTATGGATTATTGAAACACGAAGTGATTGATTATGAAGAAAACGGTTTGGGATAAGATTTTGAAAATTGTAATCGCTGTAGCATCAGCGGTGTTGGGGGCTTTAGGAGCCAATGCAATGAATATGTGATAAAGAGCATATAGTAAGGTTAGAGGGTATGTCGGGAGTTATTTCCTGATGTACCCTTTTTTTCAAAAAAAGCGGGTGACCACAAATCACTTGCAGTCACCCGGTATCTCGCATTTTCTTTGTTTTCAGAAAATGTCAGTAAAGAGAGAATTTATAGTTTTTATTTCATTGGTTCTACGGTATATCCCTGCTGTTTCAGCAGATTCAGGACTCCATTAGTTCCCGGCAGGTGACCTGCACCGACAACAAAGAGGGTAGGAGAATCCTTCATGAGAGCAGGCATTTTCTCAATCCACGCTTTGTTACGGTTATCCAGCAGGGCTTCCATTTCGCCCGGTTGCGGATCGCACGAGTTACCATCACGTTCTTCCATCAGCTTCAGCATTTCATCCAGGTTCTGAGCCTTGTATGCGTCGTTGAGACGTTTAGTTTGCTCCATGGCTTTATCTATGTCACTTACAAGACAGTAGAGCAGGTTTGCCTGACGCTGTAAAGTCTGGCCTTTAAAAAGCATATCTAATTGAGACTGCGGAGTTTCCAAACCACCTATTTTTTTGCCACTTTGCAATGCTTGCTGCTGGAAGTAAGTATCCAATTGCTCTTGCGGATTAAAACCACCCAGATGCTTCATGCATAATATCAGGGTCAGTTGTTGGGTTATGGCAGCGGGTTTTAATTTGCCCAACATGGCTATATCTGCCATCAGGTTCTCTTTTACTACCTTACCTACTAATTCATATTGTTCCGGGGTAAAAAGTTTCTGGAGAGTGGTGTCACCTGCTATCATCATGCTTTGCTGCATTACCTGCATGAACTCGGGTGACATCATATCGGACATAATAACTTCTCCGTATACCTGTGTAGTACCCTCTATGGCTTGAGGCAGTCCAGCAATGCTATCTTTGATACTGAGAGGCGCCAGATGATGTGTACCTAAAATATATGAGGGCTTTTCTTGTCCGTTGCCGGATATTTTCCAAAGTAATTGTGCGTTGGCATTCAGCGCAAGGCCGATAAAGAGGAGGATACCTAAAATCTTTTTCATCGTTTTTCCTTTTTAAAGTTTCTTTGAACTATAAGTCGGGGAGGGAAAGGAAAAATCACAGAGGAAGAAAAAAAGTTTCTTATTTTACTCTGCCACCGCAAAGCCAGTACTGCGTATAGTATTGTTCGTTGAGGCTACTGACAATAACTCCTTTGCTGGTACTTGCATGAATAAACTTTCCGTTTTTAAGATAGATACCCACGTGTGCCACCCTTTTCTTGGATGCACGGCTGGTGAAAAACACCAAATCTCCCTCACGCAAATTGCGGCGGGAGACTTTGTTGCTTTCTTTAAGTAGACCATCGGTGCTTCTGGCCAAGCGAATATTATATACTTCTTTATAGAGTTGCGATACCAGTCCGGAACAATCTACTCCGTGCTTGTTGTCACCGCCTGCGCGGTAGCGGACACCCATCCACTCCGCAGAGGCAATGTACAACTTGTGGTTATCTTCCATATTGATGTCCACTCCCAGACGGACAGAAGCTTTTGCCAATGCCTTATAATTGAGCCGTGGCGCTGATGTATGACATGAACTTAAACTGAATGTCAATCCAATGAGGGCAACTATATATAAGAAGTATTTTTTCATTCCTATTCTTCTTTCTTTTCCGGTTGAGCGGCGGGTTCTTGCGTAATGGGTTCTTCAGCAATAGTTTCTTCAATGATCGCTTCCTGAGCAGGTGTTTCTTCAATCACTGCTTCTGCCAGTTCTTCCTCAATTTCTTCTTCCACTCTTATGTTGAAGTAATCTTCAAGCTCTTTCTCTGCTGAGTTGTGCTCATTTTGTATGTCACGGATGATGACACCATTTTCCAGCAAAGCAATGCGTGGACATACATCCACAGTATGGTTCAGGTTGTGGCTTGAAATGATGACCGTGGCATGGTGATCTTCATTATACTTCTTCAGCAGGTGCTTGATGATAGACTGTGAACTCGGATCAAGGAAGTTGAACGGTTCGTCCAGAATCAGCAATTGCGGATGATGCAGCATGGCGGATATGATACCGATTTTCTGCTTGTTTCCGGCAGAGAAGTTACGGATGAACTTCTTTTGTCCGATAACCTCATTATTCATGAATCGTTCGAAAGGAAGCAGGCGTTCATCTACTTCTTCTTTCTTCAGATCGTACATCTTACCGATGAAGTAGAAATACTCTTCGGGAGTAAGGTAATCGATCAGGAAGCCATCATCGATGAAAGCGCCCGTGAATTGTTTCCAGTCTTCGCTTTTGGATACATCGATATCATTGATGGTTACATTGCCTTGATCTGCTTGGAGTAAATCCAGCATCAGGCGGAAAAGGGTTGTTTTGCCCGCTCCGTTGTTGCCTACCAAACCCAGCATGTCACCTTGTTCTATGACATATTTCTCAATATCTACGGCTTTCTTTTGGCCGAAGTTTTTTTGAAGATTGTTTATCTCTATCATATTCGTAATTATTTTTGTCTACTATCGTGAAATCCTTCCATATTCTTATACCGGCGCTTCATGAAACGATGGTACACATTTCTTAACCACCATCTTGAAGTTATAATGAATGCAAGTCCGATACCTATAAGAATCCATGGTGTAAGCTCTTTGCCAACCATTGCCTTTAACCCGAACATCAGTAGCAGGGGCACACCAAATGCACCAGCTGAAATAAGGTTCTGCAATCCTGTGCCCACGTTCTGACGACCGGTCATCTTGGCGTTCAGGTTAAGGGTCTTGTTATTGTATACTGCTAGTTGGAACATGCAGAAATAAACGCAGCCTGGAACAAATATAAGCCATGAGATGCATTGCAAGGCAGATACCCTACCTGTCACCATGCCGGGGATCATCAGTATAAACGGAATGATCAGAGCCAGGCTATATAAGATGTATTTGGCACGTAGTAACGAATAGATGGATTCTTTACGACTCATCAGTCCGTCGATATAGTTGCCTTCATAACTCATTAGCGGAGAGAGGAACAGAATACCGAAGATGATATAGTTGTAAAGTACGAAGAAGTCGCGTGAACCTCCCTCATAAAGATCAGAGAAACTGATGATGAGGCTAAAAGCTAATACTACAGCGGTGATGTTATAGAGTGATTTTTTGCATACTTTATTACGAAGCAACAGCTTCAATTCCAACCGGATATATTCACCGATTTCGCCATAACGGTCCAGGAACTTGTATTCGGATACGGTCTTCACTTGAACGGTGGTGTCTTCCACTTTATTCAGTTCGTTGTAGACAAGCCCTTGCATGATGCTCCGGTTGATGAACCACATAATGGCAATGGCTATCAGGACACCGGCAAATGTGAGTATGTTTCCCGTAATGAATCCTTCACCCAGATTGACGAAGAAGCCAAATAACGGACTGTTGTCCGGAATGAAAAGTGCCGCTGTAATACCGCCATATACGGCTACAGGTAAAAGGAACCACCAGATGCGTTCGTCCATCAGCGTGCGGCATAGCAGATACCAGTAATTATTGAATACGATGAGCAGCCAAATACCGATGCAGTAGGTCAATACACCTCCTATTCCATAAAACTTGGTAATAGTGATAATGGCGAACGGGACAAACAAGAAGAGCCAGAGTAGATTGAAACTGTTAAGCCCGGAGCGCAAGAGCAGGAAGTCAATCAAACGGCTTCGTTTAATGGGAAGCAGTAAGTAGGGTTTCACTTCCTGCGTAGGTGTTTTCAGGAAAGGTAAGCGCAGGAGAAAGTCGAGGGCGAGCACAAATATGAGTCCACTGTTCATTACGTGGTAGGCTTCTTTGGCACCTCCATCGAAAGCGAAAGCGAATGTTGTTCCGAAGAATATGAGATAAGCTGCCCAGAACACACTCATGAAGTACATCCAAAACTTTCCGAACTTACTCTTTTCGTACATCGGATGCCGCTTTTCTGCCAACTTTCCATGTTTACGGAGCTCAAGAAATAGATTCATGTTCTTAATGATTAGTCGTTAGTGATTAATTGATGATTAAGGAGTAGTGATTAGTGATAAGTAAAAATGTGGTTCTTATCACTAAGCACTTACCTTTTATCACTGTTTAGGTACGGTCATCGTTACTTCGATCTCGTTACCTTGTTTCAGCAAGTCAGCTGCAAACTTCTGGATCTCTTTGGCAGTGATGCTGTTTACAACATCTGTATATCCCTGCGTCATATCCATGTTGTAGTAGAAGTAATCGTTCAGGTTGTTCAGCCAGTATGTGTTTTCTTTCTGATTATCAGCATACTTCTTCAACATGTACTCTTTTACCTTTTGCAAATGTACATCAGACGGGCCTTCTGCTGCCAGTTTCTTCAATTCGTCTACTACGATACCGGCCAGTTTGTCTTTCTTTTCAGGATCGGTCTGGAATACAATCTGCATCAGCAGTTGTTCTTTCGGATACTTTTGCAAACTACCCATGCAATTTACACCGTATGTGCCACCTTCTTTTTCGCGTACTTCTTCGGTATAAACCATATTGAGTACCTGAGTCATATAGCTCAGCAGAATGTCATTCTTCAATGTATAAGGAGCTTTTCCGGTATACAGGAATACAATGGTTGCCATAGGAGTCTGTTGCTCTTTGGCAAATTCATTCTTGTATACACCTTTGCGGATATCCATCTTGGTATCCTTGAAAGTCTCTTTGCGGTTGATGGCAGGCAGCGCGCCCAGATATTCTGCAATCAGCGGTTTAGCTGTTTCCAGGTCAATGTTTCCGACAAAATAGAATGTAAAGTCGCTGGCATCTTTAAAGCGGTCATTGTACATCTCCAGAATGCGGTCGTAATTAATTTGATCCACCATTTCGGGCTTCATTATTACTACGCGCGGGTGGTTGTTGTACATCGCTTTTTGTAAAGTGTCATTGATAGAAGAAAGCGGATTGGCTTGTGCACTTTCCAGTTCGGCTTTTGTACGGTTCTTATAAGACTCGAATGCTTCCATGTCCTTGCGGGGAGCAGTGAATGTGAGGTATGTCAACTGCATCATGGTTTCAAAGTCTTTCGGCGAACAGGTTCCGAATACGTTTTCAGTTGTAGCACCCAGTCCGGCACGAACGGAAACTTTCTTTCCTGCCAATACCTTCGTCAGGTCTACCTGGCTGAAGTTACCCAAGCCACCTACGGCAACCACGTTGTCCATAACAGCGAAGTTCAGTGCATCCTTATCAGGGAAAATAGATTTGCCTCCCAGACTGGTTGCTTTCATGCGGATCTCATCTGCTTTGAAATCAGTTTTCTTGATGTAAACCGTTACACCGTTGGAAAGAACCAGTTTCGTGCTACCATAGATTTCACCTTCCTTTTCAGATACGATTTTGCCGCCTTTCGGTGCTTCTTTCATCAAAGGTTCATCAGATACCTTGTCAACATACGGTTGCAGATCGAGGCTCTTCATGCCTTTCAGCAAAGCGATAACTTCTTCTTTCTGAGGATATTTTAACCCTTCTTTTTCAGGACCGGCAATGATTACTACCTGATTGCTGTCCGGAACAAGCTGTTGGATGGCCATGTTTATAGCCTGTACAGGGAGATTCGGAGCCAACTGATTCATCATGGCAAATTCATTTTCAATGCCTGGGATTGGCTCAGCATCCAGGAAATTGCGTACATACTCACGTACGTAAGAACCATGTTTCGTTTTCTCACGTTCGTTGTATGCAGATTCCAGACGTTGCAGGTAGTTAGCGCGGGCACGTGCATATTCTGATTCAGTGAAACCAAAACGACGTGCGCGTTCTGCTTCTTGTAACAGGACTTTCAGAGCCTCTTCAATGCCGTCTGCTTTACTTGAAGCGGAAAGGTTGAGAGCTTCTTTTGTTTTAGCTACGAAGAAATTACCGTAACCACTATATGCGCGGGTGAAAGGCGGGTTAGCGCTCTGGATAAGTTCACTCAAACGAGCATTCAGCATGCTGGTAATCATGCTTGTCATGTATTGGGAAGCCAGATAACCTACATTATTCTTTTCAGAATCGGGCGTCGCATCTTGTTTGAAGAAAATCTCGATAGACGGATCGTCTACTTCCTTATCTGTACCGATGGCTACGATCGGTTCTTTATTATCGGCAACGGGATAATAAACGCGTTCTGCCGGATTTACCGGTTTCTGTACATCGGCGAATGCAGCTTTCAGTTTAGCTTCTACAGCGTCTACGTCAATATCACCTACGATAACGATACCTTGTAAATCGGGACGATACCATTTGTGATAATAGTCACGGATATCTTTGTAGGGGAAGTTGTTGATTACATCGATAGAACCGATAGGCATACAATCTGCGTATTTGTCACCCGGATATATGGTCGGAAGCAGATCGGTGTAGACGCGCAACATACCGCTGTTACGGCTACGCCATTCTTCGCGGATTACTCCACGTTCCTTATCTATCTCGTTATCTTTAAGGAGGATGTAGTTAGACCAGTCGTGCAGAACCAGCAAGCAAGAATCTAATACACCGGCGCGGTCTATCGGGGCATTGCTGATATTGTAGACGGTTTCGTCTATACTGGTGTAGGCATTTAAGTTTGTACCAAATTTGATACCTACGGTTTCGCACCAGGGGATAACGCCGAGACCTTTGTCATCGCCCGGAAAATTCTTTGTGCCGTTGAAAGCCATGTGTTCCAGGAAGTGAGCAAGACCACGTTGTTGCGGTTCTTCGAGTATGGAGCCTACTTTCTGGGCGATATAAAACTCAGCCCGGTTCTCGGGTAATTTGTTGTGACGGATGTAATACGTCAGGCCATTGTCTAACTGACCGACACGGACATTCTTGTCCACGGGAAGGGGCGGGAACTGCATTTGCTGTGCTACCGCTTGTTGGAAACTGGCGCATAAAACGAATGCTACCACCAGTAAACTACGAAATGAATGTTTCATATTAATGAAGATTAAAATTGTTTCTTGCTCTATTTGTCGAAGGGCAGAAAAAGAAATCACAAAAGGAGGATTGTTTTTTTACACAAATGGGAATCTAGCAGCAAAACTTGCTAAATTCCCATTTATCTCAGTGTGTTTTACAAGAATGAACTTATTCTTTTATAGCCTCTCTTATCCGCACTAACTTCGTCAGCAATCCTTCCAGTAGATCCAGCTTCAGCATATTGGCACCATCACTTTTGGCAACTTCGGGATGCTCATGCGTTTCAATGAACAATCCGTCGACACCTACCGCAATACCGGCTTTAGCTACTGTTTCAATGAGTTGCGGC
>ENA-UONV01001848-UONV01001848.1-human-gut-metagenome-genome-assembly--contig:-CS4-NODE-1848-length-17156-cov-5.503187_pt1 | contig 17156 bp, 13 predicted proteins | sample MGYA00242461_ERZ724008 | MGnify/ENA metagenome assembly ERZ724008 | reverse complement strand
TATATAATTAAAATCAAGCTAAATAAATATCCGTAAATTTCTAAACTAAAAAATATTTAATGTATAACAGTATGGCAAAATATAGACTTGCATGCCAGCTATACACCTATTTACGTATCTATGTAATACCATAAAATGATATTATCCAGTGAAATTAGTATTTATTTCATCCTCATCCAGACACTATATCTGAGGAGCGCCAGCGGGCGGTGGAGGCATCGTAATTGCGGTATGGGAATACATACGCCTGCAAGTCTTCGTCGTAGGGTTTGCCGGTGAAGCGCGCGGAGCGGTCTTTTTGGGTGCTTCCCTTCCAAAATATCATTGTGTCTTGTTTGTACCTATTGTACATTTATTTAGAGAGTATATATGTTTTCATTAAATTTAAAAATCCTTCAGAGATTTTGTTAGGTTTATCTGCACTTGCGAGTTTTAAGTAAACAAACAGCGGAATCTCATTTACGGAAATATTTTCTAAAAAATATCCGTGTTTAACTGAATATAATAAAGAAATCTGAGTTGATTTGTTTAGGTTGGGCCTTATCAAAATTGAAACCATTTCTTCCCCGAAATACGTAATTGCATTGTTGCTATTTACGTAATACTTATTTTCGACGGAAAAGAGAGGCTTAGAATCTTCATCTATAAAAATATTTCTGTATATTCGCAATATTTCTCCGAAAAACGACAATGACGGAAGATCTTTTTTTATAACAACCTTGGCTGGGCCGTCTTTACTCTCGGTTTTTATATCAACGAGGCCATTCATGCAGTAAAAAGATAGCGTGTGCCCATAAAAATTTCCGGTATCTCCAAAGAACTTTTTCCCTTCTTCTCTTGAAAAGGGCGTATTGGCGGATAGTTTTTCAATTAGTTCTATTGCAAGATTAAGAGCCTTAGTTTCGTTTTGATTTAGTTTTGGTATCGGTGCCGCATTGTCCGACGAATAGCACGCAAGTGCAAAATATACAAATGAAAGTATAATAAATAACGTTTTTTTCATGCAATAACCTTTCACTATCATAACTATTACCCAATCTATAATTAAATTCTCTATGAACCTTTTATTTTTTTTGCATTTTCTATCCCAAAATCGCACTCTTATTATCTATAAACAAGCATTGAAACCCACTTAAAACTATTGATTTACTCCAAAGCCTTTTGTTGTTTATTTATAAGTTAGTATTTATCAATCTTTTTCTTATATATAAATGCTAAGTATGGCTCATTGTAAGTGTTATCGTTATTTTTAGTAATTTCAAAATATCTAACCAATGTGAACCCATCCTTTACTTCAGTTGGAAGATTATAGACTGTATCCGTAGCAATTTTAAATTCTTTGGATCCCAACTCTATTGTAGTATCAAGCTTTAATTTTCCGTTTTCATACATTCCTATAAATCCAAAAACAAAAGGCGGATCCATAAAATTCATGCCGAGCTCTATTTTCTTACCGTCTGTTAGTTTGTAGAAAAGACCCAAATTAATATCCGGCTTAGGTATAGTCTTTGACATCATAGTTTAGTCCAATATAGGTTTACCTTCATCTAAAAACCCCTTATACAAACCGGTTGAAAAAAAATCGTTTACCGATTTTTCAGATATTCCAAACTTTTCCAATCTAACGGCATCTTCTACATTATTGCCGCTTGCGCCGCACACTGAAAAATTCATGCATAAATACGCAATAAATCCAATTATAATTTTTCTCAAGCACTTCATGGTAGTTTTCATTTTACAGTTAATTGTTAACAAATAATTGAAAACTAATCAATATATTTTATTTCAGATCCAAAAATTGAAATAACTTAATGCTTTAGTTTTTTTTAATAACTAAAAAAAGTACAAAATTTTCATCACTTAGTATGATAAAGACTTATTATATAAATATCCTTCCATTGAAAGGGAATTTCTAGCTTTAATATGGGCGAGCTTTCGACATTAGTTTGTTTGCTTGCTTGATAACATTTTTTTACGTTCTCATTATATATTACCGCTAATTGGCAACTTTTTTCCCGTAATATTTTCTTTTATAATATCGCTTTTTTAGTATATTTTCCTTATTAAGTTCAAAAATTTCTTCCCATTGCTTTATAAGAGCCAATCTTTCCGTATTATTGAAATTATTTTCCGCAAGATATTGCATCGTATAACCGGGGTTATTCCCAACAATGCGATCAAGTAAATCTATTATTACCACGTCTCCCGTTAGCATTACTGAACCTATTTCCAATGCTCTAAATAGAGTAGGTACATATTTTAATGGAATTTTATCGGAATCTACACTATCTAAAAATACATGTATTTTTGACATTTTAAATTGATAGTCTAAACTCAACCTTTGAGGATTATCCAACAACCTGTCAAGCGAAGTTATCGCGAACTCAATTTCCTGTTCTGGACTAAGTTTTATATGTTTATGATATGCCTCCAAAGTATCGTATTTATCTGTAGTTTTACAGAAATTTGCAACAAGTATATCTATCTCATTATTCTCTTTTGCAAAAGAAGTATAAAAAAATATAAATATTATTAATAAGATTCTCATTTCCGCGTTGTTAAATATGTTAATATATCCCCTTGTCAATTGCTTACTATATGCCGCGTATATAATTAAACAACACAATAAGCGCCATAAAAGCAAAAAAAGTTGCAACTATGCTAATGCATAGTGCAACTATGAATTTTGGCTTTCGCTAACTGCCGTTTTAAATAATAGCTTTCTTATTTATGGGCAATTTACGCTTCATACGGCGTTCTCGCTATTTGGATTAAACCCAAAAAGTTTAAACGCCGCGGGAGTCACTATCACGCTCAATATCGTAGATGACACCAACCCTCCAACTATCATCACCGACACCGGATACAGCAGCTCCTTGCCGGGGCTTTCGGGGTTGAACATCAACGGCAGAAGCGCAAATGCCGCCGTAAGCGCCGTCATTAAAATCGGATTTATTCTTTCAACAGTTCCGCGCTCTATCATCTTATCGCCGAAATTTTCGCCCTCAAACTCCATCAAGTGCATATAATGCGATACCATCATTATCGTGTTGCGCGCGGCAATCCCCGACAGGGCTATCATGCCTATTAGCGAAGCTACCGACATCGTCCCTATAAAGTACCACGTCGCAAAAATCCCGCCCGCGAAGGCTGTCGGGATACCAAGCATTATCTGCAGCACCAATGCGGAGCTTTTAAAGTGCGTATATAATATCGCGTATATTGCAAGCATCGCAAATATAAACAGCAAACCTATGCGCCTACCCGCATCTATGCGGTTCTGGAACTGGCCCTCTATATTCGCGTAATATCCGTGCGGAAGGTCCAAGGATTCGTCTATTATCCTTCTTATTTCCCCGGCCAAGCGCACGGAGTCTCCGTCGCTCGTATTTAAGCCAACTACCACCCTGCGTTTTAGCCCTTCCCTGTTTATGTAGTTTGCGCCGGTGGAATCCTCCACCCTCGCAAAGGACGATAAAGGATATTTCTCTCCGAATATATTTTCTATCAGAAGCCCCTCTATATTCTTTTTCGACGCGATAAAATCTTCGTCCATTCTTAAAAATACATCGAAAACCGCTTCGCCGTCGACAACCTGCGCGAGGACTTCGCCTCCGAGAACTTTTTGAAGAATATCGTTTATCTCGCCTACACGCACACCGTAGAGCCACGCCTTTTGCCTATCGACTTCGATTTTTATCTGCGATGTCTGCGCTTGCCTTTCGACGCTCACGTCCCGCGCTCCGGCAAGCCCGCCTATTTTATCTGCGAGCTCCGAAGCCTTGCGCCTGAGCACTGAAAGGTCGTTGCCGAATATTTTCACCGCTATCTGCGACTGGGTTCCGCTGAGCATGTAATCGATTCTGTGCGCCATCGGCTGCCCTATTGAATACGTTATTCCGGCGACGCGGTCGAGCTGCTTTCGCAAGTCCTTTATTATTTCCGACTGCGGCCTTTTGGACGTATCAAATTCAACGTTGAATTTCACTATGTTTACGGGCTCGGCGTGGTCGTCCTTCTCCGCCCTTCCGATTTTCATGCCGCTCCTTTTTACTTCCGGATTTTTTGAAAGTATTTTTTGGACTATCGCACCGATTTCCTTTGAGCGCTCTATCGAGCTTTCGGGAGACAGCTGCAATATCAGAAGCGAGCTTCCCTCGTTGAGAGCCGGAATAAAGTCCCTGCCCATTATCGGGAAGAATGCGAACGCGAATGCGGAAACCGCCACCGCGAGCGCGAGCGCCGCATGAGGGAACTTTATTGAGGGCTCTATCGCGATTTTCGATATAATGCGCTTAATCGTCCGCGATATAATCGGCTCACTGCGCGCTTTCCCCGTCTTGCCGAGCATTATTGAGCATAGCGCGGGCACCACCGTAAGCGCCACGAGAAACGATGCCGCCATCGAAACTATCACGGCCTCCGCCAGCGGCCTAAACATTTTCCCCTCTATGCCCCCAAGGCCGAATGTCGGGATAAAAACTATCATAATCAAAACAGTCGCGTAAAATATCGACGCCCTGATTTCCACGCACGCGTCCAATATTATTTTTAGCGAGAGCTTCTTTTTCGACGGGTCCCCATTTTCTCTCAGCCTTCTGTACACGTTTTCCACATCCACAATGGCGTCGTCAACCAGCATGCCTATCGCCACTGCAAGCCCGCCGAGAGTCATCGTATTTATGGACGATCCGGTGAGTTTAAAATATATTATCGAGATTGCGAGCGACAGCGGTATTGCGGTTATCGTTATGAAAGTCGTGCGGACGTTGAATAGGAATATAAACAGAATCGCAAAAACCATTATTGCGCCGTCTATAATTGCGTCTTTTACGTTGTCGACAGCCGTCTTTATGAATTGGTCCTGCCGGTAAATTACACAGATTTCCGTCTTTTCGGGAAGGCTTTTTTGTATCTCAGCAACGGCGGCTTCCAACGCCTTTGTAAGTTTTAGCGTGTCAACGCCGGGCTGTTTTGACACTGTTATCATAATGCCCGGCTTGCCGTCTATTGCGGCGTCTCCGCGCAGCTGCGCCTTGTCTATGCGCACGTCCGCCACGTCGCCTACGAGTATGTTTCCGTCGCCGCCGCTCTTGACCACCGAGTTTTTGATATCCTCAACCGACGCGCTCCTGCCGACATTGCGCACGCTAACTTCAACGCCCCCGCGGTTTATTATGCCGCCTCCCGTGTTGGACTGCGCTTTCGACACGGCTTTTTCGAGCTCTTCAAGCGTAATTCCGTAAGACGCCATTTTCGCGGAGTCGGGGACAACCCTGTACTGCTTCAAGCCTCCGCCGGTTGAAAGCACCTGCGAGACCCCTGGGATATTTGTCAGGCGGCGCGCTATTGTGTAGTCAGCCATTGTGCGCAAGTCTATCGGAGAGACATCAGGGTTGTCGGTTGAAAGCCCCAATATCATAATCTCTCCCATCACTGACGAAATCGGCGCTATGAGAGGGCGCACCCCGTCAGGCAGCGACGACGAAACAGATTGGAGCCTCTCTTGAATCAGCTGGCGCACCTTGTAGGGGTCGGTATTCCAATCGAATTCCAAGCTTATCATGCACAGCGACGGAGTGTTTGCCGAGCGCACCCGCGTGACCCCGCTTAGGCCGCTGAGAGCCGTTTCGAGGGGTACGCTTATGAGCGTCTCGATTTCTTCGGGTGCCATTCCCGGCGCCTCGGTTACGATTGTCGCTATTGTCTTGTCGAGGTCTGGGAGAATATCGACGGGCAGCTTTATTGAGCAATATACGCCGTAGCACGCCACTATCGCCGCCGTAACGATAACCAAAAACCTGTTTGCCAACGAATAACTTATTATTGCGGAAAATATTTTCATGGCGATGCTTATTTTTTTGATTTACGCGCGTATGCCGCGGCAAAAATTACGTTTAGCAAAATAGAGCCGCCCAAAACAGCCCATAAGAGGTAGCCAAAATACCCCGATTTTTCCAATCTTTCAAAAAGCGGCAACCCCGCCGCCGCGCCGCCGGTAGTATTTTCAGACGCGGCGGACGCGTGCTCCGATTCGCTGTGGGCGTGGCCTTCGTGCCCGTCTTTGAGGTGGACTTCTGCGGGTTCGTGTGCGGCGTGTTTTAAGTGGTCGTGGTCAGTATCTTTATAATTAACAGTAGCGTTTACCGAGTTTGCGTGCCCATCTGCAACAATATCCGCAGCGGGCATAAATTGCAGCTGGTAAACGCCGCTCGTCGCGACAGTCTCACCAGCTTTCAAGCCGTGCAGGATTTCCGCATTCAAATCGTCCGTACGGCCGACTATTACCTGCCGTTTTTCAAATATCCCGTCTTCGCCGCAATTTTCAACATACACAAATTTCTGCCCCTCGCCGCCTATTATTGCGGTCTTTGGAACGGACACCGCCGGCTTGCCTTCGCCCGCCGATATATATACAATTCCGCGCATACCGCTCTTGATTTCTCCGCCGGGATTTTCAATCAAGAAATATACCGGCAGCGTGCTGGTGTCGGGAGATAGCTTTGAGCCGAATTTGGCGAGCTTTGCCCGGAAGATTTTGTCGCCAAAAGCTTCGAGCCTGACGCGCGCGCCCAATCCAAGCCTGAGTTTTCCGATATCGTTCTCAAACACGTTCGCGACTGCGTAAAGCGACGATGTATCTGCAATCCGCGCTATTTCCGCGTTTGGCTCCACCGGGCTGCCTTCAAAAGCGTTCAAAACCTCCACAATTCCGCTCTGGGGCGCTTTTATCACGACCGACGGCGGGGGATTGCCAGGCAATAGGCTCTCTATTTTGCAAATAGGCTGGCCTTTTTTTACGGACGAATCGGGCGTTATGTAAAGCTCCGCAATCCTTCCTGCTATGCGCGCGGAAACGGCGGAGACTTTGGAGGGGATATTTTCGATTTTGCCAATGGCGGCCACAATATCGTCGATTTTTCTCGGCTCTGCCGCCGCAGTTTTTAGGTTTATTGCCTCCATCGACATTTTGTCGACGCGGACAAAATTTGAAATCCCGGCATTCGCCGACGCGTCGGGAGCGTCTCCGTGGTCGCAATTCTCGTGTTGTGCCGATGCCTGCAAAGCCATCGCAGCACTAAACAAAATATAAATAAAAGTCTTATTTTTCATTTTTATCCTCCAACGCCAATGCGTATTTTAAAGCTATTGAATTTCTCGCCTGCTCTGCGAGAATCGAAACTCCGGTAAGTTTCATCTGCAAATGTGTCTGCCATGCGCCGAATACATCGGCTATGCCGGCGCGCGCCTCGCGCCTGGCGGTTAAGTATTCGCCGTATATTTCCCCGGAAACCTCCTCCACTTCCGCCCTATGTTTTTTTAGAATTTGGGCATATTTGTTTGCGCGAAGCCTATACAGGGAAATTTCCGCCATAATTTGATTCTCCTTTGCGGCCGAGCGCGCCTGCGCCTGCTTTCTTAGCGAGAGCTGCTCCTCAATGCCGCCGTCGTAAGATTTGAAAGGCAACGGAACCGACAGGCTCAGCCCCAATATCTTTTCGCGCGATTTCCCGACGGGCTCGTCCACGGATTCGGACGCCTCGAAAAACACACCCACTTCTACGTCCTCAAACCTTCCCGCTTTTAGAAGGGCGATTCTCGCGTTGGCGCTCTCTTCGGCTATAGAATACATTTGCCAATCCGGGCGAGACTCCAATGTCTGGCGCGAAAATTTTTCAGTCGGTGGGGGAATTTCCGCGAGTTTGTCGGCAAGGTTTATATCGACATCGGGGGATACGCCAATCAAGACCTTCAAGCGCGACAATGCGGCGGCAAAGTCCACTTCGTCGCGCATAATCTCGATTTGCAACTTTGAAGATTCGCTTTCGGCGCGCCTAACTTCAAGCGCGGAAACTTCCGCTTTTTCGGAGGCCGCTTTCAGCTCTTTCGCGAGCTCTTGGGTCGCCTTTAAGAGGGCGCGCCGAGCGTCTGAAACCGCCTTTTTTTCAAGGGCGTCAAGATAGGCGTTTTCGACGTCGAGCGACAGCTTTCTGCAAGCGTCTTCGTATTCGAGGGAAGCAAGTTTTATGTCTATGTTGCCGACTTCCCTCTCCTTGGCAAGCCGCCCGAACAACGGAAATTTTTGCGATATCGACGCCCTTACCGAATATTCGCCCTCGTCCGAGAAGAGTACATCGTTGCCGTATTCCGCGCCGAGCACCGGGTTATCAAGCCTGCCGGACTGGCTCGCCCTGCCCCTTGCCGCGTTAATTCCTTCCTTTACAGCCTTCAAGTCCTGGTTGTTGCGCAGGGCGAGCTCCACCGCGGATTTTCTGGACAACCCGAGCGCCGGCTTATTTTGCTCGCCCGCCAAAGCGAGGAATTGCAGGCATATTGTCGCAATAATTAAAATTTTTTTCATACCATTTATAATTAGAAAGTTGACAGTTAAACCCGCGCAACTCCTGCGCGGAATTAAACGTCACTTTCTCAAATTATAAGCGGCATCGGCGTTCGCGTTCGACAAGTAAAATGCGCCCGAAAAAAGCGTTTTGTAAAATCCGTTGATATAAATCCGCGCGCCGGAGTTGAATGTTCGGGTTGCGGAGGAACAGAGAGTGCAAAAATTGACGGCTGTGGCAGTTTCATTCTTTCGGAAGCCAACTTTACAGAATTGCCGTCGCCAACGAGTAAATCAAAGCAATCCGACGGCGCAGAGCAGCGGGCATCTTGCCGATAGAATTACCGCTTTGAATATTGCCGTAAAAAGAGCAGCAATGGTTCGGAACGGCGCTTATATGCACAATGTCTTTATGTATGCAAACAACAACCGTTCCCACAATTCCCGCCAAGGAATTTAGGCGAAAGCATACAGCAACAAACATTGTAGCTAAATAGCGCATTTTTGTAAAATTGAGGACAAACTTTCCGTTTATTCAAGTTTTTTATTTAAGAAAAACATAGAATCAGCTTAAAAATCGGACAATTTTATTTTTTTTAAGGTAGAGATTCTTTTTATAAAAAGTTCAGCAATTTTATTTTTTATTTAAAATTTGACGATAGATATATTTATTTGCTCCGTGCGTGAGCGCGAAATACAACAATTTGTTTCATCGCCCCAGCGTGTCGCGTTAATCCGCGCCTCCGTGCGCGCAAAATCCCGCGCCTGCCAGAATTTACATACAAATAAAACAAAGCGATAAAATAAATTTTCCAAAATCCGCCCTCCCCACAATCCATAAAAATTTCCCTTTGACACGCCAAGGCATATCAGTATCGTTCTATCCGATTATGGCTAAAATTGATCTTGAACTCGTTAAGGTCGTACTCCAACGCTCGGAGCTCGACGCGAAAAAAATAGCTCAAATTATCGAGGACATCACTTTTGAATCAAAAGCCCAAGAGGCGGAAAAAGAAAAAGAACCTCAGGTAAAAAAACAATATGTAGTCGTCGTGAGCGACCCGTACGGAAAATTCACCGACGCCGACTACACAGGCTGGGTCGTGCAAATTCCGGAAGACGATAACCCGGCCACAGCCCTCGAACGCATACATTTGGGCTCGTACGACTACAACCTGACCCCCAAAGGCAGGCGCATGCCGCTAAAAACGATTGCCGAAGCATGCGAATTCGGTTCGGCGAAAATTTTTAAAGAGCATAAAGTCTGGATAAAGACGAAAGAGCCCGTATTGATAGTCCGCACAAACAATAAAATTCCCCGCGAAAGCAAACAAGAATAAACCCCATGACCCGCAGACTCACAAAATTCGGCGAACCCGTCCTAAAAAAGAAAGCCGCCGAAGTAGAAGTATTCGACGAATCCCTAAAAGAACTCGCAAGCGACCTTGTCGACACTCTATACGAGGAGAACGGGCTCGGGCTCGCCGCGCCGCAAATCGACTCCTCAAAGCGGATATTCGCAATCGATATGCGAAGGAGGAGCGACGATTCCGTGCCGTGCGAATTTACAATCGACGGGAAATCGCTGCCGCTTGACATAGCAATGCCCCTGATAGCGGTAAATCCGGAAGTCGAGGAAATAGGCGACTATATCGAAATAGCCGAAGAAGGATGCCTGTCATTTCCCGGAATTTTTGCGGAAGTCGAGCGCAGCGCAGAAGTAAGGCTGACCTACCAAGACACCGACGGTGCAAAACATGTACTCGAGTGTTCGGGGCTTTTCGCAAGGTGCGTACAGCATGAAAACGACCACCTCGACGGCATTTGCTTTGTTGACAGGCTCACTCCGCGCCAGCTTTTTAAAATCGAGCCTAAATTAAAAAAATTGCGCCGCCAGACTCGCGATTTTCTCAAATCCCAAAAAAGCCATTAAACGCGCCGCGTTTTTATGAAAACCCTAAAAATCGGCCTCACCGGCGGCATGGGGTGCGGAAAGAGCGCCGCCGCCGACGCATTTCGGAAACTGGGCGTCGAAGTGCTTGACGCCGACAAACTCGCCCACATTGCGCTCGCTGAAAATATGGGCGTAAGAGAATCCCTGTCAAAAATTTTCGGGGAAAAGGCATTCCCGCCTGACGCAAATCCAAACCGCGCGGAAATCGCCAAAATCGCCTTTTCCGACAAGGAGAAGCTCGCCGCGCTCGAAAACGCCCTGCACCCGGCAATCAATGCCATGTGGCTTGAAAGGCTGAGGGAAATACAGGCATCTTGCGATGGAAAATTTTCGGCGTTGGTTGTAGAAATGCCGCTGTTGTTTGAAAAAGGGCTTGAAAAAAATTTTGATATCTGCATTACTGTTTTTTGTAGCGAGACGGCGCGACGCGAACGCCTCTTAAAAAGGGGAATGTCCGAGCATGATATCGACGCGCGCGACGCCTATCAACTGCCGCTCTCCCAAAAAGTACGTTTGGCGACGGTTGCTTTGTTTAACGAAGGCGATTTTGATTTTCTGTACAAGCAAGCCGCGCTTACATTAAATAATTTGAAAACCCAATGGACGAAGACACACTAATTCCGCCCTCCGCGCCAGAAAGCGGATTGCCCGAAAAGAAAAAAAGGGGCCGCAAACCAAAAAATCAAACAGCAGAATCGTCAGATTCTCAAGCAGCTCCGAAAATCGCTAAAAAGAGGGGGCGCCCCAAAAAAGCCAAGGTCTCAGAAGAAGAAAATGTCGGGACGGGCGCGCAGTCTGAAGATGCGCCAACTGAAAGCGTTGCGGAAAGCGGAAGCGTGGAAACAGCTTCCTCCAATGCCTCCGACAACAATGCGGCAGCGTCCTCAGGGCCGCAATGGCGCGACGTTCATGTTGAAGCGGAAGACTCATACTCCCCCGACAACGAAATTTTCACTGGCACCGATAGCGGAGACGATTTTGCATACTCCAAATCTTCGCGCGAGGAGGCGTCAGACGAGGAAATTCCGCAATATTTTTCGACGAGCGACGAAGACCTCGACCCGGACGCATACCGCAATGTCCCCGACGCCGAGGGAAGTTCCGAATCCTACACCGAGGGAAATCCCGAGCCCGACGAATCGGAAGCCATACTGTCCGACCCTTCGTACGAGTCGTTTGCGGACGCCGAAGCCGCGCGCCAAGACAGGCGCAACAATCGCAAGAATTGGAAGCAAAACGCGCGCCAGGACAATTTCCGCGGCAATTACCAGCAAAACAGGCAGCAGAACCGGCAACAGCAAAACAGGCAGCAAAACCAGCAGCGTCAAAACCGCAATATTCCACAGCAGAACCGCCAGCAGCAGAATAGGCAGCAAAACCAGCAACAGCAGCGCCAACAGCAAAACAAGCCTAAAAAGAATATCTGGAAGCAGGCGGAAAATGACGCCGAAGCGATGAATCCCGGCAATCTCCCCGAATGGGACACGCTAAAAACCGAGGCCGGGATATGCCAATGGATAGAGAGGCTTTTCGAGGGAAAGACGGCAGAGCCTGCCGCCGAAGAAAGCCGGAAAATTTTGGAAGGCGCCGAAGCCGCAACGCTTACGCTGTCCGCAACCGAGTCCGAATCCGCAACGCCTACGCTGTCCGAAGCCGCAAAGACTACCTCTCCCGAAGCCGCTCCCGAATCAGCAAGCGCGTCTGGCACTGGCGAGGTCGATACCCAAGTAGGCGGGCCCGCAAAAGCGGAAATACCGCCGACTGCGCCGGAAGATATGTCGTACTGGGAATTGCTTGCAAGCTCCAACGACACCCGCGTGGAGCGGTCGGAAGCGCCGGAAGTCTTAGAGGGCGAAACCGCAAAAAGCGCGGAAGCCCAGGCTTCGGCAGAGGTTGTCGCCGAAGACAACAGCAAAACGGACTCCGGCGAACAAAGCGAAAAATTTGAAGAGCAAAAGTTTTTTCCGCTGCCCGACGGCTCGAAAATAGATTCGGTCGAGGGGTACGAGGAGCTCTGCCCCATGCACATAAAGGATTTGAGGGCAAAATATGCCGAGCTTTCAATACCGTTTAAGGGCGGCGTTCCGAAGTGCGAGATACTCGCGGAGTTTTTCAGGAATGCGTGCGAGAAGAGAAAGCTCGTTTACGTAAACGGCGTGTTGGACGTGTTTGAGGACGGCGCGGGAGGAGCGATAACTTTTGCTTCGGACAGCTACGCCCTAAAATGCTCCTCGGTGTACGTTCCGCAGATTTTTATAGACAAGTACGCGCTAAAACGCGGCCATATTGTCGGCGCGCTCGCGGCGGCTCCAAGGTTAAATGAAAAAGAGAACTGCCCGTTCGCGGTAAGAATCACCTCCGTAATGGGCGCCTCCCCCGATTCCGCGCGCGACATAATACCGTTTACAGACCTCGTTCCGTACTATCCAACGCGCAGGATAATCTTGGAGAGCCCCCTGCACAATTCAAAAGACAACCTGTCTATGCGCGCGGTAGATTTATTGACGCCGATAGGTTTTGGCCAGCGCGCGCTGATAGTCGCCCCGCCCCGCACCGGCAAAACCGTGCTTATGCAGAGCATGGCGAAGTCCATTCGCTTCAACAATCCCGAGGCAAAAGTCATAATTTTGCTCGTGGACGAGCGCCCCGAGGAAGTGACAGATTTCAAGCGCGCGATAGACGCCGAAGTGATAGCCTCCACATTCGACCAGGAAGCCTCTAGCCACGTCCATGCGGCCGAGATGGTAATAAGCAAGGCGCGCAGAATGGTGGAAGTGGGCGACGACGTCGTGATACTGCTCGATTCTATAACGAGGCTCGCCCGCGCCTACAATGCGCTGATGCCAAACGGCGGCAGGACGATGTCAGGCGGCGTTGAGGCAAACGCCCTGCAAAAGCCAAAAAAGTTTTTCGGCTCTGCGCGCAATATAGAGGGCGGAGGGTCTCTTACAATAATAGGCACGGCGCTTATAGAGACCGGAAGCAAGATGGACGAAGTGATATTTGAAGAGTTCAAGGGAACTGGGAACCTCGAGCTCGACCTCGACCGCTCGCTTTCCGACAAGAGAATTTTCCCAGCAATCAATATAGAGAAGAGCGGCACCCGAAAGGAAGAGCTGCTCTACCACCCCGACGAACTCACTAAGATATATACGCTTAGGAGGGCAATGAAGGGCATTCCAGCAGCCGATTCCATGGAAATGCTCATACAAAGGCTAAAAAAGGTAAAAACAAATGTTGAATTTTTGCTAGGATTGAATAGATAGTTAGCTTTCTACCTTAAAACGCATATTTACCAACGGAGACAATAAACGTGACATCTGCTGACGATTTCGTTTTGCAACTAATTCAGGATAAAGGTTTAGTACCCCCGGACATAATAAAGCTCGGCCGCGAACAGCTCGTATCCGAAGGAGTTCCCCCAACGGACATAGACTCGAAACTCATCGACTTGATTGTAGACAAACGCTACTGCAAGTACGAAGACATTACCTATCTGCTGTCGCAGGAATTCAATATCCCGCTAATTTCCCTGCAAGACATACGGGTTGACGAAAGCGTATTAAAATTGCTCCCCCAAGATATTTTGAGGAAATACAACGTGTTTCCGATATCGTCCTCCGGCGGCCAGCTTGAATTGGCGATATCCGACCCGATGGACATGGACTCCGTCGACGACATAAGCCATATACTAAATATGTCGGTGGATCTCAGGCTCGCGAGCCCCGAGGAAATAAAGAGGGCCATAGACGACCACTTCGGGGTAAACGCATACGGCGACGTATTTGGCGACGAGATTGCCGGGCAAAATTCGTCTGCGGCGGCCGGCAATACGCTGGCGACCGGCAACGAAGCGGGAGTGTCCGAGGAGGAGGCCCCGATAATAAGGTATGTGCACAAGCTGATAACTGAAGCCGTAAAGCGCAGGGCGTCCGACATTCACCTTGAACCGCTCGAAAAACGCTTCAGAATCCGCTACCGCATAGACGGCGTGCTGATAGAGGTTGAGAATCCGCCAAAGCGCCTGCAACCGTCGATAATATCGAGGCTAAAGCTGATGGCGAACATATCCATCGCCGAAAAGCGCGTACCGCAGGACGGCCGCATACAAATAACTTTTAACAATAAAGAAATCGACTTGCGCGTATCGAGCCTTCCGACCGTATATGGAGAGAGCATAGTTATGCGTATTCTCGACAAGGAGGGTTTGAGGCTCGGGCTGCCCGAACTCGGATTCTTCTCCGACGACCAAGCGGTGTTTGAGAGGATAGTCGGAATGGCCGACGGAATATTCCTCGTCACCGGTCCGACGGGATCCGGTAAATCGACCACCCTGTACTCGGCGCTAAATTTTCTAAACCACCCCGACCGAAAAATCATAACGGTAGAAGACCCTGTCGAATACCAGATGACCGGCATAAACCAGGTTCAAGTGCGAAGGGAGGTAGGAATGACATTTGCCGCGGCTTTGCGCTCAATGCTGCGCCAAGCGCCGAACATCATCATGATAGGTGAAATTCGAGACCTTGAAACGGCCGAAATTGCAATAAACGCCTCGCTCACCGGCCACATGGTGTTCAGTACTCTGCACACTAACGACGCCCCGAGCGCCGTCACCCGACTTGTCGATATAGGGGTAAAGCCGTTCTTGGTCAGCGCATCGCTTCGCGCGGCACTCGCCCAGCGACTCGTAAGAAAGATATGCACAAACTGCAAATCCGTATATGCGCCGGATCCGCGCACCTTGCAGGCGATAGGCATAAATGAAATCGAAGCCGCAAAGATAACCTTCTACCACGGCGACGGCTGCCCGAAATGCAACGGCATAGGCTTCAAAGGCCGAATGGGTATTTTTGAAATATTTATAGTCAACGAAGAGTTGCAACAGATGATTTACGAAGGGCGAACCCTCGTCGAGCTGCGAACGAAGGCGAGGGAGCTTGGCATGCGCTCCATGCGCGAAGACGGTATCCGAAAAGTAGGCGGCGGATTGACGACCGCAGACGAAGTATTGAAGGTTACCCTGAACGAAGCATAATCGGAGGCGAAGCAAAATGTTTGAAGACCACAACAATTCGATATACGAAATATTTCTTTCCAACAAGATGCTCACAAAAGAGCAGCTTGATGAGTTAAACGAGACGCACTTAAACACCGGGCAATCTCTTGCGGACACGATAATATCTTCCGGGTTAGTCGAGAAAACGAAACTTTTGGAGGTCGTAGCCGACTATCTCAACTACGAATACGTTCCGATTCCGCCGGCGAACATACCCGAAAGCGTCTATAAGCAACTGAGGCCGAATTTGGCGCGAACCTACGGCGTAGTTCCGATAGAGGCGACAGACACCTCCATAACGCTGCTTGCAAAGGATCCGTTCAACAACTCGATAATAGACGACCTCACCTTCACGCTGAACAAAGACGTGACGCTGAAGGTGATGGACCCCGACCAAGTCGAGACCCTCATCGTGCAGTGCTACGGCGAGGAAGATTCAAGCATTGACGATCTTTTGTCGGAGATATCTACCGTCGATTTTGACGAATCCTCGGAAGCCGACGCGGCAAATATGGCGAACGAGACGCCGATTATCCGCTTTGTAAACTTGGTATTGCAGCAGGCAATCCGCGACAAGGCTTCCGACATACACTTCGAGCCGTTTGAAGACATGTTCAGGATACGCTACCGTATTGACGGTGCCTTGTACGAAATGGCGCCGCCGCCAAAGAGCCTTGCCCTGCCCGTAATTTCGCGTATAAAAGTTCTCGCAAATCTGAACATAGCAGAGCAGCGCATACCGCAGGACGGAAGAATAAAAATGACGATATCCGGGCGCCCTGTCGACTTGCGTGTATCCACGCTGCCGACCCAATTCGGAGAGAGCGTGGTGCTCCGCGTTCTCGACAAGAGCGTCGTGAACCTCGACCTCGACAAGCTCAGTATGACAGACGAACTTGTCGAGAACATAAGAAGGCTCGTAAAGCTGCCCAACGGCATATTCATAGTCACCGGTCCGACCGGTTCCGGCAAAACTACAACCCTTTACTCCGCCCTCCGCGAGGTCAACACGGTAGACATAAAAATACTGACTTCCGAAGACCCTGTCGAATATGAAATCGACGGTATCATGCAGGTGCAGATAAACCACCAGGTCGGTTTGGACTTCGCCCGATGCCTCAGAGCGTTCCTCCGTCAAGACCCCGACAAAATAATGGTCGGAGAAATCCGCGACCTTGAAACCGCCCAGATAGCGGTTCAAGCGTCTCTTACAGGGCACGTCGTGCTCGCAACCCTCCACACTAACGACGCCCCCGGAGCCGTCACGCGACTCATAGATATGGGGCTTGAACCGTTCCTGATTGCGGCGTCTTTGGAAGGCATATTGGGACAGCGACTCGTCCGCAGAATATGCCCGACATGCAAGACGGCGTACGAGCCCGACCAAGAAATAATAGATATGCTTGGAGTGGATCCGATAGAGATTGCCGACAAGCAATTCTTCTTCGGCAAGGGCTGCGCGGAATGCAACGGTTCGGGCTACAAAGGCCGACAGGGGCTTTTCGAGCTGCTTCTTGTCAACGACTCGTTAAGAGACCTCATAACCGCGAGAGCTCCGACGCTCGTATTGAAGCAAAAGGCGATAGAGCTTGGCATGCGCACCCTGCGCGACGACGGTTTGCGCGCGATTTTCGACGGCGCAACGACCGTTGAGGAAGTTTTGAAATACACTTAGTAGAAAAGGAAAACTGTTATGGCAAAATTCAAATACATAGCCCTCGATAAGGAAGGCCGCGAGCTTAGCGGGGTTATAGAATCGACAAGCGAAAACCGCGCGCGCAAGGAGCTTGCCGCGCAGGGAT